>Ga0208623_100014_pt1 | contig 294185 bp, 271 predicted proteins | sample HotLakConsUCCL28_FD_184737 | JGI IMG/M metagenome (GOLD analysis project Ga0208623, IMG submission 184737) | Hypersaline microbial mat communities from Hot Lake, Washington, USA - Hot Lake Consortium UCC-L28 (SPAdes) (version 2) ...
CCCGACCCTACCTCAAGACCGTCGATGACCACCCCGCGAAGCCGTCCGTCCGCTACAGCGCTATGGAGGGCGCGCGGCCGGACGGCTCCGCTCCCGTCGAGCTACACCACAAGCGGGGACACGACCGAGCCCGACCCCGGCTTGCGAGCGCGCTACGAAGAATTCGGTTACGAGGCCGTTTTTTCCGGCGGTCGCCTGATATACATGACGAAGAGGAGGATCGAGCCGTGAGCAACGCTCTTCGCACGAAGTCGGTATCGCGCCCCAGCAGGGGCGAGGCGGCGCGTCGGCGCCTGGAGCTGCTGCTGGCGACCACGCCCGCGGATCATCCGCGCTACGAGGCGCTGCGCACCCTCGCGAACCTTCCCGAGGCCTTCGCCGACGCGCTTCTCGCAAGCGCTCCGTGGCCGGCGCACCTGCCGGAGCTGAACGGACCGGCGAGCGACGAGCACGACGGTGCGGGCGGCCTCGGCCCGTCGCCTTTCGAGGATGCGCCGCATCGTTGACGCGCGCCGCACCCGTGCGACGCCGGCGGGGCCCCGGCCGTTTCCTCGCGCCATGCACACCCTTGCTCCCCGCCCCGCCCGGCGCTAAAGCCTCCCTCCAGAGGTGCCTAGCATGAGCGAGAGCGTCACCGCGGCGATCCTGGTGATCGGCGACGAGATCCTGTCCGGGCGGACCAAGGACAAGAACATCGGCCATATCGCCGAGTATGTCGGCGCGCTCGGGATCGACCTGCGCGAGGTGCGCGTCGTCCCCGACGAGGAGGACGAGATCGTCGCCGCGCTGAACGCCCTGCGCGCGCGCTACACGTACGTCTTCACCACCGGCGGCATCGGCCCCACCCACGACGACATCACCGCCGACAGCGTCGCCAAGGCGCTCGGGCGGACGATCGACGTCGATCCGCGCGCGGTCGCGCTGATGCGCGAGCGCTACGCGGAGGGCGAGCTCAACGCCGCGCGGCTGCGCATGGCGCGCATCCCCGAGGGGGCGGAGCTGATCGAGAACCCGATCTCGAAGGCGCCGGGATTCATGGTCGAGAACGTGATCGTGATGGCCGGCGTGCCCTCGATCATGCAGGCCATGCTCGACGCCGTCGCGCCGCGGCTGCGCACCGGGGCACGCATGAGCGTCGAGACGCTCGACGCCGGCGGGCTCGCCGAGGGCGCCTATGCCGAGGCGCTGGGCGCGCTCGCGGCCGAGCACCCGGGCGTCTCGATCGGCTCCTATCCGTCCTTCACGGGCGCCGGCTTCCGCAACCAGATCGTGCTGCGCGGGCGCGATCCCGCCGCCGTCGCCGCCGCGGCGGAGGCCGCGCGCGTGCTGCTCGCCCGCCTCACCTCCGACACCGCTCCCCTCTGACGCCCGCCCCGCCGCACGAGCCCGAAGGTCCGCCGCATGACCAACCCCGCCGCCCCCAAAGCCTTCCCGGTCTCCTGGGACCAGTTCCACCGCGACGCCCGCGCGCTCGCCTGGCGGCTCGCCGAGAGCGGCCCCTTCGAGGGCATCGTCTGCATCACCCGCGGCGGCCTCGTGCCCGCGGCCATCGTGGCGCGCGAGCTCGAGATCCGGATGATCGAGAGCGTCTGCATCGCGAGCTATCACGATTACAAGAGCCAGGGCGGCCTGCAGGTGCTCAAGGAGATCGCGCCTGCGGTGCGCGCGCTGGGCGACGGCCAGGGCAAGAGCCTGCTCGTGATCGACGACCTCGTCGATACGGGCAAGACGGCGCGCGTGGTGCGCGAGATGCTGCCCAACGCCCATTTCGCCACGGTCTACGCCAAGCCCGAGGGCCGGCCGCTGGTCGACACCTTCATCACCGAGGTGAGCCAGGACACCTGGATCTACTTCCCCTGGGACCTCGGCTACGCCTTCCAGCCGCCGATCCGCGACGGCGCGGCGGGCTGAGCGCGCACGAAACGTGCGGCATCCGCGGTTTTGCGGTTGCCGCAGCGCGCGAGCGCCATACTATCGCCCTATGCAGGCATCGGACCCCATCCGCCATCCCGAGCGGTTTCGCACCACCCTCTTCGGCGCGCTCACCCGCGCACGAGACCGTTTCGGCAAGACCTTCGTCATCCTGGAGGACCCCCAGCGCCAGCCGCTGACCTACGCGCGGCTCTTGCTCGGCGCGCTCGTGCTCGGGCGCAAGCTGATCGAGGGCACCGAGCGCGGGGAGCGGGTGGCGCTGTTCATGCCCAGCGTCCAGGCGACGGCGGTGGCCCTGTTCGGGCTCAACGCCTACGGCCGCGTCGCGGCGATGCTGAACTTCACCGCGGGCGCCCGCAACCTGACGCTCGCCTGCGAGACGGCGCGCATCGGCACCATCGTCACCTCCCGCAAGTTCATCGAGGAGGGGCGGCTCGAGGAGCCCCTCGCCGCCATCGCCGAGGGCCGTCGGGTGGTCTACCTCGAGGACGTGCGCGAGAGGCTCACGAGCCTCGACAAGATCCGCGGCCTCTTCGCCTCCTTCCGCGCCAAGGCGATCGCGAAGCGCTCGGGCGGGCCGGACGACCCGGCGGTGATCCTGTTCACCTCCGGCGCGGAGGGGGCGCCGAAGGCGGTGTGCCTGACCAACGCTAACGTCATCGCCAACGCCGTGCAGATCGCCGAGCACGCGGGCGACAACCTGACCCCGGCCGACACGATCTTCTCGCCGCTGCCGGTGTTCCACTCCTTCGGCCTCACGGCGGGCGTGATGCTCGGCCTTCTCAACGGCTACAAGGTCGTGCTCTACCCGAGCCCGCTGCACTACCGCATGGTGCCCAAGCTGATCGGCGGCACGAAGGCCACGTTCCTGCTCGCCACCGACACGTTCCTGCAGGGATACGCCCGCGCCGCCGGCGAGGGCGACCTCGACAGCCTGCGCTACGTCATCGCCGGGGCGGAGCGCATCAAGGACGAGACGCGCCGGCTCTACGAGCGGTACGACGCCGAGATCCTGGAAGGCTACGGCGCGACGGAATGCGCGCCGGTGCTCGCCTGCAACCTGCCCGACCGCAACCGCCACGGATCGGTGGGCCCGTTCCTGCCGGGCATCGAATGGCGGCTCGAGCCCGTGGAAGGCATCCGCCAGGCCGGGCGGCTCGTCGTGCGCGGGCCCAACGTCATGGCAGGCTACCTCGCCGCCGACGGCTCGGGCGTCACGCCCCCGCCGGACGGCTGGTACGACACCGGCGACATCGTCTCCGTGGAGGACGGCTTCGTCACCATCCGCGGGCGCGCCAAGCGCTTCGCCAAGATCGCCGGCGAGATGATCTCGCTCGCGGCGGTCGAGACCATGGTCCAGGAGCTCTGGCCGGAATACAACCACGTTGTCGTCTCGTTCCCGGACCCGCGCAAGGGCGAACAGCTCGTCCTCGTCACCGACAAGCCGGAGGCGGACCGCGACGGCGTGCTGGCCTTTGCGCGTGAGCGCGGCTTTCCGGAACTGTGGGCGCCGCGCGCCATCCTCGTCGTCGGCGGCATTCCCGTGCTCGGGTCCGGCAAGATCGACCACGTCGCCACCGTGGAGATGGCGCGCTCGCTCCTGCCGATGCTCTGAGGCGGCTCAGTTCTTATAGGCGGTGTCGCTGAAGTAGGGATTGTGATCGATGTTGAAGCGCGTCTCGCAGCAGCAGCCGGAGCCGCTGCGGCCCCAGAAGCCGCGATCGCGATCGAAGCCGAGATTCGAGAAGTCGGCGAGCTTGTCGAGGACGAAGGCGATCGCCTCCTCGTGACGGTCGAAGTGATCGGGAAACGCGTCGCGATCGACGAGCGCCTGCTCGTCGGGACCGAAGACCGCCCACGTCACCCGATACGCCATTGTCGCTCCTCCCTTCATCGACGCGCATGAGCATACTAGCCTCGGCTCCGCCGTCCACAGTCGAGTCTCGGAATGGTTGAGACAGTCTGGCGTTGTTTACGCATACCGCAGGGTAAGTGTCCAACCCTTGCCGAGCAGCCGCAAGCAAAACGGGCATGTTCTTCCAGCGCTCGCTTTTTGAGTGTTGCGTAAGCCTCTCGAAAAGCGCTATCGTCGAATCGAGACCAACTTGCACGTCACGCGGTCATCATGTTCGACGAGGATCCGCCGCCCCATTATCACGGTCACCGCGACCGCCTGCGCGCTCGCTTCGTCGAGGTCGGCGGCGACGCGTTGCCGGACTACGAGCTCCTCGAGCTCGTCCTGTTCCGCTCGATCCCCCGTCGCGACGTGAAGCCGCTCGCCAAGGCGCTGATCACGCGGTTCGGCGGTTTCGCCGAGGTGATCGCCGCCGCCCCCGGGCGCCTGGCGGAGATCGGCGGGCTCGGCGAGGCGACGATCACGGACCTGAAGATCGTCGAAGCCGCCGGCCGACGGCTCGCCAAGGGCGCGGTGTCGAAGCGCACCGTGCTGTCGTCCTGGAGCGCCGTGATCGACTATTGCCGCGCCGCGATGGCGTTCTCGGAGAAGGAGCAGCTGCGCATCCTCTTCCTCGACAAGAAGAACGGCCTCATCGCCGACGAGGTGCAGCAGTCCGGCACCGTCGACCACACGCCGGTCTACGTCCGCGAGGTGGTCAAACGCGCCCTCGAAATCTCGGCGACCGCGATCATCCTCGTCCACAACCACCCGTCCGGCGACCCGACGCCGTCGTCGGCAGACGTGCGCATGACCCGCGAGATCGTCGACGCCGCCCGCCCGCTCGGCATCTCCGTCCACGACCACATCATCGTCGGGCGCGACGGGCACGCCAGCCTGAAGGGGCTGAAGCTGATTTGAACGGCGCGAGGGCCGGCTTCGTTGCGACGCGTCACTTGCGTCCGGCCCGCGCAGCTGGCTTGCTCGTTCGGCGCAACCTGAAAAAGGACCCGGACGTGCCCTTCGAGACCTGGGCGGCCTTCGCCGCCTCCTCCGTGCTGCTGATCATCCCCGGGCCGACGGTGCTCCTCGTCGTCTCCTACGCCCTCGGGCAGGGGCTGCGGGTGGCGCTGCCGATGGCGATCGGCGTCGCGCTCGGGGACTTCACCGCCATGACCCTGTCGCTGCTCGGCGTGGGCGCGCTGCTCGCCGCCTCGGCGACGGCCTTCACGATCGTGAAGTGGGTGGGCGCGGCCTACCTCGTCTATCTCGGCGTGCAGCTCTGGCGCGCCGGCGGCGCCGGCATTGCGGCGGAGCCCCACACCGCGGCGACGCGGCCCGCGCGGATGCTCGCCCACGCCTGGCTGGTGACGACGCTGAACCCCAAGGGCATCGTCTTCTTCGTGGCCTTCCTGCCCCAGTTCCTCGATCCAGCCGGCGACTTCCTGAGCCAGCTCCTGATCTTCGAGGCGACGTTCCTCGTCCTCGCCTTCGCCAACGCCTTCGGGTACGCGGTCCTCGCCTCGCGCGCCCGGCGGCTGGCCCAGAGGCCCGGCGTGCTGCGCGCCGTCAACCGCGTCGGCGGTACGGCGCTGATGGGCGCGGGGGTGGCGAGCGTCGCCTGGCGATCGGGGTGAGCGTCCGGAACCCGCCGGCGGAATCGTCCTGCGCATGAGACCTCGGCCGGGGGGTTTCCCTGGCGTGGCTTTTGCCTCTACGCTGTCGGTTGCGACCGGCGATCCAACGCGGGCGCGGAACGGCGAGGAGTGCATGGCGGCCTTCGACGAGATGGACGGTGGACAGGGCCCGGGCGCATGCCGCGCGGCCTACGGGAAGCTCAAGCGCTGGCTGGAGACGACGCCGCGGGACGTGTTCGATGCGCGCCGCAGCCAGGCGGAGCTGTTCTTCCGGCGCATCGGCATCACCTTCGCCGTCTACGGCGAAGCGGAGGCCACCGAGCGGCTGATTCCCTTCGACATCATCCCCCGCGTCATCACCCGCGGCGAGTGGGAGAAGGTGGAGGCCGGGCTGAAGCAGCGGGTGCGCGCGCTCAACCTCTTCCTGGCGGACCTCTACGGTCCGCAGAAATGCCTCGCAGCCGGCATCGTCCCGCCGGACCTGATCCTCAAGAACGAGCACTACCGGCTCGAGATGCAGGGCCTCAAGGTCCCGCACGACATCTACTGCCACATCGCCGGCATCGACCTCGTGCGCGTCGACGAGGACACGTTCTACGTGCTCGAGGACAACGCGCGCACCCCGTCGGGCGTCTCCTACATGCTGGAGAACCGCGAGGTGATGATGCGGCTGTTCCCGGAGCTGTTCGCCAAGCACCGGGTCGCGCCGGTGGAGAACTACCCCGACGCGCTGCTCGCGACCCTGCGCTCGGTCGCGCCGAACTCCGGCAAGAAGGACCCCACCGTCGCGCTGCTGACGCCGGGGCAGTACAATTCCGCCTATTACGAGCACTCCTTCCTCGCAGACCAGCTCGGCGTCGAGCTGGTGGAGGCCTCCGACCTCGTCGTGCGCGAGGACCGCGTCTACATGCGCACGACGGAGGGGCCCAAACGGGTGGACGTGCTCTACCGGCGCATCGACGACGAGTATCTCGACCCCCTCGCCTTCCGCCCCGATTCGGTGCTGGGCGTGCCGGGGCTCTTCGGAGCCTACCAAGCGGGCAACATCACGCTCGCGAACGCCGTCGGAACGGGCATCGCCGACGACAAGGCGGTGTACACCTACATGCCCGAGATCATCCGCTTCTTCATGGACGAGGAGCCGATCCTCAAGAACGTGCCGACCTGGCGCTGCCGCGAGGAGGACTCGCTCAAGTACGTGCTCGACCACCTGCACGAGCTCGTCGTCAAGGAGGTCAACGGCTCCGGCGGCTACGGCATGCTGGTCGGCCCGCACGCCACGAAGGAGCAGATCGAGACCTTCCGCAGGAAGCTGCGCCACGATCCGTCGGGCTTCATCGCCCAGCCGACGCTGGCGCTCTCGACCTGCCCGACCTTCGTCGCCTCCGGCGTCGCGCCCCGCCACGTCGACCTGCGCCCCTTCGTGCTCACCGGCTCCGACGAGATCCGCGTCGTGCCCGGCGGCCTCACCCGCGTCGCGCTCAAGGAGGGCTCGCTCGTCGTGAACTCGAGCCAGGGCGGCGGCACCAAGGACACCTGGGTGCTCGACGGCTGATCGCCGCCGGCGCCCCTCCCCCGCATATCCGCGTCACCACGGACGAACGAGGCCATGCTCTCACGCACCGCCAACAGCCTGTTCTGGCTCTTCCGCTACACCGAGCGCGCGGACTTCATCGCCCGCATCCTCGATGCGACCGTGCGCCTCGCCGCGCTGCCCACGAGCTACGGGGAGCGCAACGAGTGGGAGAGCGCGCTCGAGGCGGCCGGCTCCGCCGAGATCTTCCGCCAGCACTATGGCGCCGTGACCGAGGACACGGTGCGGGACTTCCTGGCCTTCTCGCCCCACAACCCCTCCTCGATCCGCAGCTGCATCGAGCGCGCGCGCACCAACGCGCGCTCCGTCCGAACGGCGCTGACGCTGGAGATGTGGGAGACGATCAACGGCGCCTGGCTGGAGCTGAAGCGCTACCAGAACGCCGAGATGAGCCGCGAGGACTTCGCCCGCTTCCTCGAATGGATCAAGAGCGTCTCGCTCGACTTCGACGGCTCCGCCTACCGCACGATGCTGCGCAACGACGCCTACTACTTCACCCGGCTCGGCGTCTCGATCGAGCGGGCGGACAACACCGCGCGCATCCTCGACGTGAAGTACCACGTGCTGCTGCCGCCGACGGAACGTGTCGGCGGCACGCTCGACTATTTCCAGTGGACCACGATCCTGCGCGAGGTGCAGGCGCACACCGCCTACCATTGGGTCTATCGGGAGAGCGTGAAGCCCTGGCTCGTGGCGGACCTCCTGATCCTCAACAAGCAGATGCCGCGCTCGCTGGCGTGCTGCTACGAGAGCCTGGTGCGCCACCTCGACCTCATGTCGGATCTCTACGGTCGGCGCGGGCCGGCGCAGCGCCACGCCAGCGACTGCGCCGCCCGGCTCTCCGCGATCCGCATCGAGGAGGTCTTCGGCCGCGGCCTGCACGAGTGGGTCACGGAATTCATCATCGACAACAACAAGCTCGGCTCGGCCATCGCGGACCAATACCTCACCTGAGCCCGGGCGTTTCGGGGGACGCGCGCCATGCGCATTCGCATCGAGCACGAGACGACGTACGACTACGACGAGCGGCCCAAGGGCCTGATCCAGGTGCTGCGCCTGACGCCACGGGGCTTCGTCGGCCAGCATGTCGTGCGCTGGCGCATCGAGCCGTCGCTCGACGGGGCGCTGCGCGCGAGCGAGGACGCGCTCGGCAACATCATCCATCGGTTCGTGGCGGAGAGCGCCGGCGAGCGGCTGACGATCCGCGTCACCGGCGTGGTCGAGACGGACGAGAGCCACGGCGTCGTGCGCGGCGTGGTCGAGCGCGCGCCGGACCTCTACTTCCTGCGTACGACGCCGATGACCGCTCCCTCGAGCCCGCTCGTCGCCTTCGCCGAGGAGGCCGCCGGGGCCGAGCGCGACAAGCCGCTGTCGGCGCTGCACGCGCTGAATGCGGCGCTGTGCGAGCGGCTCGAGATGGAGCGCGGGCCAGCCGACACGGCGGTGGGCGCCGCCGAGGCGTTCGCACGCGGCCGTGGGCTGCCGCAGGATCTCGCCCACGCCTTCGTCGCCGCCGCACGTCATTTGGGCATTCCCGCCCGCAACGTGTCGGGCTATCTCTACGGGAGCGACGAGGAGAGCGAGGGCGGCAGCGATGACGAGCCCCACGGCGAAGACGCCCGTGGCCATGTCCACGCCTGGGCGGAAGCCAAGGTGGAGGGGCTCGGCTGGGTCGCGTTCGATCCGTCCCGCGGCGCCTGCGCGGGGCCGGCCTACGTGCGCGTCGCGATCGGGCTCGACGCGCAGGGCTGCGCGCCCGTGCGCGGCGCGCGCTACGGCGGCGGCGACGAGGCGCTCTCGGTGCGCCTGTCGATCACCGACATGCGCGCCGACGGCAGATCCGACGGAAAAGCCGACGACCGCCCCTCCGGCCAGACGCAGTCCCAGTCCCAGTCCTGACGCAGCGCCCCGCAACGCCGCCCGAAGCGGCCCGATCCGGACCCTCGATCCATGACCTATTGCGTCGGCCTCCTGGTGGAGCAGGGCCTGGTGATGATCGCGGACACGCGCACCAACGCGGGCCTCGACGACGTCTCGACCTTCCGCAAGCTCAATATCTACCGGCGGCCCGGCGAGAGCGTGATGGCGCTCGCCAGCGCCGGCAACCTGTCGGTCTCGCAGACCGTGGTGAGCCTCCTCGACGAGGGGCTGACGGACCCCGAGACCGGTGCGGTGGTGCGGCTCGAGGATCAGACGAGCCTCTACAAGGCGGCCGAGCTCGTCGGACGCGCGATTCGGGAGGTTCGCACCATCCACGGTCCGGCGCTGGCCGAGGCCGGCGTGACCTTCAACGTCTCCTTCCTGTTCGGCGGGCAGGTGCGCGGGGGGCCGATGCGGCTCTACATGATCTACGCCGCCGGCAACTTCATCGAATGCGGGCAGGACGCGCCCTTCCTGCAGATCGGCGAGCACAAGTACGGCAAGCCCATCCTCGACCGCGCGGTGCGCTGGAGCGGGGACATCTACGATGCGCTGAAGATCGGGCTGATCTCGATGGATTCGACCATGCGCTCGAACATCGGCGTCGGCCTGCCGATCGATCTCATGGTCCTGCGCCGCGACGCGCTCGAGCCGGAGGTGACGCACCGCATCGAGGCGGGCGAGCCCTATTTCCACGACCTCCGCGAGCGCTGGTCCGCCGCGCTGCGGGCCGCCCACATGGCCATCCCGCGCCCGCCCTACGAGCCGGGGCGCGGGACCTGAGGCGCGCGCCCCGCAGTGGGTAGCCCTCATCGGTATTTCGCAATTGAGGATGGGAAAGCGTCCCGCTCAGCGCATTCGTAAAGGAATCATGACGCTTATCCGGCTCATCCATGCACCCACCGCATGGCTGGCTTCCGAATTTTCCCCCTACTTCGCCGTCGGGACTCCCCATATTGCAGTGCACAACACGGGGCGCGAACGGCCGGCGGCAGCCGCCGCCGGATGCGTCCCGCGAAGCTTTCGCACACCTCCCTCGGAGTCTCCGTCATGTTCGTCACCTGGGTCCTGTCCCGCATCCGCGCCTACCAGCGCTATCGCGCCACCGTTCGCGAGCTCCAGCAGCTCTCCGACCGCGAGCTCGACGACGTCGGCCTCTCGCGCGCCGACATCTACACCGTCGCCCGCCGCTATGCCGGTGCGTGAGCGCCCGCCTCGCAGCGCTGCGACGATCCGAACGCCGGCCGGGGCCTCCCCCGCGCCGGCGTTGTCGTGTCCACCCACGGCGCGGCCATTGCTCGCCTTGACGCGGCCGGGCCGCTCGCGCATCTACGGAGCATGTCGAACACGTCCAGCATCCCCCCCGTCCACGTGATCGGAGGCGGCCTCGCCGGCTCCGAGGCCGCCTGGCAGATCGCCCAGGCGGGCGTTCCCGTCGTCCTGCACGAGATGCGGCCGGTCCGGATGACCGAGGCGCACAAGACGCACGGCCTCGCCGAGCTCGTCTGCTCGAACTCGTTCCGGTCGGACGACGCGCAAACGAACGCGGTCGGCCTTCTGCACCAGGAAATGCGCCGGCTCGGCTCGCTGATCATGCACACCGGCGACAGGCACCAGGTGCCCGCCGGCGGCGCGCTCGCCGTCGACCGCGACGGCTTCTCCGAGGCAGTCACGGCCGCGCTCGAGGCGCATCCGCTGGTCGCGATCGAACGCGCCGAGGTAGCGGGCCTGCCCCCCGAGGAGTGGGATTCGGTCATCGTGGCGACGGGCCCCCTCACCTCGCCCGCCCTGGCGGAGGCCGTGCGCGGCCTCACCGGTGAGAGCGCGCTCGCCTTCTTCGACGCCATCGCCCCCATCGTCTACCGCGAGAGCGTGGACATGGGCGTGGCCTGGTTCCAGTCGCGCTACGACAAGCCGGGCCCCGGCGGCACCGGCGCCGACTATCTCAACTGCCCGCTGAACCGCGAGCAGTACGACGCCTTCGTCGACGCGCTGGTCGCCGGCGAGAAGACCTCGTTCAAGGAATGGGAGGCGAACACCCCCTATTTCGACGGCTGCCTGCCGATCGAGGTGATGGCCGAGCGCGGGCGCGAGACGCTGCGCCACGGGCCGATGAAGCCCGTCGGCCTCACCAACCCGCACAAATCCGACGAGAAGCCCTGGGCCGTGGTGCAGCTGCGCCAGGACAATGCGCTCGGCACGCTGTTCAACATGGTGGGCTTCCAGACCAAGCTGAAATACGGCGCCCAGGCCTCCATCCTGCGGATGATCCCCGGCCTCGAGAACGCCGAGTTCGCCCGGCTCGGGGGCCTGCACCGCAACACCTACCTGAACTCGCCCAAGCTGCTGGACGGCACGCTCCGGCTCGAGGCCGCCCCGCGCCTGCGCTTCGCCGGCCAGATCACCGGCTGCGAGGGCTACGTGGAGAGCGCGGCAGTGGGACTGATGGCGGGCCGATTCGCCGCCGCCGAGCGGCTCGGCCATCCGCTGCGCCAGCTGCCCCCCACCACCGCCATCGGCGCGCTCATCGCCCACATCACCGGCGGCCACATCGCCGACGACGGCGAGGACGAGACGGCAGAGGGCGAGGTCGTGGCGGAGGCGAAGGTCGCCAAGCCCCGCTCCTTCCAGCCCATGAACATCAACTTCGGTCTCTTCCCCCCGCTCGAGCACGCCCTCCCCAGGGGCGAAGGCGGCAAGCGCCTGCGCGGCCCCGCCAAGGCGGTCGCCCGCAAGACGGCGACGACGGACAGGGCCAGGGCCGATCTCGCGGCGTGGCTGGGGGAGACGGGGGTGGTCGAGGTGGAGGCTGCGGAGTAGAGGGGGAAGGCGCGCCGCGCCTCCTCGTTCGTGGACGGGAAAGAGACCGGTGGCGGGTCTGAAAGAGGGGCTCCCCCGGAGCGCGGGAAACCGCTACGCTCGTCTCGCGCGTAGTGCGTCGAAACACGATGGACCCCACGCGTGCTGTCCGCGTTGCGATACCGCCGCTACTCCCCCGGCGCGTCAGAAGGCCCCCCCGTTCATGCTCCCAGCCCCCTTCAATCCCTTCGCCCGCCTCAACCTGCCCTGGCTCGATCTATGGTTCGCCTCGGCGCAGCTCGGGCTGGAGGCGCAGGCCGTCATCGGCATGCGCCTCTACGGCATGGCGACCGGCGCGCTGCCGGCGGCGCAAGAGGCGGGGCTGATGATCCCCGAGAAGATGGCCGCCTTCACCGACGCGCAGATGCTGCTCGCGCGCGCGGCCTTCGCCGGCCGCTCCGGCTTCGCCGCCGAGGACGTGGTGCGGCTCTACCGCCGGCGCGTGCGCGCGAACCACCGCCGGCTGACGCGGGCGCGCTGACGCGCCAGGGGGCCGACGCCTTCGGGGGAACTATCCGAGCGAGCGACCGGTTGAGCTTGACCGACCGCGCGCCGAAGGAGGGTCCCATGCGCAGCCTCGTCCTGAGCCTCGCTCTCGCCGGATTGTCCGCGGGAGCGGCGCACGCCCAATCGCCGACACCCGCCGCCGCGTTCGCTCACGAGGCCTTCGCGGACGCCGACCTCATACCGCTCTCGATGTTCGATTTCGAGCCCGCCGACCGCGACCTGTGGAGCGGCCTCGACATGCTGGAGGCGGACCTGCTCGACCGGTCGGGCACGGTGATCGGCGACGTCGAGGACATCCTGGTCACGCTCGACGGCTACGCCGTGGCGCTGGTGGTCGAGCTCGACGGGTTCCTCGAATTCGACGAGACGGTGCTGACGATCCCGTTCTCGCTGCTGGAGCCGATGCCGGAGGCGAACGCAGTGCGCGCGCCCATCGCCGTCGACGGCCTGGAGATGTATTCCATCTTCGACCGGCGCATGCTCACCGCCGCCGCCGTGTCCGACCGGGTCGTCTCGGTGGCCGAGAACGATCTCGACGCCGCGCTCACCGGGTCGAACGTCTTCCTGCTGGAAGACACGCTCCTGGGCGAGTACGCCCCGCTCGACGACGACGCGCTCGGGTATGTCCACGATGTGCTGTTCTCGATGGCGGGGCTCCTCGAGGCCGTGGTCGTCTCCGCCGCGCGCGGCCCGGCGGGAGGTGTCGCCGTGCCGTTCACGGGCGCGACCGACGCAGAGCCGAGCCTGCTGGAGAGCACCCCGTTCACGGCCGAGGAGCTGGGCATTCGGGAGTAGAGCGTCGCTCCTCGAGGCCTCGCCGGCAGAGCGGCCACGGACTCCTACTCCGCCGGCTCTCCGGCCGCCGCATGCGCCCTGCGGCTGCGTAGGCGATGCGCCAGCCGCCGGCGCGCGTCGCCGATGCGCGCGCCCATCACCAGCATAGCCGGCGTCAGGATCAGCGTCAGCACCGTCGCGAAGGTCAGGCCGCCGGCGATGGCGCTGGCGAGCTCGGTCCACCATTGCGTCGAGGGCGCGCCGACCAGGATCTCGCGGCCGACGAGATCGATGTTGATCCCGAGCACCATCGGCATGAGGCCGAGAACCGTCGTCGCCGAGGTGAGCACGACCGGGCGAAGGCGCTGCGCACCGGTGCGCAGCACCGCCTCGACGGGGTCGAGGCCGCGGCCGCGCAGGTCGTTGTAGGTGTCGATGAGGACGATGTTGTTGTTCACCACGATGCCCGCGAGCGCAATCACCCCGATGCCGCCCATCACCACGCCGAAGGGCCGGCCCGTGATCAGCAGCCCGAGCAGCACCCCGGCCGTCGAGAACACGATCGCCGAGAGCACGAGCGCCGACTGGTAGAGGCTGTTGAACTGCGTCACCAGGATGATCAGCATCAGGAAGATCGCCGCCGCGAAGGCCTGGCCCAGGAACAACGCCGCCTCCCGCTGCTCCTCGTCCTGTCCGGCGAAGACGAGTCCCACGCCCTCCGGCAGCTCGGCGCCGGCGAGCGCACCGCGCAGGGCGTCGATCCGCTCGCTCGCGAGCAGCCCGGGCGCGACGTCGGCGTTCACGGTGATGACGCGGCGCGCGTCGACGCGCTGGAGCGTGCCGGTGCGCGACGCCGGGCGGAACTCGACGAAGTTGCGGATCGGCACGAGGCCTTGGCTCGTGGGGATGCGCAGCTGCTCGAGCTGGGCGAGGCTGCGGTCCGTGGCGGGGAAGCGCACCCGGATGTCGACCTCGCCGTCGGCGGTCTCGGGGCGGTACTCGGCGACCTTCAACCCCGCGGTGAAGAGCTGCACGACCTGGCCGAGCAGCGCGATGTCCGCGCCGTAGCGGGCGGCCTGGGTGCGGTCGACCGCGAGCTCCCATTCCACCCCGGGCAGCGGGCGCGTATCCGCGACGTCGACGAAGCCGCCGAGGTCCTCCATCGTCTCACGCACGATCTCGGTGGCGCGCGCGAGCTGGCCGTTGCCGTCGCGCCCGGTCACGCGCAGCTCCACCGGCTTGCCCTGCCCCGGCCCGCCCTGCTGCTCGCGGATCTCGAGCACGATCCCCGGGATGTCGGCGATGAGCTCCCGGATCTCGCTCAGGATCTCCACCGCCGGCGGGCGCACGTCCCATTCGTGCAGGTCGAGCTGGATGACGCCGATCACGTCGGCGGCGAGCTGGCGCCCCTGCGCCCCGCCGATCGTGCGCGCGTAGACGTGCTCGATCGACGGCAGGTCGACGACGCGCGCCTCGACCCGGCGCACCAGAGCGTCCTTTTCCCAGATCGACAGGTTGCCGCGCGCCTGGACCTGGATCTGCGCGAAGTCGGGCTCGACCGAGGGGAAGAACTCGACGCCGCGCCCGTAGAGGCCGTAGGCCAGGATGGAGGCGACGAGCAGCGCGAAGGCGAGAAACAGCGTCAGCGCCGGGCGCAGCACGGCCCAGCGCAGCGCGCGGAGATAGGCGCCGACCGCCCCGCCGATCTCGTCGAGATCGCCGCCCTCCGCCGCGCGCAGCGCCGCGAGCTGGCCCGCGCTCTGCGCACCGGGCCGGCCGAACATGCCTCCGAGAACCGGGATGAACACCAGCGCCATCGCCAGCGACGCGGCGAGGGTCAGCATCACCGTGATCGGCAGGAACTTCATGAACTCGCCGACAACCCCTCCCCAGAACAGGAGCGGCAGGAACACCGCGAGCGTCGTCGCCGTGGCAGATATGATCGGCCAGGCCATTCGCTCGGCGGCGTGGGAATAGGCCTCGCGCGGGGTCGCGCCCTCCGCCATGCGCCGGTCGGCGAGCTCGGTCGTGACAATGGCGCCGTCGACGAGCATGCCGACGACGAGGATGAGCGAGAACAGGACGACGATGTTGAGCGTGTAGCCGAGGAAATAGATCGCCACGATACCCGCGAGAAACGCCCCGGGGATCGCGAGCCCCACGAGCAGCGCCGTGCGCAGGCCGAGCGTCGCGATGACGACGATCATCACGATGACCACCGCCGAGAGCACGTTGTTCTGCAGGTCGCCCAGCATGGTGCGGACCTGCTTCGATTCGTCCTGCAGATAGGAGACCGACAGCGCCGCCGGCCAGGTCTCCTCCCGCTCCGCCACGAGCGCGCGCACGCCCGCCACCGTCTCGATGATGTTGGCGCCGATCCGCTTCTTCACCTCGAGCGCCACCGCCGGCTGCCCGTCGATGCGCGCGAAGCCCTCGGGGTCGCGGAAGGTGCGGCGCGGCACGGCGACGTCGGCGAAGGTGACGACGGTGTCGCCCACCACCTTCACCGGCAGCGAGAGCACGTCCTCGACGTCCTCGATGACGCCGGGCACCTTCAGCACGATGCGCCCCGCGCGCGTCTCGAGCGCGCCCGCGGCGATGAGGCGGTTGTTGCGCTGGATCTGCTGGACGAGGCCCTCGAAGGAGATGCCGTAGGTCTCGAGCGCGACGGGGTCGATGAGCACCTCGAGCAGCTCCTCCCGGTCGCCGCCGATATCGACCTCGAGCACGCCCTGGAGGCCCTCGATTCGGTCCTGCAGGTCGTTGGCGATGGAGATCAGCGCCCGCTCCGGGATCGGCCCGGAGAGGACGACCGTGAGGATCGGGAAGAGGGCGACGTTGACCTCCTGGACGACCGGCTCCTCCGCCCCCGCCGGCAGGTCCGGCCGGGCCCGGTCGACGGCCTCGCGGACCGTGTCGAGCGCCTCGTCGGCATCGTAGCCCGCCTCGAACTCGAGCTGCACGGAGGCGTAGCCCTCGGCCGCCGTCGCGCTCATCTCCTTCAGCCCCTCGAGCGACTGCAGCTCGCTCTCGAGCGGGCGCGCGAGCAGGCGCTCGGCATCCTCGGGCGCGATGCCCTCGTAGGCCACCGAGACGTAGACGATGGGGATCGGGACGTCGGGCGAGCTCTCCTTGGGGATGACGACGTAGGAGACCGCGCCGAGCACGAGCACGAAGAGGAGCAGCATGACCACGCTGCGGGTGCGCAAGAAGGCCGCGTCGACGAGCGCGTTCATCGGCCGGCCTCCCCGACCTGCTCCGGTTCGGGCTCGAAGGCGCCGTCCGCGCCGTCCGCCTCGATCACGCGCACCTGCTCGCCCTCCTGAACGAAGCCCTGCCCCACCGTGATCAGCGCCACCTCGGCCGGCAGGCCCGACACGTAGACGCCCTGCGCGCGCGCCTGGACGATATCGACGGCGTGGAACGCCACGACGCCCTCGTCCGTCACCGTCTTCACCCCGAGCCGGCCGTCGTTGGACAGGGAGAGCAGCGCCGGCGAGAAGAAGTGCGCCGGCACCTCCTCGATCGGGATGCGTGCCTCGGCGCTGATCCCCGACGGCGTCTCGGAACCGGGGTTCGGCACCCGGATCTCGACGCGGAAGGTGCGGGTCTCGCGCTCGGCGGCGGCGGAGACGTAGAACACCGCGCCCTCCGCCGCGCGGCCGGTGACGAAGCTCACCTGCGCCGGCTGCCCGACCCGGACCGCGTCGATCGATTGCTGCGGCACGTCGATGGTCACGATCAGCGGATCGTTGTCGATCAGCGTCGCGATCTCGCCGTTGACGGGCACGAATTCGCCTTCGTCCAGCGCGACGGTGTTGACGATGCCCGCGAAGGGCGCCTCGATCGTCGTGTTCTCGATCTGCCGGCGGATGCGCTCGCGGGTCGCGCGGGCGGCCTGGAGGGCGGTGAAGCGCTCGCGCAGGCGCTGCGCCGGCGCGAAGCCGCGATCCTCGAGCTGGAGCGCCGCCTCGTAGTCGCCCTCGGCCTGGGCGACGAGCGCCTCGGCTTCCTCGAGCTGCGTCGCGAGATCGCCCTCGTCGATGCGCGCGACGAGGTCGCCCTCCTCCACCCGCGTCCCCTCCGGCGCGGCGATCTGGGCGAGGCGCCCGGCGACCTCGGCGCGCAGCGTCACGACGCGGTTGGGAAGGACCTCGCCCTGGTTGATCAGGGCGCGCGTGACCGGCTCGGCGGTGAGGCGGCGCACCTCGACGGGGAAGGGCTCGCGCGCCTGCGAGAGCGCTGCCGGCCGAGCGGGCTCGGCCCCGTCGAGGAGATAGCCGGAGGCGATCCAGGCGACGAGTGCCGTCGCGACGGCGGCCGCGATGAGGGTCGACTTGGTCATGGAGGGCGTCCGCAGTGGCCCGGCGCGTCGCGCCAGACCACGCCGATGCGCGGATCAGAGGGGTTTTCGGCGCGCGCTGGAATGAACGCGCAGTCCCCACGATCGTTCGGCGGGTCCGACGACGCCCGCTACTCCGCCGCGACCTTCATCTCGACGGCGGCGAACGCCGCCTCGAGCGAGCGGATCAGGTGGTCGATGTCGGCCGCCGTGTGGAGCGGCGAGGGCGTGATGCGCAGCCGCTCCGTGCCGCGCGGCACCGTGGGATAGTTGATCGGCTGCACGTAGACGCCGTAGCGCTCCAGAAGCAGGTCGGACATCGCCTTGCAGCGCACCGGATCGCCGATCATGACCGGGACGATGTGGCTCTCGTTGAGGAGGTGCGGGATGCCGGCGGCGTCGAGCCGGCGGCGGACCTCGGCGACGCGGGCGCGCTGCTCGAGACGCTCGGTCTCGCTCTGCTTGAGGTGGCGCACCGCGGCGCGGGCGCCGTCGGCGATCGCCGGCGGCAGCGCCGTGGTGAAGATGAAGCCCGAGGCGAAGGAGCGCACGAAATCGCACATCGCCGCCGAGCCGGCGATGTAGCCGCCCATGCAGCCGAACGCCTTGCCGAGCGTCCCCTCGATGAGCGTGAGGCGGTGGGCGACGCCCTCGCGCTCGGAGACGCCGCCGCCGCGCCGGCCGTAGAGGCCGACCGCGTGCACCTCGTCGAGATAGGTCATCGCGCCGTGGGCCTCGGCGACGTCGCAGATCGCCTCGATCGGGGCCATGTCCCCGTCCATCGAGTAGACCGATTCGAAGGCGACGATCTTCGGCCGCGCGGGATCGATCGCCGCGAGCTTGGCGTCGAGGTCGTCGACGTCGTTGTGCCGCCAGATCACCCGCTCGGCCTTCGAGTGCCGGATGCCCTCGATCATGGACGCATGGTTGCCCGCGTCAGACAGGATCACGGCGTTCGGCAGCTTCGAGCCGAGCGTCGAGAGCGCGGCCCAGTTGGAGACGTAGCCCGAGGTGAAGAGCAGCGCCGCTTCCTTGCCGTGGAGATCGGCGAGCTCCTCCTCCAGCAGGACGTGGGCGTGCGTCGTGCCGGAGATGTTGCGGGTGCCGCCGGCCCCTGCGCCGCAGCGCGCGATCGTCTCCTGCATGGCCGCGATCACGTCGGGATGCTGCCCCATGCCGAGATAATCGTTCGAGCACCAGACCGTGACCTCGCGGGTGGCGCTCTCGCCGCGGAACGTGGCGCGGGGGAACGAGCCCGCCCGGCGCTCGAGATCGGCGAAGACGCGGTAGCGTCCCTCGGTACGAAGGCCATCGAGCTCGGCGCGGAAGAAGGACTCGTAATCCATCATCGTCTCCACAGGCTATACGCGTGTTTGTCGTCGTCCATCGCCGGCGCGGGGCGCGCGACGGGAGCGGGGGCGGGTGCGTGCAAGGGGGTGCTCTTGGGCTCGCGGGGCGGCTCCGAGGGCGTGCGCGTCGCGCTCCCCCCGGCGCCGATCCGCCATAGCGTTATCGACTCGAAGGGCAGGACCAGGAACCAGTGCTCCAGCACGGCGAGCGCCAGCAGCGTCGCGACGAGCGTCGCGCTCGCGGCCTCGAAGGCGCTCGCGTCGGCCGAGACGGCGGGCAGCGCCACCAGGACGAGCACGACGAGCGCCGCCGAGACCGAGACCGGGAAGAACACGTTCATCGGCTTCCTGGTGAACCAGGACTTCAGGTAGGCGAGGTGATCGGGCAGGAAGCCGTCGGCGTGGTTGGGCACGCCGAGGAAGATGTTGATCTTGGCCGAGAGCCGCATCGCCCAGAGCACGCCGTAGGTCAGCGTCGCCGTCTGGTTCTCGCCGCCCCAGGAGATCGCGAGCACCACGACGAAGCCCGCGAGGATCGCCAGCTCGTGGTAGATGATGGCGGCGACCGCGTGGCCGAGCCGCGTGAGGCCCCGCGTGCCCGGCGGCGACGCCGTCCGGCGCGGGCCGGTGATCCAGCCCGTGAGGAAGGACACTTCCGTCCAGCCCCAGACCACGAGCGCGCAGGCGAAGGCGCACCAGGCCGAGGCGACGCTCGTCTCCCCCGCCGACCAGGCGAGCCCGGCGAGCGCGAAGCCGGTGAGCAGCGTCGCGCCCGCCATGGTCCAGGGGAAGGTCGCGCGCGGCAGGCGGTCGAGCGCCAGGATCAGCCCGGTGGAGGCCCACCAGGCGAAGAGCGCGAAACCAGCTGCGGCGAGAACCATCGTCATGTCGCGTGCGCCCTCACCACGCCGGCTCGAGGCGCACGGAGGCGGGGACCTCGTTGCGCTTGACCGGGATGAGGTAGAGGCGCGCGAAGGTCGCGGCCGCGGCGACGGAGAGCGCGGCCTTGCGCAGCTTGCCCGCGACGCCCCCGTGCGCCGCCGCCTTCTCCATCGAGCGCGAGATGCGCACGAGCCGCTCGAGGCCGGCGAGGAAGGCCGGATGATCGATGTCTAGCACGACGGGGAACACCTGCTTCGAGACTTCCGAGGTGATTCGGAAGACGCGGTAGTCGTAGTCCGTCGGCGTGATCCCGAGCGCCTGGTGGAAGTTCGGCCGGGCGTGGTCGCGCACGAACATGGTCGCGTAGACCGCGAGCAGGAAGAAGCGGACCCAGTACTTGTTCATGCCGGAGACGAGATGCGGGTTCGCCTTCATCAGCAGCGCGAACGCTTCGCCGTGGCGGAACTCGTCGTTGCACCACTTCTCGAACCACTTGAAAATCGGGTGGAAGCGCAGCTCCGGGTTCTTCTCGAACAGACGATAGATGGTGATGTAGCGCGCGTAGCCGATCTTCTCCGACAGGTAGGTGGCGTAGAAGATGAACTTCGGCTTGAAGTAGGTGTACTTCTTCGCCTTCGTCAGGAAGGCGAGGTCCACCGCGATGTCGAGATCCTTGAGCGTGTCGTTGATGAAGCCGGCATGCCGACCCTCGTCGCGCGCCATCAGGGCGAAGAGCTCGCGCACGTCCGGGTTCTTGATGTGCTTCTTGAGCTCGACATAGAGCACGCAGCCCGAGAATTCCGCCGTCACCGACGAGATCAGGAAGTCCTTGAGCTCCTCCTGGAGCCCTTCCGGCAGCGAGGACAGGTCGAAGTCGTCCCACTCGTCGGTGCGCTTGAAGTGGCCCTTGTTGGGGTCGTCGCGCATCTCCTTGATCAGCGCGTCCCAGTCCTTGCGCACCGGCTCGACGTCGATCGCGTCCATGGCCGCATGATCGGTCGTGTAGAAGCGCGGCGAGAGCATCGTGCTCTCCTGGGCGCGCTTGGTGGAGTCGTTGATGTCGCGCGTGCCCGAACCGGCGTTCCTGCGGGGCTTGGGGCTGTCGCCGACGCCGCCTTCCATCGTGATCATGTCGTCTCCTCCGTCGGGGGATCTCAGGCGTCGCGCGCCGGCGGGGGAGCCGGCGACACGCTCTTGTGGATTTCGGGAGGATGCCCTTCGAAACCGACCTCGAATAGGTCGGTTAGTTCCGCATATCCCTCCGCCTTGGCGAAGAGCCGGTCGAAGAGGGTGGCGCGCACCACGGTGGCGCGGCGCTCGAACACCGCGCGCTCGCCGTGGGGCACGATGGTCGGAGCCCCGTGGACGACCACGCTGTCGCCGGGCGCCACCTTGACGCCGTGGAGATCCACGTGCGCGTGCAGGCTGTCGAAGGTGTTCTCGATCTCGACGGTGCAGGACACCTCGATCGTGCGGCGGAAGATCATGACGCGTCTCCGTCGGCTCGGAGTATTCTGGCGAAGGGGGCGAAATTGTCCGGCCCGAAGGCGGACAGGTCGATCGAGGCGTGGGTCGCGGTATCCTCGAGCGAGAGGTGTCCCGTCGGCCACAGGACCAGCGTGAACGGCAACTCCGCACCGATCTCTCGGCGCTTGCGCTCGCGGGCGAGGCCGCGCATGGCGCCGCGCACGAAGCCGTTGGTGCCCGGATCGAAGACCTGGATAACCTGGCCGGTCGCGGGGTGGCGTACGACGACCGCGCCGTCGGCGCGATCCTCGAAGATCAGCTCGACCGCGAAATGGGCCGTGGAGAGGTCGCGCGGCTGCGGCTCGGTCTGCCGGAACAGCCCGACCCAGAGGAGCACCGCCAGCAGCACGCCGCCGACGCCGAAGAGCGCCACGCGGGGGAAATGCGGGCGCGCCCGCCCATCGGACGGCTCGGCGCCCGGATCGTTCGGAGGGAACTTGGAGTGAGCGTTCATCGGGGGAACTCCGCTCGCGGGATCAGGCGGTGGCCGCTTCGAGCCCGCCGGGGCGCCGCGCACCCCCTTGGACATCGCCGCGCGCCGCACTCTCGGTCGCGCTCGGGCTCGTGCCGTGGACGGCGACGAGCCGCTCGGCGAGGAGCGCCGCGACGCGCTCGGCGTCCGGGATCGCGCGCAGCATCGGCTCGACCCTGGTGAAGCGCCACGGGCGCACGTAGGGCCAGAACAGGACGTAGGACAGACGCCGCTCGCTCTTGATCGTGAGCGGGATGTCCCCGCTCCCGTTCGGCCAGAGCTTCAGCGACGCACTCTCGATGAGGGCGTAGGGCACGTTCACGCTCATCGGCAGCGCCACGCCGAACGAGAGGATCACCCGCTCGTTCGTGAAGGTGAAGAAGGTCGAGCGCGCGGACAGCCAGGCGTAGAGCGACAGCAGCCCGATGGCGGCCGCGCCGAGCGCGAGCAGCCACGTCGCCGACACGATGGCTGCGGGCGCACCCTGCCCGGTCGTGAACGCGTCGAACAGCGTCCAGATCGCGAGCACCCCGAAGTAGAGGCTCATCCCGCGCAGGTGCATGGCGCGGCGCGCCAGCGTGCGCCAGGCCGGCTGGCCCTGCCACAGGATCGTCTCGCCCTCGGGCAGGGGCGCCGGCAGCCCGCGAGGCGTGACCGCCTCGCCGACCGCGTCGTCCACGGCGTGGTCGAACGAGTCCTGGGGCTTCTTGATGATGGCGACGCTCATATGATCGGCTCCGAGCGCTGGGGGGTGGCGTAGATGGTGCCGCCGCCGAAGTAGCCGGTGATCTTGTCCTCCTCGCGCGCCGTGATCTGGTCGGGCGAGGCGATGGCCGGCACGTCGGCGAACTGCGAGGCGAGGATGGCCGCGACGTGGATCTCGCCGCGGTTCTTCTTCATGCGGCAGAAGTTCATCGGCACGAGCACGGTGCGGCCGCCGTGGGCTGGATCGAGATCGGTCTCGAGGTAGCGGATCATCGGCTCGGAGAGGTCGATCCACAGCTCGCTCACGATGCCTGCCTTCACGCCGTCGGCGCCGATGACGGCCATCCCGATCGGGGAGATGTCCTCGGAGGCGACCATGAAGTCGGTCGCGACGCGCAGCGGCACGGTGCGGGCCCGGTCCTCGGCGGTGAGCTCGGGGATGTCCTCGCGCAGGGCGTAGGACGCCGCGCCGATGCCGTCGATCATCGGGTTACCGGTCGGCTTGAGCGGCGCGCCGGGCCAGGCTTCCGCCGGCACGGCCTTGAGCTCGCGCTCGTCGACGTGGCCGGGAGGCGCCTGGTAGGTGTGGCCCGAGCGCAGCAGGAAGGTCTTGGGCTTGGGCATCGAGGGAAAGCCCTGCACCAGGATGTGCTCCGACCGCTCGGACACGAGCGGGTAGCCCTCGCGCTTGTCCTCGCGGCGCAGGTAGAAGATCAGGCCTGCGAAGAAGAACCAGAACACGTAGAGCGTGACCTGGGCGACATCGATATATCCCGTAATGGCTCCGGTGCCCATGGGAACCTCCTGTTCAAGCTGGCAAGTCGGCGAGACCGAACCGCTCCCGGGGCGCCGAACGGCCATCCGAAGCGGGTGCGACCAGGGGTCCGATCGCGACGAGGGAGACGAAGAGAACGAAGATCTCGAGGTGGTAGACGAAATGGTACCCGACGAACGGTCCCGACAGCGCGGGGCCGAGCACGCCGCTCTCGGCGAGCGCGCCGACGCCGTCGCGCAGGGCGCCGCCGAGCGCGATGCCCACGCCCGCGGCGGTCGCCTGCACGGCGCCCCACGCGCCGAGAGCCAGGCCCGAGCCGCTCTCGTCGGCGAGCGCCATGGCGCCGGTGAGCGTACCCACCGCGAACAGGCCCGCGCCGAGCCCGATCAGCGCCGCGCCGACGCGCAGCAGCAGGGCGGCCTCGAAGGCGCCCGCGAAGATCACGCAGGAGAAGGCGCAGATGCCGACGAGCACGCCGAGCGCGGCGAGGCGATAGGGGTTGCCACCGTTGGTCAGCCAACGGGCGGCGATGGCGAAGCCGGCGAGCGAGCCGCCCGCGAGCAGCGCGGTGAGCGCCGTCGTCGCCGACACGGACAGGCCCAGCACCTCGCCGCCGTAGGGCTCGAGCAGGATGTCCTGCATCGAGAACCCTGCGGTGCCGAGACCGACGGCCACCAGCGTGCGCGTGACGCGCCCGCCGCGCACGAAGGCGGCCCAGCTCTCCCGGAAGGCCGGGCGCGGCGCGTCCTTGCGCGTGCGTGACGGATCGCGCGCCTCCTGCTTCCACAGCGCGATCACGTTGAGCACGATGGTGACCACGGCGGCGCCCTGGACGACCTGGATCAGCGCGAGGTGGCTGTAGGGCTCGAGCAGGAGAGAGAACACGATCGCGCTCGCCACCATGCCGGCGAGGAGCATCACGTAGAGGAAGGCGACGACGCGGGGGCGCGTCTCCTTCGGGGCGAGATCGGTCGCCAGCGCGAGCCCGGCGGTCTGCGTCGTGTGCAGGCCCGCGCCGACGAGCAGGAAGGCGAGGCCCGCACCGAGCTGGCCGACCCAGACCGGGCCGTGCCCGTCGCCGGACAGGACGAGCAGCGCGAAGGGCATGATCGCGAGCCCGCCGAACTGCAAGAGCGAGCCGAACCAGATGTAGGGCACGCGATCATGCCCTTCGCGCGAGCGGTGATGGTCGGAGCGATGCCCGATCAGCGCCCGGACGGGCGCGAACAGGACCGGCAGCGCGATCATCGAGGCGACGAGCCAGGCGGGCACCTCGAGCTCGAGGATCATCACCCGGTTGAGCGTGCCGTTGAGGAGCACGATCGCCATGCCCACCGAGACCTGGAACAGCGACAGGCGCATCAGCCGCGACAGCGGCAGCTCGCGCGTCGCCGCGTCCGCGAAGGGCAGGAAGCGCGTGCCGATCAGCGTCCAGAAGCTCGACAGGGTCGGGATCGCCTCTCTCATGAGCGAACGAGCTCCAGCGCCTGCGACGTGTAGAAGCCGCGCTGGACCCTGCGCATCCGGCCCGTGCGCCAATCGGCGACGTCGACCTGCGCATGGAAGAGGCGGTCGATCGTGCGCTCGGAGACGGGCTCGATCGCCGGCGAGCGATCGGCGCGGGGGAAGAGCTTGCCGGTGGCGTGCATCAGCGAGAGCGCCGGCGTGCGCGGGGCGAAGGTGGCGAGCACCGCCCGCTCCGTGCGCCGCGCGAGGCCGCCGAGCGCACCCGCCATGTCCTGCGCGCGGTAGTGGATCAGGCTGTCCATCGCCACCACGTAGTCGAAGCGCCCGAGCGCCTCGTCGAGCATGTCGCCGGTGCGGAAGTCGACGAGCGCGGGATTCACGTCGGCGGGCAGGCGCTCGCGGGCGACGCGCACCAGGCTGTCGGCGACGTCGATGGCCGTCACCCGCGCGCCGCGCCGGGCGGCTTCGGTGGTCAAGGCGCCGGTGCCGCAGCCCGCGTCGAGCAGCGTCAGCCCGGTCATGTCCGCCGGCAGCCAGGAGAGCAGCGTCGCGCGCATCTCGTCGCGCCCCGCGCGCACGGTCGCGCGGATGCGGCTCACCGGCGCGTCCGACGTCAGCCGCGCCCAGGTCTCGGACGCGGTGCGGTCGAAATAGGCCTGCAGCTGGTGCCGGCGGGTGATGTAGCTCTGGGTCTGCATCATTCGTATCCCAGAAGATCGAAGATCTCGCGATCCTTGAGCGAATCGCAGATCAACGGGTCCGTGCCGTCGAGGAGCGATTGCGCGAGGCGAAGGTACTCGTCCTGCACGGCGCGAACATCGGGTTCATCCCCCATCTCGAACATCGTGCGCTTGCCGAGCCGCGAGCGCCGGATGGCGTCGAGGTCGGGGAAGCGGGCGAGCACGTTCATGCCGACCTTCTCGGTGAAGCGCTCGATCTGGTCGGTGGCCGCGGAGCGGTTGGCGATGACGCCGCCGAGACGCACGTCGTAGTTCTTCGACTTGGCCTTGATGGCCTGCACGATGCGGTTCATGGCGAAGATCGAGTCGAAGTCGTTCGCCGCGACGATCAGGGCCCGGTCGGCGTGCTGGAGCGGCGCCGCGAAGCCGCCGCAGACCACGTCTCCCAGCACGTCGAAGATCACGACGTCGGTGTCCTCGAGCAGGTGGTGCTCCTTGAGGAGCTTCACCGTCTGGCCGACGACGTAGCCGCCGCAGCCGGTTCCCGCGGGCGGGCCGCCGGCCTCGACGCACATCACGCCGTTGTAGCCCTCGACGACGAAGTCCTCGATCCGCAGCTCCTCGGAGTGGAAGTCGACGGTCTCGAGCACGTCGATCACGGTCGGGATCAACCGGCGCGTGAGCGTGAAGGTGCTGTCGTGCTTGGGGTCGCAGCCGATCTGGATGACGCGCTTGCCGAGCTTGGAGAAGGCGGCGGACAGGTTCGACGAGGTCGTCGATTTCCCGATGCCGCCCTTGCCGTAGACGGCGAAGACCTGAGCCTTGCCCATGTCGAGCTTGGGATCCAGGTGGACCTGCACGCTGCCCTCGCCGTCTGCACGGCCGAGAGCGGGGCGCCGGGGGATAGGCGCACGGATGTTCAAGGCGGTCACGGGGTGGCTCCTTCGGTAATGCCTTCGAGGCGGTCCTCGAGGGCCTCGCCCGCGGCGCGGAGCGCTGCGAGCGTGGCGGCGTCTGGCGTCCAGTAACGGCGCTCGTGCGCCTCGATGAGGCGGTTGGCCATCTTCACGGACGCCTTCGGATTGAGCGCGGCCATGCGCTCGCGCATCGTCTCGTCGAGCACGAAGGTCTCGGTGAGGCGCTGGTAGACCCAGTCCTGGACCTGGCCGGTGGTGGCCGACCAGCCCATCGTGTTGGTGACGGAGGCCTCGATCTGCCGCACGCCCTCGTAGCCGTGCTGCAGCAGGCCCTCGTACCATTTCGGATTGAGCATGCGCGTACGCGCCTCGAGGTCCACCTGCTCGGTGAGCGTGCGCACCACGTTCTTGCCCTTGGTCTGATCGCCGATGTAGACAGGCACCGTCCCGGTGGCCGAGTCGACGCCGGCGGCGAGCCGCGCCCGCCCGATCGCCTTGGCGATGCCGCCGAGGCTGTCGTAGTACTGATCGACGGTCGTGACGCCCAGCTCGACGGATTCGAGGTTCTGGTAGGCGAGATCCGCCCCCGCGAGCATCGATTCGAGCAACGCCGGCTGCTTCGTGGACTTGCCCGAGCGGCCGTAGGCGAAGCACTTGCGGCGCGAGAAGGTCTCGGCGAGCTCGTCCTCGTCGTCCCAGGCGCCGGCGTCGATGAGCTGGTTGACGTTGGCGCCGTAGGTGCCGTCGGCGTTGGAGAAGATGCGCAGCGCCGCCGTCTCGAGATCGCAGCCCCGCTGCGCCATGTAGGCGCGCGCGTGCTTGGCGATGAAGTTGGCCTCGTCCGGCTCGTCCGCGCCAGCGGCGAGGAAGGCGGCTTCCGCCAGCATGCGCGTCTGCAGCGGCATCAAGTCCCGGAAGATGCCCGAGAGGGTGGCGACGACGTCGATGCGCGGGCGGCCGAGCTCGGCGAGCGGGATGAGCGTCGCGCCGCACAGCCGGCCATAGCTGTCGAACTTCGGGCGGGCCCCCATCAGCGCGAGCGCCTGGCCGATCGGCGCGCCCTCGCTCTTGAGCGTATCGGTGCCCCACAGCACCATCGCGACGGTCTCCGGCAGCGGATTGCCGTCGGCCATGTGCCGGCGCAGGATCTCGTCGGCCTGGCGCGCGCCGTCCATGACGGCGTAGGGGCTCGGGATGCGGAACGGGTCGAAGCCGTGGATGTTGCGGCCCGTCGGCAGGATGGCCGGCGTGCGCAGGAGATCGCCGCCGGGCGCCGGGCGCACGAAGCCGCCGTCGAGCGCATGCAGGATCGCCGGCAGCTCGGTATCCTTGACGAGCGCGGCGTCGACGGCGGCGAGCCGGCCGAGCAGCGCGAGCGCCTCCGGCGAGACCTCTCCGCGGCCGGGCTCCCCCGCCTGGTAGGCGGCGGCGGGCGTCGCGCCCCCCACGAGCGCCTCGGCGGTCGCCCGCGGCAGCACGACGCCGTCGGCGGCGTCGGCGATGGAGACCAGGAGGTCGATCCGCTCGGCGGCGGACGGCGGCCGGCCGATCACGTGCAGGCCGTAGGGGATGAGCGTCGTCTCGTAATCGACGATCTGCTCCCAGAGCTGCGCGATGTCGTCCTCGCCGCTCGCGCCCGGATCGGCGAGCGTGAAATCGAGCTCGACCGCCTGCGCGCGGATCATCGTCGCGAGCTCTGCGCGTTCGACCGCCTCTTCCGGCGCCAGGGCGCGCCGGCGCTCGACGGCGCTCTTGAGGTCGACGAGGCCGCGATACAGTCCCGCATGGCCGACCGGCGGCGTGAGGTAGGAGATCAGGGTGGCCGCCGCGCGGCGCTTGGCGATCATGCCCTCGGAGGGGTTGTTCGCCGCATAGATGTAGAGGTTCGGGAGATCGCCGATCAGCCGGTCGGGCCAGCAGGCCCCCGACAGGCCGGTCTGCTTGCCGGGCATGAACTCCAGCGCGCCGTGCGTGCCGAAATGCAGCACCGCGTGCGCGCCGAAGTCTTCGCGCAGCCAGCGGTAATAGGCCGAGAAGGCGTGCGTCGGCGCGAAGCCGCGCTCGAACAGCAGCCGCATCGGGTCGCCCTCGTAGCCGAAGGCGGGCTGCACTCCGACGAAGACGTTGCCGAACCGCGCGCCGAGCACCAGGATCGACGATCCGTCGCTCTGCTGCCGGCCGGGGGCCGCGCCCCATTGCGCCTCGATCTCCGCGAGATGCCGCTCGCGGCGTACGTGGTCGTCGGTGGGGATGCGGGCGCCGACATTGGCGTCCGCGCCGTACTGCGCGGCGTTGCCTTCGAGGATGGCGCTGCGCAGGGCGTCGACGCTCTCGGGCAGGTCGACGGCATAACCGCGATTCTTCAGCGCTCCCAGGGTGTTGTAGAGCGATTCGAACACGGCGAGGAACGCCGCCGACCCGGTCGCGCCGCTGTTGGGCGGGAAATTGAACAGGGTGACGCCGACCTTGCGCTCCGCCACCGCGCTGCGGCGCAGCGCGACGAGCTTGGCCACGCGCGCCGCCAGCATCGCGACGCGCTCCGGCTGCGGGCGCATGCAGTCGCCGCACGCGCCGGCGGCCCGCTCGGCCTCCGTGCGCCGGCAGTTTCCGCAGGCGCCCTCGCCTCCGCCGCCGCGGCCCGCGAACAGGATCGGGCCGGTCGCGCCGTCGAGCTCCGGCATGGCGACCGTCATCGTCGCCTCGACCGGCAGGAGACCGCGCTCCGAGCGCTCCCAGGTCGCGAGCGACTGGAACTCGCTCGCCTGGGCGGCGACGTAGGGCACGTCGAGACGCGCGAGGATCTCCTCGGCCGCCTTCGAATCGTTGTAGGCCGGGCCGCCGACGAGCGAGAACCCGGTGAGCGAGACGACCGCGTCCACCGTGGGGCGCCCGTCCTTGTCGAAGAAGAAGCGCTCCATCGCCGGGCGCGCGTCGAGCCCCGCGGCGAAGCAGGGGACCACGTCGAGGCCCTTGGCCTCGAGCGCGCGCACCACGCCGTCGTAATGGGCGGTGTCCTCGGCGACGATGTAGGAGCGCATGCAGACGAGACCCACCGTGCCGGCGGTCTCGGCCACTCCCTTGCCCGCGTCCTTGGCCAAGCTCCTGCGCGGAATCGCCTTCGCGCTCTCCGCGATCCGGCCGGGAATGCCCGGATGGTAGACGCCGACATCCGCGATCTCGACCGGATCGCCGACCTTCAGCTTGCCGCGCAGCACCTTGCGCGGGCCGTTCGCGTAGCGGTCGACCAGCATGCGGACCATGTTGGCGACGTTCTCCTCGGAGCCCGCGAGCCAGAACTGGAGGCACATCAGGTAGGCGCGCAGGTCCTGCGCGGTGCCGGGGATGAAGCGCAGGATCTGCGGAATGCGGCGCAGCATCTTCAGCTGGCGCGCGCCCGAATCGGCGCTGCCGGCCGCGCCGTCCTTCTTGGTGCTCTTCGGGCGCAGCTTCTTCAACAGCGCCATCGGCCCGCTCGCGGGCTTCGTCATGTCGAGCCCGCCCATGCGGGTGAGCTTCGTCACCTCGCCCGCGGACATGCAGGCGACGAGCGCGTCGCAGCGCTCGCGGCGCGCCTCGAGGGCGGGCATCACGGCGCGGATGTGGTCCTCGAGGAACATCATCGCGCACAGGACGATGTCGGCGCTCTCGATGTCGGCGTTGGCGCGCGCGACCGCGGCCGCGTCGTCCTCCCAGTCGGTGGCGCAATGGACGCTCAACGTCAGCCCCGGCAGCTCGCGCGCCAGAGTCCTGCGGGCGCGGGCGATCGGGCCGGCGAGGTGGTTGTCGAGGGTGACGATGGTGAAATGGATGGGCACGCCCCCGCCCGACGCCGCCGGAGCGACGTCGCGCGCGCGAGCGGACGCGGGCGCTTCCTGCGCCGGGACCGTCAGGTCCGTGAGTTCAGCGACTGAAGTGAGCCTTAGCATCGTAGATGGTCTCGACGGTTATGGACTCCACCCCGCGCTCATTCGCGAAGCGTTCGGTATTGCGGCGCGCCTTGCCGCGGACGAAGAAGGGGATCTTGCCCAGCTCCTTCTCGGCGTCGGGGGTCCAGCGCGCGCCCGCCTCCGCCGGCGGGGCCTCCAGCACCGCCGTATCGCCCTCCCCGGCGGGAGCGGCGACGTCCGCGGCGGCCGGCTCCGTTTGCGCGGGCGGCGCGTGGCGCGGGCCGCCGTGCTCGGACGCGAGGTGCGAGGGCACGGCGGAATCGTTGAACTCGAAATCGTCGCGGAACATCGAGAGCAGGTGCTCCTCGAGCCCCATCACCAGCGGGTGGACGAAGGTGTCGAAGATGACGTTCGCGCCCTCGAAGCCCATCTGCGGCGAGTAGCGGGCCGGGAAGTCCTGGACGTGGACGGGCGCCGAGATCACGGCGCAGGCGATGCCCAGGCGCTTGGCGATGTGGCGCTCCATCTGCGTGCCGAGCACGAGCTCGGGCTGGAGGGCGACGATCGCGTCCTCCACCTCGAGGTAGTCGTCGGTGACGAGCGCCTCGAGGCCGAGCCGGCCGGCCATGTCGCGCACCTCGCGGGCGAGCTCGCGGGAATAGGTGCCGAGCCCCACCACCTCGAAGCCGAGCTCCTCGGCGGCGATGCGCGCGGCTGCGATGGCGTGGGTCCCGTCGCCGAAGACGAAGACCCGCTTGCCGGTGAGGTAGTTCGAATCGACCGAGCGGGACCACCAGGGCATCCGCCCCGCGCCCTCGGCGAGCAGGTCCGTGACGTCGATGCCGGCGAGCGCGCCGACCTCGGCGATGAACTCGCGCGTGGCGCCCACCCCGATCGGGACGGTCTTGGTGAAGGGCTGGCGGCAGGCGCGCTCGAGATGGCGCGCCGCGAGGCCCGCGGTCTCGGGATACATGACGACGTTGAAGTCGGCCTCGCCGAGGCGGGCGATGTCGTGGGCCCGCGCGGTGAGCGGGGCGACCGCGTTCACGCGCACGCCGATTCGCGCGAGCAGCTTGCGGATCTCCTCGAGGTCGTCACGGTGGCGAAAGCCGAGCGCGGTGGGGCCGAGGATGTTGCAGGACGGCTGCGCGCCGGGCTCGCGCTCGCCCTCGCGCGGTTGGGCGAGCGCCCGGACCAGCTGCAGCAGGGTCTCGGCCGCGCCCCAGTTCTCCTTGCGCTGATAGGACGGCAGCTCCAGCGCCACGATCGGCACCGGCAGGTTCAGCGCCTTGGCGAGACCGCCGGGATTGTCCTGGATCAGCTCGGCCGTGCAGGATTCGCCCACCAGCATCAGGTCGGGGTTGAAACGCTCGTAGGCCTCGCGCGCCGCGTCCTTGAACAGCTCGGCGGTGTCGCCGCCCAGATCGCGCGCCTGGAACGTCGTGTAGGTCACGGGCGGGCGCTGGTCGCGCCGCTCGATCATGGTGAAGAGCAGGTCGGCGTAGGTGTCGCCCTGGGGGGCGTGGAGGACGTAGTGCACGCCCTCCATGGCGGTGGCGACACGCATCGCGCCGACGTGAGGGGGAGCCTCGTAGGTCCAGACGGTGAGCTTCATCGCCTCAAACCTTCAGCTTTTCGCGGCGCACGAGCGGGCGGGCGAAGAGACCGGAGAGGTCCGCCGCCTGGTCGTAGCCGTGGATGGGGGTGAACAGGAGCTCGATCGACCACTTGGTCGCGAGACCCTCCGCCTCGAGCGGGTTGGCGAGGCCGAGCCCGCAGACGGTGATGTCCGGGGCGGCCGCGCGGCAGCGGTCGAGCTGGCGGTCGACGTGCTGGCCTTCGACGATCTCGAGCCCGTCCGGCAGGAGCGCGAGCTCCTGCGCCATGTGCTGGCGGTGCAGGAAGGGGGTGCCGACCTCGACGAGCTCCATGCCGAGCTCGCGATGCAGGAAGCGCGCGATCGGCAGCTCCAGCTGCGAATCCGGAAAGAAGAAGATGCGCTTGCCCGAAAGCCGCTTGCGGTCGCGCTCCAGCGAGGCCTGGGCGCGAGCGATCATCGGCGCGGTGACGCGCTCGAACAGCGCGGAATCGACCCCGAAATCGTCGGCGGCGGCCTTCAGCCAGGCGGTCGTGCCCTCGACGCCGAGCGGGAACGGCGCGGGCAGGCGCGTCGCGCCGCGGCTCTCGAGCGACCGGCCGGTCTCGGCCAGGAACGGCTGGGCGAGGAGCATGCGCGTCCCCTCCCCCACCGGCGGCAGGTCGCCGGCCTTGCGCATCGGCAGGAAGCGCGCGGGGATGCCGAGTGCGGCGAAGATCCGCGCGAACTGGTCCTCGACCACGTCCGCCAGCGCGCCGACGACGAGGAGCTCGCGGGTCTGCGAATCGGCCGGCGGCAGCGTCGGGACGAGCGAGGCGAGGCAGGAATCCTCGCCCTGCGTGAAGGTCGTCTCGATGCCGGAGCCGGAATAGGAGAGCACGCGGACGGACGGCAGGAACCGGGCCGAGAGCCGCTGGGCGGCGCGCCCGAGGTCGAGCTTGATCACCTCCGAGGGGCACGAGCCCACGAGGAAGAGCATCTTGATGTCGGGCCGGCGCGACAGCAGGCGCTCGACGCAGGCGTCGAGCTCGTCGTTGGCGTCGGCGATGCCGGCGAGATCGCGGTCGTCGATGATGGCGGTGGCGAATCGGGGTTCGGCGAAGATCATCACGCCCGCCGCCGACTGCATCAGGTGGGCGCAGGTGCGCGAGCCGACGATGAGGAAGAAGGCGTCCTGGATCTTGCGGTGCATCCAGATGATGCCGGTGAGCCCGCAGAAGACCTCGCGCTGTCCGCGCTCGGCGCGAATCGACGGACCGGAGCCGGGGGCCGCGGGCGCGACCGGCGCGTCCGAGCAACCGGGGGCGGCGGGACGGCGGCTCTCGTCGACGAGAACGTGGCGATTCATCGTGCGGCCTCCCCATAGGCGGCGGCATCCACCGCGGTCTCGCGGCTCGATCTCTCGCGAGCTTCCTGAAGACGCGCGGCGCGCAACTTCAAGACGAACTGCACGGCGTTGACGACATAGGCGACATAGGCGGCGAGAGCGATCGCCATCTCGCCGCGCGAGCCCAGAAGATCCGTGAACAGAGCGAAGAGGTAGAAGGTGTGCAGCGCGATCACGCCGAAGCTGACCACGTCCTCCCAGAAGAACGGCTCCGCGAAGAGGTAGACGCCGAAGACCTCTTTCTCCCAGATCGCGCCCGTGACCATGATCGTGTAGAGCGTCAGGGTCTTGACCACGATGGAGACGGTGGCGAGCGCGTATCCCTCTCCTGTGAGGAGATAGCGGAGGATCAACGCGACGCTGACGAGGCAGACCAGGAACTGCACCGGCGCGAGCACGCCCTGCACCGTCGTCCACGGCGAGGCGTCGCGGCGTTTGCGCTCCTCCGGCGTGTACAAGCCTCGCCTCTGCAGCTCGGCGTCGGCGCGACGCATCGCGGCCCTCCCTCGAAACGACATCTCTTCTTGGCATCGAAGGCTAGGGAGAGGCCCCAAAAGTGTCAACCAAAATTGACGTCAATCCAGCCTCACAACAAACACGGTCGGGTTAAGTGCGTAGCGGCCTCCCCCTTGCATCCGTTGCAAAGCGCGCACTATGATCGCGCCGAGTTCAGCCAAGCTCTTCGACCGAAAAAACCATAAGAAGCATAAGGTTTTTCGAGCTCCGCCGCGTTTGGACGCCACTAACGAGGGGAGGGTGTCGATGGCCATCCTTAAAGAGGCTCACGCCCAGTCCGCACAGATGTCGGGCAGCCTTGAATACGCCGAGAACGCCCCGTCCAGCCATCGCCGCAATCCTGGCGGGCGCTCGGAAGCGGCGCGGCGCGAAGCTCTGTCCCGCACGATCGAATCCGAGATCATCCCGCGCCTGATGCTCGTCCATGCGAGCGAGGACTGCAGCGAGGACGCCGCCCGCGATTCGATGCCGACGCGGGCGGAAGCCATCGAGCTCGCGACGCTCGTGATCGAGCACGAGGTCGAGGTCGCGTCTTCCTACGTCTCGGTTCTGCGCGCCCGCGGCGTGACGCTGGAGACCATCTTCCTCCATCTCCTGGCGCCGGCGGCGCAGCATCTCGACGAGTTCTGGCGCGAAGATCGCGCCGACTTCTGCGACATCACCATCGCCCTGTCGCGCCTCCAGCAACTCCTGCGCGAGCTCGGCACGCCCTTCGAGGCGGAGGGCGAGCCCGCGGCGGAGGAGAAGCGGGCGCTCCTGTGCACCACGCCGGGAGAGACGCACACCTTCGGGCTCTCGATCGTCGAGGAGTTCATGCGCCGTGCGGGCTGGGACGCGGTATGCGCGCCTCAGGCAACCGCAGCGGAAATCGGCAAGATCCTTCGCCACGACTGGTTCGACGTCATCGGTTTCTCATTGAGCTGCGAGAGCTTGCTTGCCGAGCTCGCCTCGTCTATCGACGTCGTCAGACGCCGGTCGCGCAATCCGCGCATCGGCGTCGTCGTCGGAGGTCGTTACTTCAACGAGCATCCCGAGAGCGCCGGCCTGGTCGGCGCCGATCTCGTGGCGTTCGACGGCCTCGACGCGGTCAGGAAAGCGCAGCGCTGGGTAGGAGTGGCCGCGCGGGCTCGGTGAGGGATCGGCTTGGAACAAGGATCGCAGCGCCCGATGGACACTCCTCTGGCACCCGAGGGCCTGCGCCAGTTCCGGGCCCCTCAGACGTCGCTCGGCGACGTCGACGCGGCGAGCGCTGCGCGGCTGATCGCGGCTGCGAGCGACCTCGCGCTCGTCGTCAACCGCGACGGCGTCATCGAGGACGTCGCCGTCGGCTCGCGCGAACTCGAGGCCGAGGCGTGCGAGCGCTGGGTCGGCCGGCGCTGGATCGAGACCGTCACCGCCGAGAGCCGCGAGAAGATCGAGGCGCTCCTGCGCCATGCCGGCTCCGAGCAGAGCCGCCTCTGGCGCCAGGTGAACCACCCCCTGCCGTCCGGACCCGATCTGCCGATTCTCTACTCCGCCGTCGACGTCGGGCACAACGGGCGAATCGTCGCCGTCGGGCGCGACCTGCGCGGCGTCGCCTCCCTGCAGCGCAAGCTGGTCGACGCGCAGGCCGCGATGGAGCGCGAATACGCCCATCTGCGCAGCGCCGAGACCCGCTATCGCCTGCTCTTCCAGATCGCGTCCGAGGCCGTTCTCGTCGTCGACGCCGCGACGCGGCGCGTGAGCGAGGCCAATCCCGCGGCGATCGAGCTCGTCGCCGCCGGCGGGCCTATCACCAGCCGGCCGCTCTCCCAGCTCTTCGCGCCGGAGAGCGCCGGCACGCTCGAGGACCTGCTCACGGCGGCGCGCTCCGCCGGGCGCTCCGACGAGAATCGCCTACGGCTCGCCGACGGGCGCGAGGCGCTGGCCTCGGCATCCGTCTTCCGGCAGGACCGGGTCACCCATTTCCTGGTGCGCCTCGCGCCGCCGGCGGGCGCCTCCGGCGCTCTCGCGACCGCGCGGCGGCGAGTTCTGCGCGTTGTCGAGCGCCTGCCCGACGGCATCGTCGTCACCGACGCCGACCGGCGCATCCTCTCCGCCAACGCCGCCTTCCTCGATCTGGTCCAGCTCGCCACCGAGGAACAAGCGCGCGGCGAGCCGCTCGACCGCTGGCTCGGGCGCTCGAGCGTGGATTGCAACGTCCTCACCGCCAGCGTGCGCGAGCACGGCTCCGTGAAGCGATTCGGCACCATTGTGCAGGGCGAGTACGGGCTGAGCGAGGACGTCGAGGTCTCCGCCGTGCTCGCGCCGGAGGGTGAGGAGGCCTGCTACGGCTTCGCCATCCGCCCGACCGGGCCGCGCCCCATGGCGACGATCGGGGCCGGCGGGCCGGAGCTGCCGCATTCGGTGGCGCAGATGCGCGAGCTCGTCGGCCGCGTGTCGCTCAAGGAGCTCGTGCGCGAGACCACCGACGTGATCGAGAAGCTGTGCATCGAGGCGGCGCTCGACCTCACCGGCGACAATCGCGCCTCCGCCGCCGAGATGCTCGGCCTGTCGCGCCAGAGTTTCTACGCAAAGTTGCGACGCCACGGCCTCGGCGACCTCGATCACGACGATTGAGGCGCGGGGACGGGCCCCGCGTGGGCCGATCCGTGTGCTCATTGTCCTGACAGATATAAGTGTCAACTCTGATTGACGCCCGCCACGGTCCGGCTAGCATTGCCGGCATGACGACGCGCCCCGCCATCCTCTCCTTCACCGAGCTCCTCAAGCCGATCACCTGGTTCGCGCCCATGTGGGCGTTCGCCTGCGGGGTCGTCTCCTCCGGCGTCGCCGCCGACACACGCTGGCCCGTGATCCTCGCGGGCGTCGTGCTCGCGGGGCCGCTGGTCTGCGCCGCGAGCCAGGCCGTGAACGACTGGTACGACCGGCACGTCGATGCGATCAACGAGCCGAACCGGCCGATACCCTCCGGGCGCATCCCCGGCGAGTGGGGCTTCTGGATCGCCGTGATCTGGACGGCCCTGTCCTTCGTCGTCGCCTTCATGCTCGGGCCCGTGGTGCTGCTGGCCGGCGTCATCGGGCTCGCGCTCGCCTGGGCCTATTCCGCCCCGCCCTTCCGCCTCAAGCAGAACGGCTGGTGGGGCAATTCCGCGGTGGCTATCTCCTACGAGGGACTGCCGTGGTTCACGGGCGCGGCGATCATGGCCGCCGCCTTCCCGGACTGGCGGATCGTCGTCGTGGCGCTGCTCTATTCCTTCGGCGCCCACGGCATCATGACGCTGAACGACTTCAAGTCGGTCGAGGGCGACAAGCGCGAGGGCGTCGACTCGCTCCCCGTCCTGCTCGGCGTCGACCGCGCCGCGCGGCTCGCCTGCGTCGTCATGGCGGCGCCGCAGGTCGTCGTGATCGCGCTGCTCCTGATCTGGGGCGCGCCCTGGCACGCGCTGGCGGTCGCCGCACTGCTGGCGGCGCAGGGCGCGCTGATGGGCAGGCTCGTCGCGGATCCCCGCGGCAAGGCCGCCTGGTACAACGCCACCGGCACGACGCTCTACGTGCTCGGCATGCTCGTCACCGCCTTCGCCCTTCGCGGGCTCGGCCCGGTCGCCGGATGAATGGAAGCCGCACGATGAACGCCCTCCGCGACAGCGCTCCCCTCTCCTGGCTCGGTATCGCGCGGCTCGGGCTCGTCCAGGCCTCGCTGGGGGCGATCGTGGTCATCACCACCTCGACGCTCAACCGCGTCATGGTGGTGGAGCTCGCGCTCGCAGCCTCGGTGCCGGGCCTGCTGGTGGGCCTGCACTACGCCGTGCAGCTTCTGCGGCCGCGCTGGGGCCACGGCTCCGACGTCGGCGGGCGACGCACGCCCTGGATCGTCGGCGGCATGGCGGCGCTCGCAGCCGGAGCCGTGCTCGCCGCTCTCGCAACCGCGCTCGCGGCGACGAACCTCCTCGCCGGCATCGCGCTGTCCACCCTCGCCTTCGGCGTCATCGGCGTGGGCGTGGGCGCGTCCGGCACCTCGTTGCTGGCGCTCCTCGCGGAGCGCGTCGCGCCGGCGCGCCAGGCCTCGGCGGCGGCGATCGTCTGGATCATGATGATCGCGGGCTTCATCGTCACCGCGGGCACGGCCGGGCACTTCCTCGATCCGTTCTCGATGACCCGTCTCGTCGCCGTGACGGCGAGCGTCGCGGGCGCCGCCTTCCTCGTCACCTGCCTCGCGGTGTGGGGCGTGGAGGGCGCGCGGCGCGCCCGCGCGGCCGTCGAGGGCGCGCCGAAGGTCCCCTTCCGCCAGGCGCTGGCGGAGGTCTGGGCCGAGCCGACGGCGCGGCGCTTCACGATCTTCGTCTTCGTCTCGATGCTGGCCTACTCGGCGCAGGACCTGATTCTCGAGCCGTTCGCGGGCCTCGTCTTCGAGATGACGCCGGGAGAGACGACACAGCTGTCGGGGATCCAGAACGCGGGCGTCCTCGCCGGCATGATCCTCACCGGGCTTCTCGGCGGCGGCTTCCGGGGCAGCGGGCCGTCGCGGCTGCATCTGTGGGCGATCGGCGGCTGCCTGATCTCGGCGGCGGCGCTCGTCGGCCTCGCCTTCGGCGGCGCCGTCGGCGCGGCCTGGCCGCTGCACGCCAATGTCGTCGCGCTCGGTTTCGGCAACGGCGTCTTCGCGGTCGCCGCCATCGGCTCCATGATGCGCCTCGCGAGCCAGGGCGCCGCCAATCGCGAGGGCACGCGCGTGGGCCTCTGGGGTGCGGCGCAGGGCATCGCCTTCGGCCTCGGCGGACTCGTCGGCACCGTCGCGGTCGACCTCGGCCGCCTGGTCGTCGACAGCACCTCCGCCGCCTATTCCTCAGTCTTTCTCGGCGAAGCGGCGCTCTTCCTCGTCTCGGCGGTCCTCGCCGCGCGGGTGATGAGCGGCCGGCCGAGCCTCGTCCGCGGGCCCGCCCGCGTCGCCACGCCCGCGATCGCGGCGCAGCCGTCTCGCGCGCTCGGCGAGCCGATCATGCAAGGGAGGCCGTCCCCGTGACCTTCGATACGACAGACACCCCGCACGACACGCCTCACGACAGCCCGGAGCACGCAGCCCCCCCGCCCGCGGAGGAGACACTCACCCGCACGGCCGTGGATCCGCAGCACACCTGGGACGTCGTCGTGGTGGGCGGCGGGCCCGCGGGAGCGACCGCGGCGACGGACCTCGCCCGCGGCGGGCGCGACGTGCTCCTCCTCGACCGGGCGGGCCGGATCAAGCCCTGCGGCGGCGCGATCCCGCCCCGCCTCGTGCGCGACTTCGCCATTCCCGACGGCATCATCTGCGCCAGGATCTCCGGCGCGCGCATGATCGCGCCCTCGGACAAGAAGGTCGACATGCCCATCGACGACGGCTTCGTCGCCATGGTCGATCGCGAGGTGTTCGACGAGTGGCTGCGTGCCCGCGCCACCGCCAACGGCGCGACCCGCCGCTCCGCGACCTTCGAGACCATCAGCCGCGATCCCGACGGGACCGCGCGGGTGCATTTCCGCACGTCGCGGGCGGAAGGCGGCGAGAGCGTGTCGGTGCGCGCGCGCGCCGTCATCGGCGCCGATGGCGCGAACTCGGCGGTGGCCCGCGAGGCGGTGCCGCAGCGGGGGCCGGTCCCCTTCGTCTTCGCCTATCACGAGATCGTCGAGGCGCCCGACGACGGCGCGGCGGACTACATCGCCAATCGCTGCGACGTCTACTACCAGGGCAAGCTCTCGCCCGACTTCTACGCCTGGGTCTTCCCGCACGGGAAATCCGCCTCGATCGGCGTCGGCTCGATGCAGAAGGGCTTCGGCCTCAAGGAGGCGGTCGCGGACCTGCGCGCCACGACGAAGCTCGACGGCGTGCGCACCATCCGCAAGGAGGGCGCGCCGATCCCGCTGCATCCGGCCAAGAAGTGGGACAACAACCGAGACGTGCTGCTGGCGGGAGACGCCGCCGGCGTCGTCGCGCCGGCCTCGGGCGAAGGCATCTACTACGCCATGGTGGGCGGGCGCCTCGCGGCGGAGGCGGTCGAGGCCTATCTCGAGACCGGCAAGTCGAAGGCGCTGGCGGGCGCGCGCAGATCCTTCATGAAGGCGCACGGGCGCGTGTTCTTCATCCTGGGGATCATGCAGCGCTTCTGGTACGGGAGCGACAAGCGGCGCGAGCGCTTCGTCTCGATCTGCCGCGACGCGGACGTGCAGCGACTCACCTGGCAGGCCTACATGAACAAGGAGCTCGTGCGCCGCGATCCGATGGCGCACATCCGGATCTTCTTCAAGGACCTGGCGCATCTGTTCGGGCTGGTGCGGCCGTGAACGCATTGCCATCGTGATCGACTTCGTCGCGTCCGGCCGGGTCTTCGACCTGGTCATCGCGATCCTGGTGCTCGAAGGGATCGCGCTCTTCGCGCTCTCGCGTCTCCCCCGAGCGAGAGCGCGGCTCCTCCCCGAGGGCCGCGGCCTCGGATTTCGCGATCTCGCGGGATTCGTGGCCGCCGGCCTCGGGCTTTCGATCGCGGCGCGCGCCGCGATCCAGGGTCAATCCTGGACGATCGTCGGCGGCGGGCTGACGATCGCCTTCATCGCGCATGTCTACGACCTGTATCGGCGCTGGCGCGCCGAACGCTGATCTTTCGCCGTATGCCCATGAGAACGGGCATGACTAAGCGTGAACACGGATCTGCAATTTTTCTAAGCTGGACGACTTGTCGCATGGATGTGTCAAGCTATACTGACACTCGGAGCGATTTTCCCCCGCGCTCCCTCCCCCGCGCGCCAAAGGAGGCCGCCATGCCGAGCCGCCCCGACACCCCCCTTCTCGACACGATCCGCGACCCGGCCGACCTTCGTGGGCTGACGGACGCGCAGCTGCGGCAGGTGGCGCAGGAGCTGCGGGCGGAGACGATCGATGCGGTCTCGGTGACGGGCGGGCATCTCGGGGCCGGGCTCGGCGTGGTGGAATTGACGGTGGCGCTGCACGCGGTGTTCGACACGCCGGGCGACCGGGTGATCTGGGACGTCGGGCACCAGGCCTACCCGCACAAGATCCTCACCGGCCGGCGCGAGCGCATCCGCACCTTGCGCCAGGGCGGCGGCCTGTCGGGCTTCACCAAGCGCGCGGAGAGCGCCTACGACCCGTTCGGCGCGGCGCATTCCTCCACCTCGATCTCGGCGGGGCTCGGCATGGCGGTGGCCCGCGACCTCTCGGGGGGCGACAACAACGTCATCGCCGTGATCGGCGACGGCGCGATGTCGGCGGGCATGGCCTACGAGGCGATGAACAACGCCGGCGCGATGCACTCGCGGCTCATCGTCATCCTCAACGACAACGACATGTCGATCGCGCCCCCCGTGGGCGCGATGTCGGCCTATCTCGCCCGGCTCGTCTCCGGCAAGACCTACCGCGGCTTGCGCGAGACGGCCAAGCAGCTCACCCGCCGGCTGCCGAAGGGCCTGTCGCAGAAGGCCGCACGGGCCGAGGAATACGCCCGCGGGTTCTGGACCGGCGGCACCATGTTCGAGGAGATGGGCTTCTACTACGTCGGCCCGATCGACGGCCACAACCTCGACCACCTGCTGCCCGTGCTGCGGAACGTGCGCGACACCGAGGGCGGGCCGATCCTCCTCCACGTCGTCACCCAGAAGGGCAAGGGCTACGCGCCCGCCGAGGCCTCCTCGGACAAGTATCACGGCGTCGTCTCCTTCGACGTCGTCACCGGCGCGCAGGCCAAGCCCAAGGCGAACGCGCCGGCCTATACCAAGGTCTTCGGGCAATCGCTGATCCGGGAGGCCGAGGAGGACGACAGGATCGTGGCGATCACCGCCGCGATGCCGTCGGGCACCGGCATCGACCTCTTCGGCAAGGCGCACCCGACCCGCACCTTCGACGTCGGCATCGCCGAGCAGCACGCGGTCACCTTCGCGGCGGGCATGGCGACGGAGGGCTACAAGCCGTTCTGCGCGATCTACTCCACGTTCCTCCAGAGGGCCTACGACCAGATCGTCCACGACGTGGCGATCCAGAACCTGCCGGTGCGCTTCGTGATGGACCGCGCCGGGCTGGTGGGCGCGGACGGGCCGACCCATGCGGGCTCCTTCGACGTCGCCTATCTCGGCTGCCTGCCGAACATGACGATCATGGCGGCGGCCGACGAGGCCGAGCTCGTGCACATGGTGGCGACCGCCGCCGCGCACGACTCAGGGCCGATCGCGCTGCGCTACCCCCGCGGCGAGGGGGTGGGCGTCGACATGCCCGAGCGCGGCGTGCCCCTCGAGATCGGCCGCGGGCGCGTGATGAAGCAGGGCTCGCGCGTCGCGATCCTCTCGCTCGGCACCCGCCTCGCCGAGGCGCTGAAGGCGGCGGAAGAGCTCGACGCCCGGGGGCTCTCCACCACGGTCGCGGACGCGCGCTTCGCCAAGCCGCTCGACCTCGACCTCGTCGGGCGGCTCGCCCGCGAGCACGAGGTGCTGATCACGATCGAGGAAGGCTCGATCGGCGGCTTCGGCTCCTTCGTGCTGCACGCGCTGGCGGACGCCGGCCTCCTCGACAAGGGCCTCAAGGTCCGCGCCATGGTTCTCCCCGACGTCTTCATCGACCAGGACAAGCCGGCCAAGATGTACGCCCGCGCCGGCCTCGACGCCGACGCCATCGTCGCCAAGGTGTTCGAGGCGCTCGGCGGGGAGGACGCGGTCGGCAAGGCGCGCGCCTGATCTCGCTGCCGAGTCGATCCCGCTTCCGCCTCGACCAAAATTTCCCTCCCGTGGCCGTGCTTTCCGCCGGCTCGCGCGTTGTCGTGCAGGTCCGGCCGCACGGCCGCCCGTCGCGCACGCGACAGGACAACGACAGAGGGAGACTTCAAGCCCATGCGAAACCTCTACCTCGCCGCCGCCGCCGCGGCGGCTCTGCTCGCCCCGAACCTCGCCCTGGCCCAGGAGGTCGAGGGAGATCCCGAGGCCGGGCAGCGCGTTTTCAACCAGTGCCGCGCCTGTCACCAGGTGGGCGACAACGCCCGCAACCTGGTAGGCCCCGTCCTGAACGACCTCTTCGGCCGCGAATCGGCGACCGTCGAGAACTACAATTATTCCCAGGCGATGCAGGACTACGACGTCACCTGGACGCACGAGACCTTCCGCACCTACATCAAGGATCCGCGCGGCGAGGTGCCCGGCACCAAGATGGTCTTCGCCGGCGTCCAGGACGACGAGCGGATCACGGACCTGATCGCCTATCTCGAGCAGCACAGCGAAGGCGTCGACGGCGCGACGCAGTAGAGGCCCGATCGGCGGCGCGCGGAACGGTCGCGCGCCGCCGAGCGTTGCCGTCGCGCCTTCACCCATTCGGAGACCGCGCGATGGCCGACGATACGCGAAACGAGTTCACCCGCCCGATACCGCTCACCTTGGCGATCATCGCCGCGATCGGCTGGGCGATCGCCATATGGGCGCTCGTTTCCGCGAACTCCACCGAGCAGGAATACGCCGAGCAGATCACCGTCCTCCAGGAAGAGCGCAGCGCCGCCGTCGGCTCCCTCGAAGAGCAGCGGGCCGCGGCCGGCGATCTCGAGACGATCCGAACGCAGGCCGGGGAGGCGCAGACGCGCCTCGAGCAGGCGACGGCGCAGGAGGCCGAGCTGACCGCGCGAACGGAAACGCTGCAGAGCGAGATCGCCACCGCCGAGGAGCGGCTCGCCGAAGTCCAGCAGGCGCTCGCCACCGAAGAGGAACTCTATACCGAGCGCGAGCAGCAGCTCTCGCAATGGACGGAGGAGCTGGAGACGGCGCGCGCCGAGCTGACGCAGCTCGAGAACGATCTCGCCGCCCGCTCCGAGGAGGTCGCGACCGTCGGCTCGCGCCTGGAGGAGCTGCGCGCGGAGGAGGCCGCCACCCGCGAGACCATCGCCACGCTCAGCCAGGAGGCCGCCGCCCAGAGCGAGGAGGCCTCTCAGGCCGAGCAGCGCATCCAGCTGGCGCGCGAGGCCGAGGCCGCTGCCCGCGAGCAGATCGCCGCCTTGGAGGAGCAGCTTCAGGCACTCGAGGCGCAGGTGAACGCCGCGCGCACGCAGATCACGCCGTCCCTCGGCAGGACCGACGGCGCGGCCGCGACGAGCGATGCGCCCACCGGGGCGGACGCCGCTACCGAAGCCGACACGGACACGACGCAGTCGATCCCCGCCATGCGCTTCGGCGAGACCGACGGCGCGGCGACGAACGGCCCCGATTGCAGCTTCACCGACGAGGGCTGGGTCTGCGAACCGGCCGAGTAAGGGTTCTCACACCGCCCGCGAATGCCGCGTCGCCTGCGGCGCCCAATGGGCGTCGAGGCGCGCGGCGACGTTTCGGACATGGAAGCGCGCGTGCGCCGGGACGGTGACCCGCCGCCCCGTGCGGCGGCACAGCCCGTCGGCGACGAGCGGGTCGAGCCGCTCGAGCTCGTCGTCGAAGAAGTCCTCCGCAAACCCGTGCGCCGTCGCGAGCGCGCCGCAATCGACGTCGAAGGCGCTCATCAGCGCGTAGATGACGGCGCGGCGCAGCGCGTCCTCCGCCGTGACCGTGACGCCGCGCACCACCGGGATGCGACCCTCGTCGATCGCCTGCGCCCACTTGCCGAGATGCGGCTCGTTCTGCGCGTAGCCCGCGGGCAGCGCACCGATGGCGGAGGCGCCGAAGCCGATCAGCGTCTCGGCCGTGTCGGTCGTATAGCCCTGGAAATTGCGCTCGAGCGTCCCTTCCCGCACGGCGACCGCCAGCGGATCGTCGGGCGTGGCGTAGTGATCGAAGCCGACCTCGACCCAGCCCGCCTGCGCGAAGGCCTCGGACGCCGCCTGCGCCTGGGCCAGCCGCTCGGCCGCACCGGGCAGCAGCGCCGCGTCGATCGCCGCCTGGTGCTTGGCGAACCACGGCACGTGGGCGTAGCCGAACACCGCCGCGCGGTCGGGCTCGAGGGCGAGCACGGCCGCCACGGTGGCGCGCACGTGCGCGACCGTCTGGGTCGGCAGGCCGTACATAAGGTCGACGTTGATGCGCGCGATGCCGTTCGCGCGCAGGAGCGCCACAGCCTCGGCGACCTGCTCGGTGGGCTGGATGCGGTTGACCAGCGCCTGCACCTGCGGATCGACGTCCTGCACGCCCAGCGAGACGCGGTTGACGCCCGCCCCCGCGAGCGCCTCGGCCATCTCCGGCGTGAGCGTGCGCGGGTCGATCTCGACCGCGATCTCCGCGTCCGGCGCGAAGGGGAAGCTCGCCTTCAGCCGCGCGATGACGGCGGCGAAGTCCTCCGGCGCGAGGATGGTGGGCGTGCCGCCGCCGAAATGCAGATGCGCGACGGGACCCTTGTTCGGCATCGCCGCGGCGACACGGTCCGCCTCCTGCTCCAGCCGGCGCGCGTAGCGGGCGATGCGGGCGTCGTCGTTGAGCACGCTGGTGTGGCAGCCGCAATACCAGCACAGCACCCGGCAATAGGGCACGTGCACGTAGAGCGAGAGCGGCGTCGTCCCGTCGAGCTCGGACAGCCAGCGCCGGTAGAGCCCCTCCTCGACGCCCGGCCCGAACTGGGCGGCCGTCGGGTAGCTCGTATAGCGCGGCACCGTCTCGATGGCGTAGGCGGCGGGAATGGCGGCGGGGGTGAGGGTCGTGCGCATGGCCGGAGTGAAGCGCGACCGCAGGCGGGTGTCGTTGATCTGGCGCAAGGGGCGGGATCGCCTGCGATCCACCCCCGGGGGTAGACATCCCCGCCTCACCCGCTAGCCTCCCCTCAAAGGAGACCCGTATGGACACCCCCACCCGCACGCGTGCGGTGGCGCTCGATCGCGCCGCCACGGACGAGCTCGTCGCCTGGATCCAGGATCAGCTGCAGACCTCCCGTCCCGCCTTCGACACGGCGCGGATCATCGCCGAACGGCTCGGGGCGCGAAAGCGCGGCGGCCTCTGCGAGGTGATCTTCTGGGCCCCCGAGCTGGTCGAGCGGCGCGTGGCGGAGGGGGACGTGTTCGTCGAGGTGCTGGAGCCGGAGGAGGAGCTCTCGCTCACCCGCGCGCGGCAGACCCACGCCTTCCGGCGCACCCGCGTGCCGGTGGCGCGGCTGGAGAACTACTGCATCGCCGCGATCTCCGGCATGCGCGCGGGGACGCGCGAGCGGATCGGCAGCTTCTATTCCCTCGCCTGGCGCGACGCGGAGGAGCGCTGGACGCGCGTGCTCGACCCGCTGGCGGCCTCCCTCCCCTTCGGCGCCTTCGCGCCGGCCGAGTTCTACGACGTCGCCGGCATGCTCGCTTCGCGCACCGACACGGACTACTGGGCGGCGCTGCCCGAGGGCGACCCGGTGAAGCTCGGGCCGGCGACGAACATCCTCCAGATCCACGCCCCCACCGCCACCGCCTCGATGACGCTCGCGGGGCTCACCCGCCATTTCGAGACGCTGGGCGACCGCGTGCGCCACGGCGTGCCGCTGGCGCCGGCGGACCGGATCTTCGTCGGCTACGAGGCCGTGCAGCTGCTGCCGGTCGAGCCGACCACGGTGTACGAGGCCGGGCCCGCCTTCTGGAGCGAGGAGGCGGAGGCCGAGGGCGAGGCCGACGAGGGGCGGCTCGTCGTCGACCTGCGCCGGCCCGACACGACCAACTGGGGCTACGACATCGTGATCTCCGGCATGGCGGCGGTGAATCCGGCGCTGCTCGAGACCGGGCGCCCGGACGAGCTCGTCGACCTCGCCTGCGCCCTGCACAACTTCCCCGGCCGGCCGAAGAAGCTCATTATCGACGTGGTGTTCGGGCACTCGGACAACCAGGGCCTCGACGTTCTCAGCCACCACTACTTCGCCGGGCCGAACATGTACGGCCAGAACGTCAACTACCGCAACCCGATGGTGCGCGCGATCCTGCTGGAGATGCAGCGGCGCAAGGTCGACTACGGCGCCGACGCGGTACGAGTCGACGGGGCGCAGGATTTCAAGTGGTGGGATTCCGACGCGCAGGTGCTGCGCCACGACGACGAGTTCCTGCAGGAGATGGCCGATGTCGTGCAGGAGGTCGCCGGGCGGCGCTACCGCCCGTGGTTCATCTTCGAGGACGGCCGCCCCTGGCCCGAGGAGGACTGGGAATTGTCCTCGACCTATCGCGCGGTGATTGAGAACCAGCGCGACGACGACGTGTTCCAGTGGGGGCCGCTCACCTTCGCCCACAACACGCCGTTCCTCTACACGTTCTGGCTGACGAAGTTCTGGCGCATCGAGGAGATCCTGCGCCACGGCGGCAACTGGATCTCGGGCTGCGCCAACCACGACACGCTCCGCCGCGGCACGCAGATCAACCCCAAGCTGAACATCAACACGCGGCTGGGCGACACGCGGATGGAGATCCTGGACAAGGCCTACGACCACCCCGCCGCGCAGATGCTCACCTACGCCGCCTTCCCCGGCGTGCCGATGGACTTCCTCAACGCCATGGCGCGGGCCTCCTGGGGCTTCATCCGCAACCAGGACGATCGCTACGGCGTGAAGATCGTGGCCGAGGAGGCGGTCTCTCTGGGCTGGCAGGTGGACAGCTACACCTACTCGATGCCCTCCTCGTTCCCGCGCCTGAAGGAGCTCGGCTTCTCCGATCGCGACGGGCTCGATCGCTTCTTCCGCATCCTGGCGGCGCTCGTCGAGGTGACCGACTACGACCTCGACGTGATGGCGAAGCTCCTCAACGAGGTCGATCCGCCCCTCGAGGGTCCGAGCCCGTTCAGCGCGCAGGTGCTGAAGACGATCGCGCGGGCCTGGATGGACGACATGCACGACTACTGCAACGTGTCCAAGTACCTCGATTCGCTGGGCGACGCGCACACGGACTACATGCTGCGACTGCGCGAGTTCCGCATCGCCCGGCCCTGGCTGCGCGCCTCGTTCGGCCCGAACGACGTGTTCGACTACCACAAGCCGACCCGCGGCTCCGTGGCCTTCCGCTCGCTCCGGACCGGGCCGGATGGCGAGCAGGTCTTCGTGATCGCCCACCTCGAGGGCAAGCCGCTCCTCGACATCGACCCGACGACGCTGCCGGTCGCCGGGCTCGAGGGCGGCGGCTGGGACGTGGCGCTGCGCTCGCCGCCGATCGGCGCGGACTTCACGGGCGGATCGATCGACCTGCACGACGGGATGGCGGTGCTCTACACGCGCAAGCCGCGCTGAAACGAAGAGGGTTAGCGGCGCCCGCCACTTTCCCTCGACCGTCCGCGAAAGCCCCTGCCGGCCTCCCCTCCCCCTCGTGGCCGGCCGATGCACACGGTACCTGCGTCGCCGGAAGGTCGACGCGCGCGGGCCGGGGCGTTCTCCTTCCCTGTAGGAGAGACGGATGGGGCGCGGAGCGGAGCGACGCGTTCCGCGAAGCGGAAACGGGGACGGGCACATCCTTTTCGGCACGCCCAATGCGGCCCGCTTCGGCTTCGCCGAACACGCCTTACGGCGTGCCCCATCCGTCTCGGCGCTTCGCGCCGATCCACCTTCCCCTACAGGGAAGGAGAGCGCGGCTCGCGACGATCCGCAGGAGATGCGTGACTCAGCGCCCAACGGGGGAGAGGGGAACCCGCTCCCACCGCCCCGCGTCAGTTGCCCGGGTTGATCGGGTTCCAGCTCGTCACGCCGCGGAACAGCTGGCGCACGAAGCTCTGCTCGGCGCCGCCGGTGGGCGTCTCGCGGGAGATGAAGTCGAACACGACCCCGTCCTCCAGCCCGTACAGCGCCTTGCGCTCGACGCGCAGGTTCGGGGTGAAGTAGATCGCGGCGACCGTCTGGTCGACGACCTCCTGGCGCATGAAGGCGGCGCGGCGGCGCGAGGTCTGGCTGATGTAGTACCAGGATTGATTCCCCACCGTGGAGACGGTCGAGGGTGTGCCCATCAGCTCGAGCACGGCCTGCCCATCCATGCCCGGCCGGACCTGCTCGAGAGCGGCCTCGTCGAGGATGTAGCCGCGCTGGAAATCCTCCGAGATCGGAGCCAGCGTGTTGCAGCCGGCCAGGAGCGCGGCCGCGCCGGCCAGGACCGCGAGCCGCAGGACGCCGCGGCGGGTGGGCTGCTGGGACGATTGAGAGTTCGCGAGACGCATGGGATGACCGGTCCGGATGGGCTGCGGCACGAGGAAGCTTTGGCACGAGGAAGCTTGCGCCGCGCCGGCTGATTGGCGTACCCCGACCTAGACGCTTTGACAAGGCGCGACAACCCGGACGAGGCCGATGATCCTTCGTTTCTTCAAGCGCGATGGGCGCCGCGAGCTGATCGAGACCGTGTACACGCGCATCGCCCAGGCGTCGCGCCAACCGGGCCTGTACGTCGCCGGCGAGGTGCCGGACACGGTCGAGGGGCGGTTCGAGTGCCTGTCGCTGCACATGGTGCTGGTGTTTCGCCGGCTGCGGGCGTTGCCGCCGCCCGCCTCGGACCTCGGCCAGGATCTGGCGGACGCCTTCTTCCGCTCGCTCGACCAGTCGCTGCGCCAGATGGGCGTGGGCGACCTCGCGGTTCCCAAGCGCATGAAGACGCTGGCCGAGGCCTTCTACGGCCGCGCGCACGCCTACGACGCCGCGCTCGATGCCGGCGACGCCGAGGCGCTGGCCGCCGTGCTCGCCCGCAACGTCACCGGCGGGGAGGAACCCGCCCGGCGCCTCGCCGCTTACGCGATCGAGGCGGAGGCGACGCTCGCGGGCCAGGATCTCGATGGGATGATCGCCTCCGGCCCGGTCTTCCCCGCCATCGAGACCGAGACCACGCCCGAGCCGTGAGATTCAGCCCGAACCGGACGGTCGCGTCGACAGGAGTACCGCCATGGCCGCAGACGACAAGCTTCCCCTCTCCCGCCGCATCCCCGTCGACAAGCTGCCCGCCAAGGGCGAGCACGTGCGCGTCGAGGCGACCGCGGAGGAGCGCGCCGCCCTCGCCGAGGCGTTCAAGCTGACCGCGATCCACGACCTCGTCGGCACGTACCGCGTTCTCGGCGACACGAAGCGCGCCACCGTCACCGGTACGGTGAAGGGCCGCGTCTCGCAGACCTGCGTCGTGACGCTGGAGCCGTTCGAGGCCGAGATCGAGGAGGAGGTCGACGTCGACTACGCGCCGGCGACCGAGCCCGTCGATGAGGAGGACGCGGAGCAGCGCCGGCTCGATCCCCCCGACGAGATCATCGACGGCAAGATCGACGTCGGCGCGCTCACGGCCGAATTCCTCGCGCTCGGCCTCGACCCGTATCCGAAGAAGCCGGGCGTCGCGTTCGAGCCGGTGATCGAGGACGCGGACGCCTCGCCCTTCGACAAGCTGAAGTCGCTGACGGGGCCCAAGGGCGGCGGCTGACCGACGCGCCCGGGCACGACGCCGCCACCGGGATGACCGGCGACGGCGTCGGTGTCATGATGGATGCGATCGCTCGCGCCATGGGCTGTCGACGCGTCCTGCGTCAGAGCAGACCGATCAGCGACAGGATCACGACGACGACCACGACGAGGCCGACGATATAGATGACGTTGTTCATGGGAATGCCCTCCTTTCGGCTGTGTCGCGGGCTCAACCGGCTGCAGCCGCGTTTCGTTCCGGCGGCATGCGCATCGCATGGGGCCGAACCATGCGCGTGATCGGGCTCGCGGGCTGGAGCGGAGCGGGCAAGACCACGCTCGTCGCCAGGCTCATCCCGGAGCTGACGCGGCGCGGGCTGGCGGTCTCGACGCTCAAGCACGCCCACCACGCCTTCGACATCGACCGCCCCGGAAAGGACAGCCATACCCACCGCGAGGCGGGCGCGCGCGAGGTGCTGGTGGCCTCCGCCCGACGCTTCGCCCTGATGCGCGAGTACGCGCCCGACGAGGAGGAGCCGCCGCTCGGCGACCTGCTGGCGCGGCTGTCGCCGGTGGACCTCGTCATCGTCGAGGGCTTCAAGGCCTGGCCCCATCCCAAGATCGAGGTGTTCCGCGCCGCCAACGGCAAGCCGCATCTCCACGACCGCGTGCCCGGCGTGCGGGCGATCGCCTCCGACGTCGCCGTACCGGACGCGGCCGTGCCGGTGATCGCGCTCGACGACGTCGCGGGCATCGCCGACACCGCCCTGCGCGAGGCCGTCGACCACGCCGCGCTGATCGCGCGCCTCGCCACGGCGCCCGCGCCGGCGCGGGTCGCGATCCGCGGCTGACGGGGAGGCGGGAATGGCCCAGCTCTCGAACGACTGCTTCGCCTTCGGAGGCGCGCTGATGCGCGTCGACGCCGCGCTGGCGCTGATCGCCGAGCGGATCGCGCCCGTCGCGGCGGTGGAGCGCGTGCCGCTCGCCGAGGCGGACGGGCGCGTGCTCGCCGACGACGTCGGCGCGCCGATCCCGCTGCCGCCCTTCTTCAACTCCGCCGTCGACGGCTACGCGGTGCGCCACGCCGACCTGACGCCCGGCGTCGAGACCCGCCTGCCGGTCGCCGGGCGGCTCGCCGCGGGTGCAGCGCCCGGCGCGGCCACGACCGAGCGCGCGGCGCTGCGCATCTTCACCGGCGCCGCGATGCCGGAGGGCTACGACACGGTGTTCATGCAGGAGGACGCGGTCCGCGAGGAGGGCGACGTCGTTCTGCCGGCCGGCCTGAAGCCCGGCGCGAACGCGCGGCCCGCGGGCGAGGACATCGAGGCCGGGGCGCTCGCGCTCGGGGCCGGCCACCGCCTGACCCCGCGCGACCTCGCCCTCCTCGGCGCGCTCGGACTGGCCGAGATCGCGGTGCGCGCGCAGCTCACGGTCGGCGTGTTCTCCACGGGCGACGAGCTCGTCGCGCCCGGGCGGCCGCTCGGGCCGGCGCAGCTCCACGACGCGAACCGGTTCATGCTGATCGCGCTCGTCAAGCGCGCCGGCTGCCGCGTGCGCGACCTCGGAATCCTGCCCGACCGCCGCGAGGCCGTCTCCGCCGCGCTGGCGGAGGCGGCGGACGACGTCGACCTGCTGATCACGTCGGGCGGCGTCTCGACGGGCGAGGAGGACCACGTCAAGGCCGCGGTGGAGGCGGCCGGCGCGCTCACCTTCTGGCGCGTCGGCATCAAGCCCGGCCGCCCGGTGGCGCTCGGCGTGGTGAAGGGCAAGGCCTTCATCGGGCTTCCCGGGAACCCGGCGGCAGTGTTCGTCACCTTCGCCGTGATCGCGCGCGCGCTGATCGCGCGGCTCGCGGGCGAGGTCCACCTGCGCCCGACGAGCTTCCCCGTGCGGGCGGGGTTCGCCTACGCCAAGAAGGAGGGCCGCCGCGAATACGTGCGCTGCGCGCTCGCGCCGGACGGCGCCGGCGGGCTCGTCGCCCGCAAGCACCCGCGCGAGGGCGCAGGGGTGATCACCTCGCTGACGCAGACGGCGGGCCTCGTCGAGCTGCCCGAGGAGACGACGCGCGTGGCCGAGGGTGACGTCGTGCCCTTCATTCCCTACTCCACATTGCTGTAGCGGCGAGACCCGGGGCGGCTCGGCCGAGGCCCGCGCGAATCACCCTTCGCCGCCAGGACGTTAAGCCACCCGCCCGCCGGCTCGCACACACGCTCCGGGGAACCCGAACGCATCTGGCGGCTTGCCTCGCCAACTGGCGTTCCACGCCCCGGAGACGACATCATGACCCCCGACGACCACCGCGAGAGCGCGGGCGGCCCGCCGCGCGCGCTCGTCGCCGCACGCCTGCTCGGCGCCCTCGCCCTCGGCGGCCTCATCGCCGCCGCCGCCGTGCCCCCCGCGGTCGAGGCGACGGGCGCGCTCGATTTCTTCCGTTCGGATGCGCGCCAGACGCAGCCGGCACGCGCCGATTCGCGCCTGCCGCCGCCCCCGGGCGCGCTCGAGCGGATCTTCGGCGGCCAGCAGCGCGTGCGCCCGCAGCCGCTCGCGGAGCCGGAGGCGACGCGCACCGCGGGTGAGCGCCGCTTCGCGCCCTCCTCCCAGGGCCGGACGATGTGCGTGCGCATGTGCGACGGGTACTATTTCCCGGTGGGCGATCTCGAGCGGCAGCGCGACCTGCCGCTGCACGACCTCTCCTGCAACGCCGCCTGCCCGGGCGCGCCGACGAAGCTCTTCGTCCTGCCCCCGGGCGCGGACGAGATCGAGGCGGCGCAGGCCGCGGACGGGATGCGCTATGCCGACCTGCCGATGGCGCAGGCCTACACGACGTCTGTCGACGACACCTGCTCGTGCCAGGGCCCCAACCGCCGCGTGGCCGCTCGGCTCGACATCCGCCACGACATGACGCTGCGCAAGGGCGACATCATCGTCACCAGCGAAGGCCCCCTCGTCTACCGCGGCGACGACGGCCGTCCGCAGGAGATGGCCGAGTTCCGACCCTTCGGCGAGGCGCAGATGGCCGAGGCGCTGCGCGAGACGGCGGACGAACGGCTCGGCGTGTCCTTCCGCAAGCGCATCGAGCGCGAGTTCGCCGAGGAGAACGCGGCGACGGTGGACATGGCGGCGCGCTGAGGCGCGCACGCCCGTCGAGTTCAGGCGGTCGGTTGCGCTTGCGCGATCCGCTCCGCCTCCGCCACGTCCTCCGGCGTGTTGGCGTTGAAGAACGGGTCGACGGGGTCCGTCGGCCAGGCGGCGTGGGCGATGCCGTGGCGGGCGGTCCAGCGGTCGATCTTGCGCAGGTCCTCGACGACGAGCGCGTGGCGCAGGTCCTCCCGCAGGTCGACGCGCCAGAGCGCATTCGTCGGATGCGTCCAGCCGCCGCTCTCCGCGCAGGCGAGCGGCACGCCGCCCGCGGCCCGCGCCGCGTGCAGGCGCGAGACGAGATCGCGCGGGAGAAACGGCGAATCCGCCGCGACGGTGACCACCCAGGCGATCTCCGGGCGATGCTCCGCCGCCCAGTCGAGCCCCGCGAGCACGCCGGCCAGCGGCCCGGCGAAACCCTCGACCGTATCGGCGACGACGGGCAGGCCGGTCTCGGCGAAGCGCGCCGGGTCGCCGTTGGCGTTGAGGATCAGCCCGGCGCAGCCCGGCGCGAGGCGGCCGATCACACGCGCGAGGATCGTCTCGCCGCCCACCGTGCGCAATGGCTTGTCGCCGCCGCCCATGCGCCGCGCGAGCCCGCCGGCGAGGATCACGCCGAGCGTCGGGGGATGGGCCTCAGTCATCGCCGCCGGCTCGCTCGCCCGCACCCTTGCGACGATGCTTGGCGCTCTCCTCCTCGACGTAGGACAAGTCCTGGTCGAAGACGATGCGCTCCTCCCCCGAGAGCGCGACGAAGCGCTTGCCGCGGGCGCGGCCGATGAGGGTGAGCCCGGTCTTGCGGGCGAGCTCCACGCCCCAGGCGGTGAAGCCCGAGCGCGAGACCAGCACGGGGATGCCCATGCGCACGGTCTTGATCACCATCTCGGAGGTGAGCCGCCCGGTCGTATAGAAGATCTTGTCGGCGCCGCTCTCGCCCGTGCGGAACATCCAGCCGGCGATCTTGTCGACCGCGTTGTGGCGCCCGACGTCCTCCATGTAGACCAGCGGCTGGTCCTCGCGGGCGAGCACGCACCCGTGGATCGCCCCCGCCTCGAGGTAGAGGGACGGCGTCGTGTTGATCGCGCGGGTGAGGCCGTAGAGCCACGACGTGCGCAAGGTGGCCTGCGGCAGCACGATGTCGTCGAGCGCCTCCATCAGGTCCCCGAACGTGGTGCCCTGGGCGCAGCCGGACGTCTGGGTGCGCTTCTTCAGCTTGTCCTCGAAATTCGTCTCGCGTGCGGTGCGCACGACCACGACCTCGAGGTCCTCGTCGTAGTCGACCCCGGTGACGACGTCGTCGGGGTGGAGCATGTTCTGGTTGAGCAGGTAGCCGAGCGCGAGGTATTCGGGGTGGTCCCCGATGGTCATCATCGTGACGATCTCCTGCGCGTTGAGGTACAAGGTCAGCGCCCGCTCGACCACGACGGCGGTCTCGACGGGGCGACCGGTCTCGTCGACGCCGGTGACTTTCTGCGTGAGGCGCGGGTCGGTGGGGTCGGGGGTGATGCGGGGGGGGCGAGCGGTCTGGTCCATGGCGTCGAGACTAATGCGCCGGGCGACGTTTGTCGCGGATGAACGCGATGCCCCTTCACTCCGTTAGGCCGAGGAGACCCACCCCACGAGGAGCCCCCACCATGACCAACCGCTACGAGAACGGCCCGCCCGGCTACCCCTACGACCACGTCGATCACGGCTTCTACGGTCGGCGCGCGCGCGTCGCTGTGCGGCACGCCCGCGACTACGCCAGCCCCTGGCTGCGCACACGCCGGCTCGGCGCGGCGAGCGTCGGGGCGACGGCGATCGGCGCGCTGGCGGTGGGCGCCTTCGCCATCGGCGCGCTGGCGATCTCCCGGCTCGCCATCAACCGCATGGCCATGCGCCAGGGGCACATCCAGTCGCTGACGATCGACGAGCTGCGCGTGCGCCGCCTGCGCATCGACCGCCAGGACGGCCCCGACGCGACCCCGCGCTACGCCGCCATGCGGCGGGCGTGACGCGTCGACGCCGTCCGCGAACCGAACGGGACCGTGAGCCGTTGCACGGGGGACCCATTCACCCCGAAACGGGAGACTCGAGATGACTCATACCGACCCGAAGGCCCGCGCCAAGCTGTTCGACATGATCAAGGACATCCGCGTGGCGATGATGACCACGGTGGAAGCCGACGGCTCCCTGCGCTCGCGCCCGATGTGGACCCAAACGCCGGACGCCAACGGCGATCTCTGGTTCATGACGAAGGTCGATTCGTCCAAGACCGCCGAGATCGGCCGCGACCACAAGGTGGGCCTCGCCTATTCCGAGCCGGACGACCAGAACTACGTCTCGGTGTCCGGCCACGCGACCATCGTGCGCGACAAGGCCGCCATCCACGAGCATTGGCAGGAGTCGATGCGCACTTGGTTCCCCAACGGCAAGGACGACCCGGAGCTGGCGCTGATCAAGGTCGTGCCGGACTACGGCGCCTACTGGGACGCGCCCTCCTCCACGATGGTGCACGCCTACGGCTACGTGAAAGCCGCCATGACCGGCGAGCCGCCGCATCCGGGCGGCGAGGGCAAAGTGACCCTCTGATCGACGCCCCGGCGATCGTCACGCCACACTGGACCCCCGGGTCGCTCGCGCGCTAGGCATGAAGCCTGGTTGGCAAGCGCCCGGGGATTCGATTCGTGGATTATTGCGTGCTCGACGTCGAGACGGCGAATTCCGACTGCGGCTCGATCTGCCAGATCGGGATCGTCTGCGTCGTCGGCGCGGAAATCGTCGAGGAGCACGTCACCCTCGTCGACCCGCGCTGCGGCTTCTCCCATTGGAACATCCGCGTCCACGGCATTCGCGAGGAGGACGTCGCCGGCGCGCCGACCTTCGTCTCGCTCTACGCGGATCTGCGCGAGCGGCTGACCGGCAAGCTCGTCGTGCAGCAGGGCGGCTTCGACAAGACCGCGCTCGGGCGCGCCGCGGAGGCCTGCGGGCGCGCGCCGATCAATGCGCGCTGGATCAACAACGTCTCGGTGGCGCGCCGCGCCTGGCCGGGGCTGCCGGGCTACGGGCTGGCGCGGCTGGCGGAGCGCTTCGACCTCACGTTCCGCCACCACGACGCGCTGGAGGACGCGCGCGTCACACAGGCGATCTTCGCCCGCGCCGTGGCCGAGACAGGCATCGCGCCGCACGAATGGCCCGCGCGCCTTCTGCCGCAGCCCAAGCGCAAGGCGCCGGCGCGCAAGGAGACGCAGGCGCAGACGGCTTCGTCCGCAGCGGCCTCCCCGGCCGAGTGACGCGGCTCAGGTCGCCTCGACGAAGCTGTCGAGCACCATCTTGCGGCCGGCCTTGTCGAAATCCACCGTGAGCTTGTTGCCGTCCACGGCCGCGACGGAGCCCGGACCGAACTTCAGGTGGAACACCCGCGCGCCGACCGCGTAGGCCGAGGGCGCGCCCGTCGACTTCGCGACGAGCTCGCCCTCGATCACGGTAGGCCCGCGCCGCCCCTCCGAGAAGCCGCCGCGCCCGCGGCCCGCCCCGCTTCCCCCGAACTCCGCCTGCGCGCGCGTGTTCGCCTGCGCGCGCTGCCAGCCGGGGGTGGAATAGGTCGAGCCGAAGGGCGCCGCGATCTGGTCGAAACGCGAGCCGCCGTAGCCGCCGCCGGAGAACTGCGCCGGGGCCTCGCGCACGTCGACCGAGCCTTCCGGCAATTCGTCGATGAAGCGCGACGGGGCGGTGGCGTTCCACATCCCGTGGATGCGCCGGTTGGCGGCGAACCAGATCATCAGCCGCCGCCGGGCGCGGGTGAGCCCGACATGCGCCAGCCGGCGCTCCTCCTCGAGCCCCGCCTGGCCGCTCTCGTCGAGGGCGCGCTGCGAGGGGAAGAGCCCCTCCTCCCAGCCGGGCAGGAACACCGTGTCGAACTCGAGCCCCTTGGCGGCGTGCAGCGTCATCAACGACACCTTGTCCTGCGTGTCGCCGTCGTTGACGTCCATCACCAGCGAGACGTGCTCGAGGAAGGCGGCGAGGTCGGGGAAATCCTCCATGGAGCGCACCAGCTCCTTGAGGTTCTCGAGCCGCCCTTGCGCGTCCGCCGACTTGTCGCGCTGCCACATCTCGGTATAGCCGCTCTCGTCGAGCAGGCGGCGCGCGAGCTCGGCGTGCGGCACGGCGTCGATGGCGCGCGCCCATTCGTCGATCTGGCGCACGAACTCGCGGATCGTGGCGCGCGGCTTGGCCTTCAGCTCGTCGGTCTCGACCAGGGAGCGCGCCGCCTGCAGGAGCGGCATGCGCGCAGCGCGGGCGTGGTTGTGCAGGATCTGGATCGTGGCGTCGCCGAGCCCGCGCTTGGGCGTGTTGATGATGCGTTCGAAGGCGAGATCGTCCGCCGGTTGCGCGACCAGCCGCAGGTAGGCGAGCGCGTCGCGGATTTCCGCGCGCTCGTAGAAGCGCGGGCCGCCGATGACGCGGTAGGGCAGGCCCAGCTGCACGAACCGGTCCTCGATCTCGCGCATCTGCGCGGAGATGCGCACCAGCACCGCCATCTGCGAGAGCGAATTGCCGTCCCGGTGCAGCGTCTCGATCTCCTCGCCGATGAGGCGCGCCTCCTCCTCCGAATCCCAGGCGCCGGTGAGGATCACCTTCTCCCCCAGGACGTCGTCGGTCCGCAGCGTCTTGCCGAGCCGCCCCTCGTTGCGGGCGATGAGGTGGGAAGCGGCCTTCAGGATGTGGCCCGTCGAGCGGTAGTTGCGCTCCAGCCGCACGACCGTCGCGCCGGGGAAGTCGTGCTCGAACCTCAGGATGTTGTCGACCTCCGCCCCGCGCCAGCCGTAGATCGACTGGTCGTCGTCGCCGACGCAGGCGAGGTTGGCGCGCTTCTGCGCCAGCAGCCGCAGCCAGAGATATTGCGCCACGTTGGTGTCCTGGTACTCGTCCACCAGCATGTATCGGAAGCGATCCTGGTACTGTTCCAGCACGTCCGAATTGTCCCGGAACAGGCGCAGCGCCTCAAGCAGCAGGTCGCCGAAATCGGCGGCGTTGAGCGTCTTCAACCGCTCCTGGTAGGCCTCGTAGAGCGCGATGCCCTTGCCGAAGGCGAAGGCCGCCGCCTCGCCCTTCGGCACCTTGTGCGGGTGCAGGCCGCGGTTCTTCCAATCGTCGATCACGCCGGCGAGCTGGCGCGCGGGCCAGCGCTTCTCGTCGATGTCGCCGTCGGCCGCAATCAGCTGCTTCATCAGCCGTAGCTGGTCGTCCATGCCGAGGATGGTGAAGTCGCTCGTCAGGTCCACGAGCTCCGCGTGCCGCCGCAGGATCTTCGCCGAGATCGAGTGGAAGGTGCCGAGCCAGGGCATGCCCTCGGCCACGCCGCCGACGAGGGCGGCGACGCGCTCCTTCATCTCGCGTGCGGCCTTGTTGGTGAAGGTCACCGCCAGGATCTGCGAGGGCCGCGCCTTGCCGGTCGCGAGCAGATGGGCGATGCGCGTGGTGAGCACGCGCGTCTTGCCCGTTCCTGCGCCGGCCAGCACGAGCACGGGACCCTCGGTCGTCATCACCGCCTGGCGCTGCTCGGGGTTGAGCCCCTCGAGATAGGGAGTCTGCGGCGCGGCCCCGGCGCGCGCGCGGGCCGACAGGGACCCACGGCCCTGCGCCGGCTCGGGGCTGAAATCCTCGCTGCGAGTCATGGCCGCGACCATGGAGCAAAACGGGAACGGCGTCGAGTCTCGCGCGGCGGTTTTCCCCGCGCGAGGCCCGATGATCGGCGACGTTGCCCTGGATCAAGGCGCGCCCGTCCGCCAGCGCCTATCTCGGACGGCAGAAGCCGAGCGGCGGGTGCCGAGGAGACGACGATGGCGCAGGGCGACGAGACGCACGGCACGGCGAGCGGGCGCGCGACGCTCGACGCGCGCGTCGAGACGCAGACCCTCTACCTTATGGAGATGATGCGCCGCCTCGGTGCCAGCACGCGTGCGGCGCAGGACGAGGCGGCGCGGATCGCAGCGCGAGCGCCACCCGTCGCCTGCGGGGAGAAGGCCGCCTGCGCGACGTTCCCCGTCGCCGACGACGCGGCCCGAGCGCCGCCGGGGTTCTGCGCGAACGGGGATTATCTCGGCGGCGGGCGGGTGCATTGAGGCTTTTGTCCGCCTTGCGGAGCCGTGCAAAATCGAGTCTTATAGCGGAGGCCACTTTTGACTGTGCGAGCACATGAATCACGCGAGCCTGAAGGAAAATCTCGACGCTATTCAGCAGAAGGCGCGCGAGAGGACCGTGAAGACGCAGACTATCGAGTACGATCTTGAAACGCTCGTGAAGCGGATTTCGAGCGGAACCATTAAACTGGATCCAGAGTACCAGAGACGTCATCGCTGGTCCGTACAAACTTCATCTCGACTGATTGAGAGCCTCATTCTAAATATTCCAATCCCTGTAATCTTTATCTCACAAGACGTAGACGTCGATACTGAGCTTTTGGACAGCGGAGGCGCACGTTATACTGTCATTGATGGACAACAACGATTAACAGCAATTTATGAATTTATCAAAGACAAGCTTGTGCTTGATGATTTGGAGACACTCTCTGAATTGAACGGATCACGCTATAGCGAATTGCCCCCGTTTCTTAAGCGCCGCCTTGATGAGAGAACTATACGGTGCTTGCGAATTGACTCGACAGTTGATGCACAGGTGAAATATGACATCTTTGAACGCCTTAACACGGGATCGGTGAAACTTGAAGCTCAAGAGCTGCGAAATGCGGTCGCACGAGGCCCGTTCAACGATCTTACAAAAGAGCTTGCTGAGCTCACCAGTTTTCGCAGCCTTCTGCAGGTCGACGAACGTAGACCTGAAATCAGCGTCAAAGTTCAGAAGATGGAAGATGTTGAACTCGTTTTGCGATTTTTCGCCTTGAAGGATGGTAGATACAATCAGCTACGAAAAGGATTTAGGGATTTTTTGACAGATTCTCTGGTCGATTTCAATCGGATGCCGGCAGACGAAATAAGCAGATCACGCACCGAATTTAAGATCTACATGGATTTTATTGACTACGCTACATCATCGCAGGGTTTTTCAAAATGGCGTTTCGAGGACGGCCGTGAGAAAAAGATGTCGAATTTCAACGCGGCTGTTTATGATGCGGTCGCCGTAGGGCTCTCGCAAGTGTTTTCTCCGATCGAAATCGAAGGAGATAGCAACAGAGTAGAGCAGGCACTGATTGGGTACCGCTCGCTTTTTGCTGATCCTCAGTTTTTTGCGTCGGTTTCAGGGAGTGTGAATGATGCAGCTAAGGTCAAATACCGAATTGATGCGATGATCGGGTTTCTGCGCCGATGAGTACTGCGTTATTCGACGTCGCAAAGGGCCTCGACTCGCGCAGGTTAGAGCTTGATACGCTAATTTTACAAGCGGAACGTGTCGAATATGAAAACGAACTTCTCTATAAGGCGATATGTCGGGCTTGTTGTGTCCTTCTTGCATCCCATCTTGAAGGACTTTTGAAGGAGGCCACAAAGGCGATTGTAAATGATTTTAATTTTCATGTCGCGAGCTTTTCAGAGATGCCAGCCGCGATGAAAAGAACTTTTTGCGAAAGAATTGCTTTCTATGAAGGCGTCAAGGGGGATGAAATCAATAAGAGAATAGGTGATCTTATGGCATTTTTTAACAAAAACACCGTCCCAATTGAATTTAATGCATTTAGCTATAAGGAGAATTCAAATAGAAATCCTTCAGCCAAGTTTCTAGATGTCGCCTTCTCAAGAATTGGTGTTCCGGCAGTCGTCTCTTCTCTTGCCGGCTGCCCACTAGAGCGCCTCTTCGAGAACGACGACGCGGTCGAGTACATTATATTCCGCGATATTCGGCGGATGCGCTCTCACCTGTACCATTTTCCTTATCGTCCGCTGCCGCCCGATTTTTTCATCGCGAACGCTCCAGCGCGGAGCGACACGCTGTGGCATACACTCATTGAGGAGGTCATGGAGCGCCGACATCAGATCGCACATGGAGACACAATGGACAGTGTCGCCGGCCACCGGGAGCTGGCGCGGGACTGCAGAAAGGTCCATGGGCTGATGGCCGGCCTGATATTTTCAGCAGCGACCTATATGGTCCGGTCTAAGCAATAACTGAGGCCGATGGAAGGAAGCGCCCCTTCCCCTCGCCATCACCCCGCCATCAACCCCACCCCCACCACCACCATAAGCCCTCCGGCGACCCTCGTCGCCACCACCGGCACGTCCACGCGCGCCAGCCACCTTCCGATGCCCACGCCCAGCGCCAGCAGCGCCGCCGTCGTGAGCGTGAAGCCTGCCACATAGGCAGCCGCGCTCGCGCCGACCGGCAGCTCCGCGCCGTGGGCGTAGCCGTGAGCGGCGGCGAAGGCGCCGCAGGCCGCAGCGCCGAGGACGAGGGGCGCGGAGAGGCGCAGGGCCACCGCGAGGCCGAGCGCGGCGACGGAGCCGGCGATGGCGAGCTCGGTCCAGGGCAGCCACGGCCCGACCATGCCCCAGGCCGCCGCCGCGATCATCGCGGCGAGGAAGGCGGCCGGCCAGGCGAGGAGCGCCCGCCCGCCGACGAGGCCGGCCCAGAGGCCGCCCGCGACCATCGCCAGCACGTGATCGATCCCCAGCGCCGGATGCGCGAGGCCGGCGAGGAAGCCGCCGGTCGGATGATGCCCGACATGCGCGAGCGCCGGCGTCGCGAGAGACGCCATCGCCAGCGCCGTCCCCGCACTGATAAGTCCAGAACCGTTCCGCATGGCCCCCTCCCCTTCGTCTTTGCCCGCCGGGCGAAGCAAGATCCGCGCCCTCGCACGGCCCTCACGCCGCCTTGGCGGAGAGCCCCCCGGCCTCCTCGATGAACCGCGCCACCGCGTCGACCCCCTCCCCCGCCCTCGTGTTGGCGAAGACGAAGGGGCGCTTGCCGCGCATGCGCGCCGCGTCCACCTCCATCACGCCGAGGTCGGCGCCGACGTAAGGCGCGAGGTCGATCTTGTTGATGACCAGCAGGTCCGAGCGGGTGATGCCCGGCCCGCCCTTGCGCGGGATCTTCTCGCCGCCGGAGACGTCGATGACGTAGATCGTCAGGTCCGCGAGCTCGGGCGAGAACGTGGCGGCGAGATTGTCGCCGCCGGATTCGAGCAGGATCAGGTCGAGAGCGGGGAAGCGGCGCGTCATCGTGTCGATGGCCGCGAGGTTGATCGAGCAGTCCTCCCGGATCGCCGTGTGCGGGCAGCCGCCGGTCTCGACGCCCATGATCCGCTCCTCGGGGAGCGCACCCGCGACCGTGAGGAGGCGCGCGTCCTCCTTGGTGTAGATGTCGTTCGTGATCGCGCAAAGGTCGTAGCGGCCCTTGAAGCGCTTGCAGAGCTGCTCCATCAGCGCGGTCTTGCCCGAGCCGACCGGGCCGCCGATCCCGACGCGCAGCGGGCCATGGGGAGAGCGGGACGTCGGGGCCATGGCGGGGTCTCCTCAGGAACGGAACAGGCGGGTGTACTGGGTCTCGTGCGCCAGCGCGCCGAGATCGGCGCGGAAGACGGCCGAGCCCAGATCGTCGAGCGTCTCCCCCTCGGCGGCGCGGGCGCGCGCGGCGATCGCAGGCAAGAGCGAGGCCACGACCTGCTGCGCGCCGGTCTGGCCGATGGCGCCCAGCCGCACGGCGGCCGAGACGAGGTTCTGCACGAAGCCGAGCGTCTGCGCCTGCAGCGTCTCGCCCAGCGGCAGGCCGTGCCCGGCGGCGAGGAGCCCAAAGGCCACCGGATAGGGCGTCGCCTCGACGGCGCGCGCCCGATAGGCCTCGAGCGCCGGGCAGGGCCAGGACGCCGCGCAGACCAGGAGAAAGGCGTTGCCCTGCGTGATCGTCTCCAGCCGCCGCTCGGCGGAGGGGGAGAGCGCCACCGCGAGCTCGGCGAGGTCGGCCACACCGGCAGGATCGTCCGCGGCGCGATACGCCTCGGCGCAGAGGATGGCGTCGGCGCGCGGCGCGCCGTGCTCGAGGAGGTCGGTGAGCCAGGCCTCGAGGCTCGGCGCGTCGACGACGTCGCCGGCCTCGTGCGCCCATTCTAGCCCGTGGGAATAGGCGAAGGCGCCGACGGGGAAGGCCGGCGAGGTCCAGATCAGGAGCGGCAGGGCGAGGGACACGCGAGAACCTCCGCGCGCGGATCAATCATGATCGTGCGCGTGGGAATGCGCATGCGCATGCGCGCTGGAGTGAGAATGGGAGTGAGAGTGCGCGTGGCCGTGATCATGGTGGTGATGACTATGGCCATGCCCGTGATCGTGCCCGCAATCCGGGCCGCACTCGTGGTCGTAGGCCCCGCGCTCCGGCTGGAACGGCCGCTCGACCTCGCGGGCGAGGCCGCCCTGGCCGCGCACCATCTCGGCGAGCACGTGGTCGCGCTCGATGTAGATCGCGTCCGCCGTGATCTCGGCCGGCGTATGCCGGTTGCCGATGTGCCAGGCGAGCCGCACGAGGCGCAGCGGGTTCTCGGCGGTGATCTCGAGCAGCGGCTGCGCCGCCGCCTTCACCCGCACGAGCGACCCGTCCTCCAGCTTCACCGCGTCCCCATCGGCGAGCGACGTGGCCTTGTCGAGGTCGAGCAGGAAGCCGAGGCCCGCGTCTCCGGTGAGCGCAATGCGCCGACGCTGGCGGCCCTCGTGGTCGAGGGTGACCGTGTCGACCACCTTATCGGCGCGGACGGCGGGCTTGCGGACGACGGAAATGGCGCGGTGCATGATCTCTCGCGACGGTCTGAACGGCGGACGAGCCGGACGATAGACGAGGCGCGCGCGGGATGGAAGCGGGCAAGGTGAGCGGGCGAGGAGTCGCGGATCGGCGGACGATGCCACGCACGAAAAAATTGGGCCGTCCCGAAGGACGGCCCGCCTCAGGCTGTTTGCGTTCGCGACCCCGATAGACCGGGGGGCTGGGGGGCTGACGTGTCCGGAAGACCGGAGCCGCGAACCAGCGAGGCATGATGATGTATCGCCTCCCATCGGGGCGCGGTTCGGGCGCGAAAACGGCGAAACTGTGATTTCGGCGATTTACCGAGTTTTTCGCCCCGAAACATTGATCCGCGTCATTGCAGACGTCCGTAAAGCGGTATTTCTCGCCATTCATGAACGACGAACGCCCCCAACGCGTTTTCCGGACGGAGAAGCTCTCCAAGGTCTATCGCACCGGCGACGTCGAGGTCCACGCCCTGCGCGGCGTCGACTTTGAGGCGCGGGCGGGCGAGTTCGTGGTGCTGCTCGGCCCATCCGGCTCGGGTAAGTCGACCTTCCTCAACATCATCGGCGGCCTCGACCGGCCGACCTCCGGCGGCGCCTGGTTCCAGGACCGGGATCTTGCCCACGCCGACGACGGGGAGCTGACCCGCTACCGGCGCGACCACGTCGGCTTCGTCTTCCAGTTCTACAATCTCGTGCCGAGCCTCTCGGCGCGCGAGAACGTGCGGCTCGTCACCGAGATCGCGAGGAGCCCCATGCGCGCCGAGGAGGCGCTCGACATCGTCGGGCTCGGCGACCGGATGGACCACTTCCCCGCGCAGCTCTCGGGCGGCGAGCAGCAGCGCGTCGCCATCGCCCGCGCCATCGCCAAGCGCCCGGAGGTGCTGCTCTGCGACGAGCCGACCGGCGCGCTCGATTCCAAGACCGGGGTGAAGGTGCTCGACGCCCTGATGCGCGTGAACGAGGCCTTCGGGGCGACGACGTTGGTCATCACCCACAACGCCGGGATCGCCGCCATCGCCCACCGCGTGGTGCGCTTCGCCGACGGGCGCATCGTCGCGGTAGAGGCCAACGCCGACCGCGTGCGCCCCGACGAGATCACCTGGTGAGATCATGCGCGCTCTCGACCGCAAGCTCCTGCGCGATCTCGTCCGGCTCTGGCCACAGGCGCTCGCCATCGCGCTCGTGATGGCGGCGGGGGTGGCGACGCTGATCCTGGGGGTCGGCGCGCACGATTCGCTGTCGGAAACCCGCGCGGCCTATTACGAGCGCAACCGCTTCTCCGACGTCTTCGCCGGCGTCACCCGCGCACCCGAACGCATCGCCGCGCACATCGCGGAGATCGACGGAGTCGGCGCGGTGGAGACCCGCGTGGGCAAGATCGCGCTCCTCGACCTGCCCGGCATGGCCGAGCCCGCGTCGGCGATCTTCGTCTCGCTGCCGGATTATGCCGAGCAGGTGCTCGACGTGCTCACGCTTCGTTCGGGCCGCCTGCCGCTGCCGGGCGCGACGCGCGAGGTGGTGGTCTCGGAGCCCTTCGCGACCGCGCATGGCTACACCATCGGCTCGCGCTTCGAGGCGATCCTCAACGGGGTGAAGCGGGAGCTGACCATCGTCGGCACCGCGCTCTCGCCCGAGTTCGTCTACGCGCTGGGACCCTGGGACCTGATGCCCGACGACCGGCGCTTCGGCGTCGCCTGGATGTCGCGCTCGGCGCTGGCCGCCGCCTACGACCTGGAGGGCGCCTTCTCGGACGTGCGGGTGCGGCTCCTGCGCGGCGCCTCGGAGAGCGCGGTGATCGAGGAGATCGACCGCATCCTCGCGCCTTACGGAGGGGAAGGAGCACACGGCCGCAAGGATCAGACGTCGCACGCCTTTCTCGACGCGGAGCTGACGCAGCTCGAGGCGATGAGCCGCATCCTGCCGCCGATCTTCCTCGTGGTGGCGGCCTTCCTCGTCAACATGACGCTGGCGCGGCTGATCACGCTGGAGCGCGAGCAGATCGGGCTCCTGAAGGCGTTGGGCTATTCGAGCCTCTCGGTGGGGATGCACTACATCGAGTTCGTGGCGGCGATCGCGCTGGTCGGCGCGGCGATCGGCGTCGGGGCCGGGACCTGGCTCGGCACCGCGCTGACGCGGCTCTACGGCGACTTCTTCCACTTCCCCTTCCTCATCTTTCGGATGAACCCGGCGATCTATCTCGTCGCGGTAGGCATCACGCTCGCCGCGGCCGTCATCGGCGCGCTGAAGGCGGTGGCAAGCGTCGTCGCGCTCGCGCCCGCGGTCGCGATGACGGCGCCTGCGCCGGCGCGGTACCGGCGCACGCTGCTCGACCGGCTGCACGCGGCGCTGCGCCTTCCGCAATCCGCCGTGATGACCATGCGCCATCTCGTGCGCTATCCCGGGCGGTCGCTGGGCGGGCTGTTCGGGATCTCGCTCGCGACGTCGATCCTGGTCGGCTCGCTGTGGTCCTTCGGCTCGATCGAGTACATGATCGACGTCACCTTCCACCGCGCCGACAGGCAGGACGCCACGATCACCTTCGTCGGCGCGCGCGAGGCGACCGCGGCCTACGAGATCGCGCGCCTGCCGGGCGTGATGGCGGCCGAGCCCTACCGAACGGTGCCGGTGAAGATCCGCGCCGGCCACGTCGAGCGGCGGGTCGCGATCACCGGCAAGCCGGACGGAGCGGATCTGAGCCGCGTGCTCGGCTCGGATCTCGCGCCCGTGCGCCTGCCCGAGACCGGGCTCGCGCTGTCGGACCAGCTCGCGGACATCCTGCGCGTCGAGGCCGGCGACTTGGTGGAGGTCGAGCTCCTCGCCGGCGACCGGCGCACGGTGGCGATGCCCGTCGCCATGGTGGTGGAGGGCTATCTCGGGCTGATGGCCTATGCCGACATCGCGACCGTCAACCGGCTGATGCGCGAAGGCGCCCTCGTCTCGGGCGTGCACCTGTCGCTCGACCCCACGCTGAGGGATGCGCTCTTCACCGAGCTGAAAGCCATCCCGGCCGCGAGCTTCGTCGCGCTCCAGCGCGTGTCGCTGGCGAAGTTCCGGGAGACGTTGGCTCAGAACCTGCTGATGATGGCCTCGGTCTACGTCTCGCTCGCCGCCATCATCGCCTTCGGCGTGGTCTACAACTTCGCCCGCATCTCGCTCTCCGAGCAGGGCCGCGAGCTCGCGAGCCTGCGCGTGCTCGGCTTCACCAAGGCGGAGATCTCCTGGATCCTGCTGTCCGAGCTCGCGATCCTCGTCCTGCTGGCCCAGCCCGTCGGCTGGCTGATCGGCTGGGGCTTCGCGGCGGCGATGGCGGCGGGGTTCGAGAGCGAGCTCTACCGCGTACCCCTCGTCGTGAACCGCGACGTCTACGCCTATGCCAGCCTCGTCGTCGTCGCCGCCGCCCTCGTCTCGGGGCTGATCGTGCGCCGGCGCATCGACCGCCTCGACCTCATCGCCGTCCTGAAGACCAGAGAGTGACGCCATGAAGCGCCTCGTCATCGCGATCGTCCTTCTCGCGCTCGCCGCCGCGACCGCCTGGGCGCTGTGGCCCCGGCCGATCCCCGTCGACGTCTCGGCCATCGCCGTCGCGCCGATGGCGGTGACGGTGGAGGACGAGGGCATCGCCCGCATCGAGGACGTCTACACCGTCTCGGCGCCCATGGGCGGGACGCTGCAGCGCTCTCCGCGGCGGGTCGGCGACGTCGTCGTGGCGAACGAGACCGTGCTCGCGGTGATCGAGCCGATGGCCCCGGCCTTCCTCGACGTCCGCTCCCAGCGGGTCGCCGAGGCGGCGGTCGAGGCGGCGGCCGCCGCCGTCGCGCTCGCGGACGCGCAGGTGAGCCAGGCCTCCGCCGAGCTGGAATTCGCCCAGAGCGACCTGTCACGAGCCCAGGAGCTCTCGCGCCGCGAGGCCATCTCCGCGCGCGAGCTCGACCGGGCGCGCCTCGCAGTGCGCTCGGCCGAGAGCGCGCTCGCCTCCGCTGAAGCGACGCGGGACGTGCGCCGACGCGAGCTCGAGAGCGCGCGCGCAAACCTGATCCAGCCGGGCAGCGTAACCGAGGCCTCCGCCACCTGCTGCGTCCAGGTGCGCGCGCCGGTGAGCGGGCGGGTCCTCGACGTCGTGGTGGCGAGCGAGCAGGTGGTCCAGCCCGGCGCGGCGCTCGTCGAGGTGGGCGATCCGGGCCGGCTCGAGGTCGTCGTCGACCTGCTCTCGCGCGAGGCCGTGCGCGTCGCGGAGGGGGCGACGGCCGAGATCGACGACTGGGGCGGCGATGCGACGCTGGCGGCCCGCGTCGTGCGCGTCGAGCCCACCGCCTTCACCCGGGTCTCGGCGCTCGGCATCGAGGAGCAGCGCGTGCGGGTGATCCTGGCGCTGCTCGATCCCGCCGCGGTTGCCGGCAAGCTCGGCCACCGCTACCGCGTCGTCGCCCGCATCGTGGTCTGGCAGGACGACGAGGTGGTGCAGGTCCCGCTCGGCGCGCTGTTCCGCGAGAACGGCGAGTGGGCGGTGTTCGTGGTCGAGGACGGTGCCGCGCGGATGCGGCCGGTCACGCTCGGCGAGCGGACGATGCGCACCGCGCAGGTGCTCTCGGGGCTCGAGCCCGGCGAGACGGTGATCCTCCACGCCAGCGACCGCATCGTGGAGGGCGCTGCGGTCACGCCGCGGGAGGGGTGAGCCGGAGCGCCGAGCGTCAAACGTCGCCCGGCAGGATCGGGGGCTCGCCGAAGGGCCGATTGAGGACCGTCAGCGCCTCGTGCGCGACGAAGACGCGATTGCGCGCATAGCCGGTGCGCTCGACGAGGATGTCGGCGGCGCACAGCTGCTCGATGGCGGTCGCCGCCTGTCCGTAGCCGACGGCGAGCAGCCCAGCGAGGCGCTTGACCGTCACGACCGGGTAGCTGGGGAGAAGCGCAAGCGCGCGCGTGGACGCGGCTGCGCGCCGGAAGCGTCGACGCTCGGCCCAGCGCCGGCCGAGCTCGGCGAGGGCGTCGCGCGTCGCGAACACCTCCGCCGCGCTCGCGACAACGGCATCCGCCAGGAAGCCCACCATCGCGGCCCAGTCGAGGCGCTGCTGCGCATTCTTCAGGGCGGCGTAGTAGTCCTCCTTGCGCGCCTCGACGAAGGAAGAGAGGTACAGGGGCACGAGGCCGTCCGCCGCCATCATCATCGGAAGCAGCAGCCGGCCCACCCGCCCGTTCCCGTCGCGGAAGGGATGCACGGCCTCGAAATGCGCGTGCGCAATCGCCATGCGGACGACCAGGTTCTGCGAGACGGACTGGAGGCCCTCGTTGCGGAGGTAGTCGATCGTGTCGTCGAGGCAGGCCACGACGCGGTCGGGCGGCGGCGGGTTCCAGGACGAGTAGGCGATGTCGCGCCCGCCGATCCAGACGACGCGCGTGCGGATCGCGCCGGGCGGATCGGGATAATCCGGGTCGGAGCGGACGACCGCGGCGTGCAGATGCTCGATCAAGGCGCGATCGAAGACCCGAGGGCCGAGACGCCGGGCCTCCGGCAGAACGTCGTCGAGGACGAGCGCGTAGTCGCGGACCTGCCGGGCCTGCTTGCGCGGGGGCTCGTCGGTCTCCTCGACCGCCAGAAGCTCGTCGAGCGTGCTGTGCGTGCCCTCGATGGCTGACGAGCTGACCGCCTCCTGCCGAGACAGGATCCGCGTAACCATGTACGGGTCCGCCAGTTCCTGGGCATAGACCTGCACGCGCGCGATGGCCGCCGTCGCCGCGGCGAGACGGTCGATCACCGCGCCGAGGCCGGGCCCCGTCTCGGGGGGCGGAGCCGGCACGACGCCGTAATGCGAATCGTGCGGCGGCGGATAGCGCACGAGCCGTGCACGCACGGCGGGGACGAGATCTGCGCGACGCATCGAAAACCCACGGACAATGGCCAAGCGCCCCTTCATATTACGGTTTCATCAAAAAAACCATAATATGGAATGCCGGCTCGGCCATGTGTTCCGGTTTTTCCCGTCGCCCGGCGTCCCCTCGAACGACGAAGGCGGCGCACCGGGCGCCGCCTTCGCATCGCGTCCGCGACGGGTGAGGCCACCCCTCAGGCCGCCTGCGCCTTCGGGTTCACCTCGGACATGTAGTCTTCCATCAGCGTCTGCGTGATGCGCCCCGGCACGAAGCTGTGGGGGCCGATCTCGGAGACCGGCGTCACCTCGGCGGCGGTGCCGGTGATGAAGCATTCCTCGAAGGCCTCGAGCTCGTCGGGCATGATCCGCCGCTCGATCACCTCGACGCCCCGGCGCTTGGCGAGGTCGATCACCGTGCGCCGCGTGATCCCGTCGAGGAAGCAGTCGGGTATCGGCGTGTGGATCGCGCCCTCGCGGATGAAGAACACGTTCGCGCCGGTGCATTCCGCGACGCGGCCCTGCCAATCGAGCATCAGCGCGTCGGCGTAGCCCTTGCGCTCGGCCGCATGCTTGGAGATCGTGCAGATCATGTAGAGGCCCGCCGCCTTGGAGTGGCAGGGCGCCGTCGCCGGGTCGGGGCGGCGGTACTGCGCCATGTCGAGGCGGATGCCCTTGAGGCGCTGCTGCGGGTCGAAGTAGCTCGGCCAATCCCAGGCCGCGATGGCGAGGTGGATGGTGTTCTTCTGCGCCGAGACGCCCATCATCTCCGAGCCGCGCCAGGCGACGGGGCGGACGTAGGCGTCGACCAGGCCGTTCTTCTTGAGGACGAGGGCCTTCGCCGCGTCGATCTCGGCGGCGGTGAAGGGGATCTCGAAATCGAGCACCTGGGCCGAGCGGCGCAGGCGCTCGGAATGCTCGCTGGACTTGAAGATCGCGCCGCCGTAAGCCCGTTCGCCCTCGAATACGGAGGAGCCGTAGTGAAGCCCGTGCGAGAGCACGTGCAGCGTCGCCTCGCCCCACGGCACCAGCGCGCCGTCGAGCCAGATGAAGCCGTCCCGTTGATCGAAGGTGAGCGCGGACATGGAAGCACGACTCCTCAGGTGTCACAGCAGATGGGCGCGGACGCCCGTTTCGGTCCTGCTCGAGCGCATCAGCGACACGCCGTTGCCGAACCATGCTCTATAACGATCGATCCTTTCGCCGATCGGGCTTGACGAGTAACAATCGGCCTGAGATATGTCAACAAGGCTGACATAACCGGAAGACGGATTTTTTCGAGGTGACCCAGGCGACCGCCAAGCAGCCCTCCCGGACGGGCCCGCAGGAGACGACCCCGCCGCGGTCGTCCCTCCCCGGCTGCGAGGCGTCCGCGCCCGAAGGATCGCTCTCGGCGTCGCCCGAGAGCGTACGCGATGCGGCGCGCGCCCATGCGCGCGACGAGGCGACCCGCGATCCCGCCTCGGGCGGGACGGGCAATCCCGCCTACGACCTGATCGAGCTGTTCTTCTTCGCCTACCGCGACTTCGTCGGCGACCCGGACAGGATCCTCGCGGACTACGGCTTCGGGCGGGCGCATCATCGGGTCCTGCACTTCGTCGCCCGCAATCCCGGCCTTACGATCGCCGAACTCCTGGAGATCCTGCGGATCACCAAGCAGAGCCTCAACCGCGTCCTGAAGGAGCTGATCGAGAAGGGCTTCGTCGAGTCCCGCCCGGGCACCACGGACCGGCGCCAGCGCCTGCTCCACGTCACGCAGACGGGGAGCGAGCTGGCGCTGCGGCTGGCGCGGCTGCAGACGCAGCGGATCGGGCGGGCGCTCGCGGAGGTCCCGGCCGAGGGCCGCAACGCGGTGGTGGACTTCCTCTTGGCCATGATCGATCCGTCCGAGCGCGCCGCGGTGGCCCGTCTCGTCGGCGGCGATCGCTCGGGAGAGAGCGCATGAGCGAGACCGCATCGATCGCGCCGGCTGCGGGCGAGGCCCGCATCGAGGTGCCGGACCACGCGCCCCACGTCCTCGTCGTCGACGACGACAGGCGCCTGCGCGAACTCATAGCCAAGTATCTGGCCGAGAACGGCTTTCGCGTCACCGCCGCGGCGAGCGCGGCGGAGGCGCGGGCGAAGTCGGAGCATTTCGTCTTCGACGCGCTGGTGCTCGACGTGATGATGCCCGGCGAGACCGGGTTCGAGTACGCGAGCGCCGTGCGCGAGACCTCGGACACGCCGATCCTGATGCTCACCGCCCGCGCCGAGACCGCGGACCGCATCACCGGGCTCGAGATCGGCGCGGACGACTACCTGGCCAAGCCCTTCGAGCCGCGCGAGCTCGTGCTTCGGCTCACCAACATCCTCAAGCGCGCCGCGCCGGCCGCCGCCGGCGACGCAGGGCCGGGCGAGGAGGTGCGCTTCGGACCCTTCGTCTTCCGGCTCGACCGAGGGGAGTTGCGCCGAGGCGAGGAGGCGATCCGCATCACGGAGCGCGAGCGCGAGATCCTCACGATCCTCGGCTCCAAGGCCAACGAGAACGTGCCGCGTGAGGATCTCTCCGGCGCCGGCGTGGCCCTGAACGAGCGCACCGTCGACGTGCAGATCAACCGGCTGCGCCGCAAGATCGAGCTCGATCCGGCCAACCCGCTGCTGCTCCAGACCGTGCGCGGCGTCGGCTACAAGCTGGTCGGGGAGCGCTAGCGCCGTGGACGGCGCAGACGCCGCCGAGACGAAGACGTCGCCGCGCACGGCCGCGCGGCGCGCACTCGCCGCCGCCTGGGCGCCGATCCGGACCTCGGGGCGCGTCTACGGTCGCGGCGCGCGCTGGCTCGGGTCGATGATGCCCAAGGGGCTCTACGCCCGCTCGCTGATCATCGTCATCGTGCCGATCGTGCTGCTCCAGTCGATCATCGCCTACGTCTTCATGGAGCGGCATTGGCAGACCGTGACGATGCGGCTGTCCTCGGCCGTCACCGCCGACATCGCCGCGCTCATCGACGTCTGGGAGACCTATCCGCAGGACGAGGAGGGCCGCACGCTGCGCCGCATCGCCTCCCAGCGGCTCGGCCTCGACGTCGAGGTGCAGCGCGGCGTCGACCTGCCGCCGCCGGGGCCCAAGCCCTTCTTCTCGATCCTCGACGCGGCGCTCTCGGAGCAGATCGCCCGGCAGATCGGCCGCCCGTTCTGGATCGACACGCTCGGGCGCTCGAACCTGATCGAGATCCGCATCAAGCTCGAGAGCGGGGTGATGCGCGTGGTCGCGCGCCGCAGCCAGGCCTACGCCTCGAATTCGCACATCTTCCTATTGTGGATGATCGGCTCGTCGCTGGTCCTGATGGCGATCGCGATCCTGTTCCTGCGTAACCAGATCCGCCCGATCCTGACGCTCGCCCAGGCCGCCGAGCGCTACGGTAAGGGCCGGGAGACGGATTTCCGGCCCCGGGGGGCGCGCGAGGTGCGCCAGGCGGGCCACGCCTTCATCGAGATGAAGCGACGCATCGAGCGCGCCCGCGATCAGCGCACCACCATGCTCAACGGCGTCAGCCACGACCTGCGCACCATCCTCACGCGCTTCAAGCTCTCGCTCGCGCTGATGAACACGCCCGACATCGAGGACCTGCGGCGCGACGTCGACGAGATGACGCGCATGCTCGAGGGCTATCTCGCCTTCGCGCGCGGCGACGCGGGCGAGACCGCGGTCGAGGTCGACCTGCGCGCCCTGCTCGCGGATCTCGTCGCCGACGCGGAGCGCCAGGGCCATTCCGTGAGCCTCTCGATCGAGGGCGACGCGACCATCATCGTGCGCCCCGACGCCTTTCGGCGCATGCTCTTCAACCTCGTCTCCAACGCCGCGCGCCACGGCGACACGATCGCCGTCACCGCGATCCACGAGGGCCGCTGGCTGACCCTCCACGTCGACGACGACGGGCCGGGCATTCCCGAGGCGCTGCGCGACGAGGTGTTCAAGCCCTTCGTGCGCCTCGACGAGGCGCGCAACCAGGACGAGGGCGGCTCGGGGCTGGGACTGCCCATCGCGCGCGACGTCGCCCGCGCCCACGGCGGCGACATCGCCCTCGAGGACGGCCCGCTGGGCGGCCTGCGCGCGACCGTGCGGCTTCCGGGCTGAGGCGCGCGTCAGCCGCCCTGCGGCGTAGTCAGGCGCTCCACCGCGGCGACGATGCGGCTCCAGTGCACGAGGGCGTCGCGGGACAGGCGCACCTGCACGTCGAGACCGGAGCGGCGCAGCTCGGCGAGGCACGGCAGGCGCACCCCTGCGGCCGCCTCCCCGACGAGGCAGCGCGCCGAGAAGGCGCGCCCCTGCGGCGGGGCGAGGAAGAGCGCCTCCCCCTCGTAGGGCGAGCCCGGCTCGAAGGCGCGGCGGATCAGCCCGTCGGCCGTCGAGTCCGCGCCCGCGACGAGAAAGCGGTTGTAGAGCAGCGCCGGCCGCTCCGAGGGCGCGGGCGCATCGTCCGCGGCGGCGATGGCGAGGCCGATCGTGACGTGCGCGGGGATCGTGTCGAGATCGAGCAGCTCGCGCAGGGGCGCCTGCAGCGCGAGCCGCTCCACCGGCCGGGCGCTTTCGGGATGGACGAGCCAGGCGCGCGGCACGCTCAGGCGCCGATCGAGCAGCACGACCTCCGCCTGGCCGAGCCTCGGCGCGTCGACGGGGCCGATCAGTGTGCGCGACGACAGGGCGAGCGCCGCCATCGCCGCGACGAGGGCGAGAAGCAGGAAGGCGGCGGGCAGGCCGATCCGGCGCCAGCGGATCGGCGGCTCGGGGGCGAGAACGACGGCTCGGGGCATGGTCCGGCTCCTGCAGGCCGCCTTCGGGTCACCGTCGGGTTCGCCTTCGGGCCGCGGCGGCGTTAACCGTTTTCCCCATTCGTGCTTAACGAGAGGTAAAGGCTGGGGCAGGATCGCCGCGTCGGCTCGGGACGGGCCGGCGACCGGAGACGCGCATGAGCCTCGACCCCATGAGCCTCGACCCCACGACCCTGTCCAGCCTGCATGCGCTCGTCGTCGGCTTCGCCTTCGCGGGCCTGCTCGCCAGCGCGTTCGAGCTCGTCACCCGCACTCGCGCCAGCTTCTCGCTGCTCGAGCGCGGCGGGGTCGTCGCCGTCGCGAGCTTGCCGATGCTCGCCTTCTCGGCGCCCTTCATCATCCTGCGCAACACCCTGCGCGGCCGCCGCTTCGAGCGCCGCCCGATCCCCTTCGTGATGATCGCCACCTGCATCGCGGGCTTCTGGAGCCTGATGGCGGGCCGGCTGCTGCTCGACGGGATCGGTTTCGTGATCGGCGTCTGAGACGCGGCTCAGTGGCGCGTGCCGGTGGCGCGCTCGGGCTCGGCGCGGGGGATGCCGATGACGCGGCCCACCGCGTCGGGCCGCGGCAGCCGGGCGTGCGCGGCGCGCATGACCTCGAGGTTGCCGAGGATCTCGTCGGGAAACGGCGTCACGCGCCTGGTCGACATGTCGACGTGCAGCGACAGCATCTCGGAGGTCGCCGCCGTCCAGCCCTCGCGGGCGTGGCGGGCCTCCAGGTAGACGTGGAAGCGCTTCTCGTCGATGTCGAGGAGCTGCAGCGTCACGCGCACGGCGTCTCCCGCCTTGAGCTCGCGGCGATAGAGCACGTGCGCCTCCGCGGCGAAATAGGAGGCGCGGCGCTCGGCGACGTAGTCGGGCCCGAGCCCGACCACGCCGAAGGCTTCGTCCAGCGCGCGGTCGAACAGGACGTGGTAGTAGGCGAGATTGAGATGGCCGTTGTAGTCCATCCACGCCTCCTCGACGCGCATCGTCGACGAGACGAACGGCGCGAAGAAGAAGATCGGTTTCGGCGTTTCGTCGCCCACGCGGCGCTCCCGTCTGATCGGCCAGGCGAAAGGTTGCCTAAACTCGCGGCGCTCGTCCAGTGCGTGGTCGATTAAAATCGGTTTAGGCGGGATACGACGAGGCATCCTACGCGGTCGGTGCGGATGTTCGGCGCGCCCCGTCTCTGATAAGTTGGTGTTAACCCTGATATCGCCCTCGCCATTCATCCTAGAGATCGCCGAGATCGCCGAGATCGCCATGAACGCCCCTAACCTCGTCCCCCGCTCCCGTCCGGCGCCGGATGTGCTCGCGTGCGTGCTGGAGCGGCTGTCGACGCGCTTCGCCCAGCGCTTCTCGGTGTCTGCGGCGGTGCGCGAGCAGCACGCGAGCACGCTGACCTGGGCGGCGAACGAGCCTCCCGACGCCGTGGTCTATCCGGAGACGACCGAGGAGGTCGCCGAGATCGTCCGCCTGTGCGCCGACCGGCGCATCCCGGTGATTCCGTTCGGGACGGGCTCGTCTCTCGAGGGCCACGTCAACGCGCCCTACGGGGGCGTGTCAGTCGACACGAGCCGGATGAACGCCGTGCTCGCGGTGCATCCGGAGGACCTCGACTGCGTGGTGGAGCCGGGCGTCACCCGCAAGCAGCTCAATGCGCACCTGCGCGACCTCGGCCTGTTCTTCCCCATCGATCCCGGTGCGGACGCCTCGCTCGGGGGCATGGTCGCGACCCGCGCCTCGGGCACCAACGCCGTGCGCTACGGCACGATGCGGGAGAACGTGGTGGCGCTCACTGCCGTGATGCCGGACGGGACGATCGCACGCACCGCGCGGCGCGCGCGCAAGTCGAGCGCCGGCTACGACCTGACCCGGCTCCTCGTCGGCTCGGAGGGCACGCTGGGGATCGTCACCGAGATCACGCTCAAGCTCCACGGCATCCCCGAGGCGATCTCCGGGGGCATCTGCCCCTTCCCGAGCCTACGCGCCGCCTGCGAGGCGACGATCCTCACCATCCAGTCCGGTATCCCGGTCGCGCGCATCGAGTTCCTGGACGGGCCGCAGATCGAGGCCTGCAACGCCTATTCGGGCCTCGCCCTCCCCGCTCTGCCGACCCTGTTCGTCGAGTTCCACGGCACCGAGGCGGGGGTGCGCGAGGAGGCGCGGCGCTTCGGCGAGATCGCCGAGGACCTCGGCGGCGGGCCCTTCTCCTGGACGACGCAGGCCGAGGAGCGCACGCGCCTGTGGCAGGCGCGCCACGACGCCTATTGGGCGGCGCTCGCCCTGCGCCCCGGCGCCAGGGGCATCTCGACCGACGTCTGCGTCCCGATCTCGCGCCTCGCCGAATGCGTGGAGGAGACGGCGGCGGACATCGCCGCGAGCGGGCTGATCGCGCCGATCGTCGGGCATGTCGGCGACGGCAACTTCCACGTCCTGCCGCTCGTGGACACCGAGAACGCAGACGAGGTCGCCCGCGCCAAGGCGTTCATCGATCGGCTGGTCGAACGCGCGCTGGCGATGGAGGGCACCTGCACGGGGGAGCACGGCGTCGGGCAGAAGAAGATGAAGTTCCTGGAAGCCGAGCACGGCCCGGCCGCGTTGGAATTGATGCGCGCGATCAAACGTGCGATCGATCCGCACGACATCATGAACCCCGGCAAGATCGTCGCGCCGTGATGGGCGCGCTTTCGAAACAAGGGTCTTTCGGTCTTGCGTGACATCCTGACCGCGCTCGCGGGTCTCGTCATCATCCTGCTCACGGCGGCGCTCGTCGCGCCGCCGCTGATCGATTGGGACCTGCGCCGGGCCGAGGTGGACCGGGCGCTCTCGCGCGCCGCGGGCGCGCCGATCGAGACCGCGGGTCCGCTCGACGTGCGTCTGCTGCCCTCCCCGCGGATCACGGTGGGCCGCCTCGCGATCGGCGTCGCGGGTGCGGAGACGGCGACGCTCGTGGCGCAGGACGTCGTGGCCGAGATCGAGCTCGCGCCCCTGCTGCGCGGCGAGGTGCGGTTCTCCACCGGGCGCGCGGCGCAGGCCGAGGTGCGGCTGCCCACGCGCGGCGACGAGGGCCTGCGGCTGCCCCCGGCGCTCGCCCCCGGCGCGCGGACCGGCGCGGCCTACGCCTTCGAGGACCTGCGCGCGGAGCGGCTCTCCGTCGTCGTGGTCTCGCCGGAGATGGGCGAGCGGCGCCTGGCCCGACTCTCGGACGTGCGCATGTCGGCGGATGCGCTCGGCGGCCCGTACCGCATCGACGGCGTGGCGCAGGGCGTGCCGTTCCGGCTCGTGAGCGGGCGGTTCGACGATGAGGGCACGATGCCCGTGCGATTCACGGCCGGCGGGGACGATGCGCCCGTGCGGTTCGACGCCGAGGCGGCGCTGACGCTGGAGGAGACCGGCGCGGGCTTCTATTCCGGCGCCGTCGCCGGAACCGGGCGGCTCGTCGTCGCCGGCGCCGAGCCCGAGACCCCGCCGCTGACGGCGACGGCCGGCTTCCAGACGGCGCTCGGCGGCGTCGAGCTCGCGGAGCTCGCCATCGAGACGGGGGAGCCCGGCGCCGGAACGCGCCTCGACGGGTCGGGCTTCGTGCGCCTCGACGACCCGCGCCTGTCGCTCGTGCTCTCCACCCGCCGGCTCGTTCTCGACCGGGTGCTCGAGAGCCCCCTCGGGCGCGTGCTCGGCGAGGCCGGCCGGGGGGCGTTGCCGTTCCCCGTGGCGCTGCGGCTCTCGGCGGACAACCTCGCCCTCCTCGGCGACGAGATGGAGGCGGTCGGCATCGACGTCGTGGCGGACGGGGACACGCTCGCGGTGCGCGAGGCGACCGGCCTGCTGCCGGGGAACTCGCAGCTGGGCTTCTTCGGCGAGGTCGCGCTCGGGACCGCGCCGCGCGTCGATGGACGGGCGAGCCTGCTGTCGCAGGACAGCGCACGGCTGGCGCGTTTCCTGCGTCGCACGGGCATGGAGGGCGCGGCCCTCGATCTCCTCGACGGGCAGCCCATCGACCTCCGATCCGCCGTCATCTGGAGCCCGGGCCTCGTCGCCCTCTCCGACCTGCGCCTCGCCGCGGGCGAGACGGCGCTCACCGGCGCTCTGCGCTACGCGGCAGGCGCCGTCGGCGAGCGTGGGTCGATCGACGCGCAGATCGCGGCCGACGGGCTCGACGTGGCGCGCCTACCGCAGCTCTCGGCGCTCGCGGACCTGCCGTCCGAGATCGACGTCACCCTCGCGCTCGACGCCGAGGACGTCCGCTTCGCGGGCGCCGACGGCGCGGGACGGATTCGCGCGCGCCTGCAGTCGCGGGGCGACGGCCTCGTGGTCGAGACGCTCGAGATCTCCGATCTCGCCGGCGCGCAGGTCTCGGTATCGGGACGCATCGACGAGGACGGCACGGGGCGCATCGCGGGGCGGCTCGTGGCGGTCGAGGCCGAGCCGCTGATCGCGCTCCTCGGCCGGGTCGCCTTCGGCGACGCGGTGGCCCTGATCCCCGGCTTCATCCGGGACGGCGCGCTGGACGTCGCCCTGACCCTGGAGCGCCTCGAGGAGCAGGATGGAGAGAGCGGGCTGCGCACGAGCATCGAGGGCTCCGCGGCCGGCGGCCCCATCGCCGCGCAATGGCTCACCCGCGACGGGCGGACCGAGCGGCTCGAGGTCGTGCTCTCGACCGACGACACGCGCCGCTGGCTCGACGTCGAGCACCCGCTGGTCGCGGGCCGGCCGTCTCGGCTCGACCTTTCGCTCGGGCGCAGCGGGCCGGACCGCTACGTCGCTTTCGTCGACGCCGACGTGGCGGGCCTGCGCATCACCACGCCCCGCCCGCTCGCGCTCGACGCGGTCGACGCCTCGCCGCTGGACGGCGAGATCGCGATCGTCAGCGAGGACGTCCGACCGGCCCTGGCTCTGCTCGGCGGCCGCGTCGTCGCGGACGCGCCGACGCCGGCCGACCTGCGCGTGACGCTCGCGCGCGAGGGGCTGGAGACGCGGCTGCAGGCCGGCGGCTCGCTGGCGGGGCAGTCCGTCCGGGCCGACATGAGCTGGCCGCTGGGCGGCGATCCCGCGGGCGAGATCCGGCTCGAGACGCTGTCCCTGCCCTGGCTCGCGCAGACGCTGGCGCTCGGCGACGTGCTGGGAGAGCGCTCGGGGACGTGGTCGCGCGAGGCCTTCGCGGCGCTGAGCCGGCCGATCGAGCGCGGCTCGGCCGCGGTCACGGTCGGCGCGCTGTCGCTCGGGCGCGGCTTCGTCGCGCGGGACGCCCGCTTCGACCTCGTGATCGCCCGCGACGGGCTCACCTTGACCGGGCTCGAAGGCGCGCTCGCCGACGGGCGCATCGCCGCCGACCTCGTCTTCCGCCGCCCCACCGCCGAGAGCGCCTCGGTGGTCGGCGAGGCGTCGCTGGCGGATCTCTCGCTCGCGGCCGTCGATCCCGAGCTCGCCATCGAGGGACGCCTCACGGGGACCCTCGACTTCGGCGGCGTCGGGGGCAACGTGGCCGAGCTCGTCGGCGCGCTCTCCGGCGAGGGGCGGTTCACCATCGCAGACCTCGTCGTCCCGCGCGCCGATCCCGGCGCCATCGGCCGCGGCCTCGCCGCCGCGCTCGCGGAGGACGATCCGCTCGGCGGCCGGCGCATCGACACCTTCGTCGGCGCGGCGCTCGACGAGGCATCCTTCACGGCCGATGCGCTCGAGGCGCCGGCGACGCTCGTCTCCGGCGTGCTCGGCCTCTCGCCGATCGTGGTGGACGCCGTCGGCGCGCCGGGGAGCTTCGAGGGCGCGGCGGCGCTGGACCTGCGCTCGCTGACGCTCGACCTGCGCGGCTTCCTGCGCTCGCCCGCGACGCCGCAGGGCTGGCAGGGTCCCGACCCGATGATCGGCATCGCCTTCACCGGCGCGCCGGGGGCCCTCGAGCGCACGATCGACGTCGGCCCCCTGACGAACGGCATCGCCGCCATCGTGCTCCAGCGCGAGCTCGCCCGCATCGAGGCCTTCGAGCGCGAGGCCACCGAGCGCCAGCGGCGCATCGACCAGGCGCGCATGCTCGACCTGCGCCGCGAGCGGGCGGAGGCCTGGCGCGCCGAGGCGGAACGCCGCCGGATCGAGGAGATGCAGCGCCGGGGCGCCGTCGAGGCGAGCCGGCGCGACGCGGAAGCGCGCTCGCTCGACGCGCTCCAGGAGGAGCGCGCCCGCCGTGCGGAGGAAGAGCGGCTGCGCCTCGAGGCGGAGGCCGCGGCGGAGGCGCAACGCCGTCGCGAGGAGGAAGAGGCCCGCGCGGCAGAGGCCGAGCGGCTGCGCCTCGAGGCGGAGGCCGCGGCGGAGGCGCAACGCCGTCGCGAGGAGGAGGAAGCGCAGGAGGCGGGAGCGCAGCCGGCGCAGGACACCTGGGCGACCGGCATTCGCGAGCTGATCCTGCGCGAAGAGCTGATCCTGCGCGACGAGGTGACGCGGCCGCAGGCCGTCGAGCCTTCGGCCGCGAACTAGCTCTCGCCGCGGGCGCGCCGCCCCCGATCAGATCGCCGCGGCGGGATCCTGCGCCTCGCCGGCGCCGCCGTCGTCGTGCGGCGCGCTCTCCTCGCGTCCGCGCCGGCCGCGCAGGCCCTCGCGGCGCAGGCGCCGGCCGCCGTCGAGCAGAGCGTCGGCCAGCGCCTTGAACGGCGCCAGCACGCGCTGCGCGTCGCCGGCGCGCTCCATCACCCGCTCCCCGCGCTTCAGCTCACGGTCGAGCCGCGCCATGGTGCGGGCGAGATCCGGGCTGTCGTCGTCGTACCAGGTCTCCATCACGTTGGCGAAGACGAGCACCGCGCCCTGGAGGCGCAACAGGCCGAGCTGGTCCTCGGTCGGGATGTTCGCGGCCGCCAGCATGAAGCGCTGCGAGTTGAGCGCCACCTGGTTGAGGGCGGCGAGCGTCAGCGGGTCGCGGCGCACGGCGATGTTGATGCGCTTGAGCGCGTCCTTGTAGGGCGTCAGCGCGTCGAGGCGGCGCATGTAGACGTCGAACAGGCGCTCGCGCGCGGGCTCGTCGGCGAGCTCGTCCGACGTCCCGTCGAGCACCTCCTTGTCGATGCGCTTGGAGAAGGCGCCGAGTACGGCGCCCTTCGAGGGGAACGCCTCGCGGAAGTCGGCGAGGCTCCCGCCGGCCTTCTCGACGATGTCGCCGAGCTCGATGTCGTCCCAGGGCCGCTCGGCGGCGAGCGCCATCAGCGCGTCGATCATCGCGTCGCGGTCGGGCTTGTTCGTGATCTCGGCCATGCTCACCTCCATACGCTTGACGCTCGAACATAACGCGCGAGCCGCGACAGTGAAGCATCGGAAGGCGGCGAAAAGCGCGCAGGTTCTTCGACCGCCCCCCGGTCTTGCGCCGCCGCCGGCTTCGCCCCAGAGTGCGGCGCATGTTCACGACCTTCTTCGCCGAATTGCGCGCCGCCAAGGTGCCCGTCTCCTTGCGGGAATACCTCACCCTGCTCGCCGCGCTCGATCGCGACCTCGCCGACAAGCGGCTGGAGGAGTTCTACTATCTCGCCCGGGCGACGCTGGTGAAGGACGAGCGCAATCTCGACAAGTACGACCGGGTGTTCTCGCGCGTGTTCAAGGGCCTCGGCACCGTGGGCGAGGCGCTCGAGGCCGCGGAGATTCCCGAGGAGTGGCTGCGCAAGATCGCCGAGCGCTATCTCACCCCCGAGGAGAAGGCCGAGATCGAGGCCAAGGGCTGGGACCGGCTGATGGACGAGCTGAAACAGCGCCTCGCCGAGCAGAAGGGCCGCCACCAGGGCGGCAACAAGTGGATCGGCACCGCCGGCACCTCGCCCTACGGCGCCTACGGCTACAACCCCGAAGGCATCCGCATCGGCCAGGACGGCAACCGCAACTTCCGCGCCGTGAAGGTCTGGGACAAGCGCGAGTTCAAGGACTTCGACGACAGCGTCGAGCTCGGCACGCGCAACATGCGCGTCGCGCTGCGCCGGCTTCGCCGCTTCGCCCGCACCGGCGCGCCCGACGAGCTCGACCTCGACGGCACCATCCGCGAGACCGCGCGGCAGGGCTGGCTCGACGTGAAGATGCGCCCCGAGCGGCGAAACGCCGTGAAGGTGCTGCTGTTTCTCGACGTCGGCGGCTCGATGGACTGGCACGTGGAGCGCGCCGAGGAGCTGTTCTCGGCGGCGCGGGCCGAGTTCAAGCATTTCGAGCACTTCTACTTCCACAATTGCCCCTACGAAGGCCTGTGGAAGGACAACCGCCGCCGCCACGCCGAGCGCATCCCCACGCTCGACGTGCTGCGCACCTTCGGGCCGGACTACCGCGCGGTGTTCGTCGGCGACGCCTCGATGAGCCCCTACGAGATCCTCATCCCCGGCGGATCGGTGGAGCACTGGAACGAGGAACCCGGCCAAGCCTGGCTCGAGCGCCTCACCGGCCATTTCGGCCGCGCCGTGTGGCTGAACCCCATCCCGCAGGCGCATTGGGGCTACACCCGGTCGATCGGGCTCGTCTCGCAGCTGATGGCGGGGCGGATGTTCCCGCTGACGCTGGAGGGGCTCGACGGGGCGATGCGGGAGCTGGGGCGCTAGGCGTGGTCGAAAGACTGATCCCACATTGACCTTGACCGACGCCGGCAACCATGACAGCAGTCGAGCGCTGGCGGGAGTATCGGCCTTGGGTTTCGTCTGCACGCTTGCGTCTGGTATCGTGCCGATCGTCGTGGTGACGAGTCGAGGACGCGCCGCCGCGACGTTCGACGTCGGTTACTTCGACGACCGACCGTTGGATCTGAAAGCGGTCGTCGCGCTGGAAGGCACACCGGAGCCGGATTTGACGGTCCAGCTCATCGCGGTGGATGTCGAACGCTCCAGCGAGGTGGCCACGTTCTTGTCTGGACGGACGACACGGAGATTCATTTCGTCTCGGGAAGACCGCGCCGCGATCCTCAACGCGATACTCGCGGCAGTACACAGTGTCGTCGATACCATCCGACCGGAGCGCATTCACAGAGAAACGCAAGACGATGATCTACCGGATCGCGCTCTGCGAAAGCACCTGTTGATCGAGGGCGTCATTCGCATGAGCGGATACAGCGTGGTGGAAGAAGGACTGACGGGAGGAGCTCATGTCTGGGTGCTGGAACGCACCGGCGCCGTCCCGGTTGCCCTCATGCCCCTCGAGTCCTAGTCTCCATAGAGAGGAGAAGCGAATGACTGAGAGCCAGATCAGACCGCGGCGAAACAAGGAGGAGCGCGCCAGGCGTGCTCTCGAGGTGCTGGTGGCGGACCCGCGCGGCCGAGCTGCCTTGTTCGCGCCGAACGCAGCTCGTCCCGGGGTCGCTCGACCCGGTCCGACGACGGATTTCTCTTCAGAGGAGCCGGAATCGGTAGCCGACCGAGCCGCTCCGTCGCTCGACCGTTGAAGAGCAGAACGGCTCGGGGCCGATGCGGAGCGCCCGGAAATGATCGGTGGCGAATGGCCGAGACCGGCCTAGAATAGAAGCATGATCTCTTCGACTTGCGCGATCCGCGACATCTCCAAGGCGCTCCTCGCGCTGACCCTCGCCACCCTCGCCGCCGCCCTCCCCGCGGCGGCGAAGGACCCGCGCGCGCCCTGCGGGCCGCGCGAGTTCGAGAACGTGCGCTTCACGGTCTGCGTGATCGACCCGCGCGACCACGAGCTGCGGCTGTTCGCGGCCGGCGAGGACGGGAACCCGCTCGGGCGCTTCGAGAACCTGCCGCAGGAGATAGACGGCGCGCCGCTGGTCTTCGCCATGAACGCGGGAATGTTCGACGCGAGCCTCGATCCCATCGGGCTGCACATCGAGAATGGGGAGACCATCGTCGACGCCAACACCAACGACGGCCCCGGCAACTTCCACCTGAAGCCCAACGGCGTCTTCTTCGTCGAGCGCGGCCGCCCCGCGGTGATGAGCACCGAGGCCTACCTCGCCGCGCGGCCGAACGCGGAGCTGGCGACGCAGTCCGGGCCGATGCTGGTGATCCAGGGCGAGCTGCACCCGCGCTTCCTGCCCGATTCCGATTCGCTCAAGCGCCGCAACGGCGTCGGCGTCGCGCAGGACGGGGAGGTCTACTTCGCCATTGCGGACGAGCCGGTGTCCTTCCACCGCTTCGCGCGTCTCTTCCGCGACGGGCTCGGCACCGAGGACGCGCTGTTCTTCGACGGGGGCTTCGTGCCGAGCCTCTACGCGCCCAACCTGGAGCGGGCGGATGGCTGGTTGCCGCTCGGTCCGATGATCGCCGCCTACGCGCAAGACTAGCAGCGATTCCACCGCGAAACCGCGCATGATCCGCGTGTGTCTGCGCCGAAAGGCGCGTCGCGAGCACCGTTGCCGTGGATCGACGCTGCGGCTAACGTTCGTGGAACGACGAAGGGCGCAGGCGCACCCGCGGGGAGAGGCATGGACAGGACGGGACCGAGCAGCGCGCCGGCGCAGGCCGTCGCGCTCGGCTGCATCGCCGACGACTATACCGGCGCCACCGATCTCGCGAACACGCTCGCGCAGGCGGGGCTGTCCGTCGTGCAGACGATCGGCGAGCCGGACCCGAGCTTCGCGCTCCCGGCGACGGACGCCCTCGTCGTGGCGCTGAAAATCCGCTCTATTCCCGCTGCGGAAGCCGTCGCGCGTGCCCGCGCCGCCCACGCGGCCTTGACAGCCGCAGGGGCGCGGCACGTGCTCTACAAGATCTGCTCGACCTTCGATTCGACGGACGCGGGCAACATCGGCCCGGTGACGGACGCCTTGCGCGCGGCGGCCGGCACAGACGTCGTCGCCGTCACCCCGGCCTTTCCGGGCACGGGCCGCACGGTCTACCAAGGCCATCTGTTCGTCGGCGACCGGCTCCTGTCGGAGAGCCCGCTGAAGGACCACCCGCTCAACCCGATGCGCGATTCCGATCTCGTGCGCGTGCTCGCCCGCCAGAGCGCCGCCGGCGTGGGACTCGTGCCGCTGGCGACCGTGCGCGCCGGAGCAGATGCGATCGCGGAGCGGCTCGCGGCGCTCGCGGCCGAGGGCATCGGCACGGCGATCGTCGACGCGGTGTCCGACGAGGACCTCCTTGCCCTCGGCGTAGCCGCGCTCCCCCGGCCGGTCTCCACCGGCGCGTCGGGCCTGGGCCACGGGCTCGCCAAGGCGATGATCGCCCGGGGCATCGCCTCGGAGAGCCCGCCCGCGCCGCTGCCCGCCGTCGGCGGGCCGGCCGCGATCCTCGCCGGCAGCTGCTCGGCGGCGACGCGTGCGCAGCTCGCGGCGGCAGAGAAGATCATGCCGGTGCTGCGCATCGACGCCGCCGCCGCGGTGGCCGATCCCGAGCGCGCGCTCGCCGACGCGCTCGCCTTCGCCCGCGAGAAGCTGCCCGCCGGCCCCGTCGCGATCGCGACGAGCGCCGAGCCGGAGGCCGTCGCGGTTGTCCAGGCGCGCTTCGGCGCGGCGCAGGCGGGCGCGGCGCTCGAGGGGCTCCTCGCGCGGATCGCCGAGCACCTCGTCGCCTACGGCCTGCGCCGGCTCGTCGTGGCCGGGGGGGAGACGTCCGGCGCCGTCGTCGACGCGCTGCAGGTGAAAGCCCTTCGCATCGGCCGCGAGATCGCGCCGGGCGTGCCGGCGACGCTCGCGCTCGGGGCGCCGGCCGGCGCGCTGGCGCTGGCGCTGAAGTCCGGCAATTTCGGCGGCGAAGACTTCTTCGCGCGCGCGGTGGAGGCCATGCCCTGACGCGTACGCGGGAAACCGGGCGGCGGACGGCCGCCCGCGACACCAAACCAAAAGACGAACAAGAACCGGAGGACAACGTCACATGTATCATCGCACCCTCAAGGCCGCGCTCCTCGGCGCGTCGCTCCTCGCGCTCGGCATCGGCGGCGCGCAGGCGCAGCAGGCGCTCAAGCTCGGCTACTCCCTCGCACCGACCTCGCACTACGGCGTCGGCGCCACCGCCATGGCCGAGACGCTCGCCGAGCTCTCCGACGGCGCCTTCACCATCGAGCAGTTCCCCGCCAACGCGCTCGGCGGCGAGCGCGAGATGGTCGAGGGCGCGCAGATCGGCACCGTCGATCTCGTGATCACCTCGACCGGCCCCGTCGGCAACTTCGTGCCCGACACGCTGCTCACCGACATCCCCTTCCTGTTCCGCGACTACGAGCACGCGCACGCGGTGCTCGACGGCGAGATCGGCCAGGAGATCCTCGCCCAGTTCCCCAACCACGGCCTCGTCGCGCTCGCCTGGGGCGAGAACGGCTTCCGTAACATGACCAACAACGTGCGCCCCATCCGCACGCCGGAGGACACGCGCGGCCTCAAGGTCCGCACGATGGAGAACCAGGTGCACATGCGCGCCTTCCAGGAGCTGGGCGTGCTGCCCACCCCGATGGCCTTCCCGGAGCTGTTCACCGCGCTCCAGCAGGGCACCGTCGACGGCCAGGAGAACCCGATCGGCGTGATCCTGTCGGCGAACTTCTCGCAGGTACAGGACCACCTGACGCTGACCCAGCACGTCTACTCGCCGGCGCTGATCATCATGTCGCCGATGGTGTGGGACGGGCTCTCCGACGAGCAGAAGGGCTGGTTCGAGGAAGCCGCCGCCGCCGGCGCCGAAGCCATGCGCGCGAAGGTGCGCGAGGATGCGGAGAACGGCGTCGCCACGCTCAAGGAGCAGGGCATGCAGGTCGTCGAGGAGGTCGATCGCGCGGCGTTCGAGGAGGCGCTGGCCCCGGCCTTCGCCGAGTTCGCCGAGCGCTTCGGCCAGGAGAAGATCGACGCCATCCGCAACGTCGGCATGTGAGGCGAAACCTCCCCTCTCCCGTCTGGGAGAGGGGTCCGGGGGTGAGGGGTTACGGCCGGGAGCAGACGCTCGCCGTCGGCCGTCACCTCTACCCGTTTCCCTCACCCCTGCCCCTCTCCCATCCGGGAGAGGGGTGCCGTGTGGATTGCCATGCTCACCATCCTAAAGCTCATCGACCGCACGGTCTTTCACGTCACGCTGACGCTGGCGATGCTGCTGCTCGTGGGCATGGCCTGCGTGTCGTTCTACCAGGTGATCACGCGCTTCGTGTTCTCGCAGCCCTCGACCTGGTCGGAGGTGACCTCGCGCTCGCTGCAGATCTGGATGGTGTATCTCGGCCTCGTGGCGGCCTTCCGCACCGGCTCGCTGATGTCTGTCGACATGCTCCAGCGGCTCGCGCCGAAGCACTTGAAGATCGCGGTGATGTGCGCCGTTGCCGGCCTCAGCCTCGGCGTGCTGACCGTGATGTTCTGGTGGGGCTGGGACATGGCCCACCGGGTACGCTTCCAGCGGCTCGCCGGCGTCGACAACCCGTTCACCGGCGGCGGCATCTCGATAGCCCTCGTCTACACAGCCATTCCCGTCGGCGCCGCGCTCTCGATCGTGGCGGTCCTCGCCCGCTTCGCCGAGGACGTCGGCCGCGCCCGCCGCGGCGAGCCGGTCTCGGAAGCCGAGGCGGCCGAGCAGCTGAAGCGCCAGGAGATCTGATCCGCCATGTCGACCTTCATGCTGGCCGGGATGGTGTTCTTCATCGCGCTCGGCGCGCCGATCGCGATCGCCATCCTCGCCGCCTCGATCGGCGGCGCCGCCTTCTTCGCGAACCTCCCGCTCGTCCTCGTCGCGCAGAAGCTGATGACGACGATCGATTCGTTTCCGCTGATGGCGATCCCCTTCTTCATCCTCGCCGGCAACCTGATGGAGGCCGGCGGCATCTCGCGGCGGCTCGTGGAATTCGCCAAGGCGCTGGTGGGCGGCGTCCAGGGCGGGCTCGCGGCCTCCTGCGTGCTCACCTGCATGATCTTCGCGTCCGTCTCCGGCTCCTCGGTCGCGACCACCTTCGCCATCGGCGCGATCATCATCCCCGCGATGATCAAGCACGGTTACCCGAAGAGCTTCGGGGCGAGCCTGCAGGCGACCTCGGCCGAGCTCGGGGTGATCATCCCGCCCTCGATCCCGCTGATCCTCTACGGCGTCTCGGCGGAAGTCTCGATCGGAGAATTGTTCGTCGGCGGCATCGGGCCGGGTCTGCTGATCGGGGCGGCGCTGATCGCCTTCGTGCTGGTCTATTGCCGCATACACGGCTGGGGGAAGGACGACCATGTCGGCCGCCTGCCCATCCTCGCGGCCACGAAGGAGGCCGCCTGGGCGCTGGTGATGCCGGTGATCATCATCGGCGGCATCTATCAGGGCGTGTTCACGCCGACCGAGGCCTCGGTGGTGGCCGTGGTCTACGCGCTCGTCGTGGGCACGGTCGTCTACCGCGCCATCTCCTGGCGCGATCTGATCGGCGTGCTGCGCCGCTCGGTGATCGCGTCGACGATCATCATGTTCGTGATCGCCGCGGCGGGGCTGTTCTCGTTCCTGATCACCCGCGCCGGCGTGCCGGCCGCGATCTCCGCCTGGATCACCACGGTGGTCTCGGACCCCGCGATGTTCCTGCTCGCGGTGAACGTCTTCCTGTTCCTGGTCGGCATGTTCATCGAGACCTCGGCGGCGATCATCGTGCTCGCGCCGATCCTCGCGCCGATCGCGATCTCCTACGGCGTCGACCCGGTGCATTTCGGGCTGATCATGGTGGTGAACCTCGCGCTCGGCATGATCACCCCGCCATTCGGGGTCAATCTTTTCGCCGCATGCCAGGTGGCGCAAGTACCCCTGGAGCGGATCATCAAGCATCTCGTACCCTTCGTGCTGGTGATCGTCGCCTGCCTGATGATCATCACCTACGTGCCGGACCTGACGCTGTTCTTCCGCAACCTCGCCTACTGAGAGCGGTACCCATGACCATCCCAGCGCCCAAGCTCCTGATCGGCGGCGCCTTCCACGAGGCCGCCGCGGGCGAGCGCATCCCCGTCCTCGATCCCTCCACCGGCGAGCCCTTCGCCGAGCTCGCGCGGGGCCGCGCGGCGGACGTCGACGCGGCGGTGAAGGCGGCGCACGCCGCGCTCGACGGCCCCTGGGGCCGCATGACCGCGACCGAGCGCGGGCGCATCCTCTCGCGCATGGGCGAGGTCGTCCTCGACCGCGCCACCGATCTCGCGATCCTGGAAGCCCGTGACGTCGGCAAGCCGCACGCCCAGGCCAAGGCCGACGCGATCGCCTGCGCGCGCTATTTCGAGTTCTACGGCGGTGCCGCCGACAAGGTGCACGGCGACACGATCCCCTACCAGGCCGGCTACCAGGTGATGACCTGGTGGGAGCCCCACGGCGTCACCGGCCACATCGTGCCGTGGAACTACCCGATGCAGATCATCGGGCGCTCGGTGGGCGCGGCGCTCGCCATGGGGAATGCCTGCGTGGTCAAGCCCGGCGAGGACGCCTCGCTCACCGCGCTCATGCTCGGCAAGCTCGCGCTCGAGGCGGGGCTGCCGGAGGGCGTGCTCAACATCGTCACCGGCTTCGGCGAGGAGGCGGGCGCGCCGCTCGTGGCGCACCCGGGGATCGCGCACGTGTCCTTCACGGGCTCGGTGCTGGTGGGGCAAAAGGTGCAGGAGATGGCGGCGCGCAACGTCGCGCCGGTCACGCTGGAGCTCGGCGGCAAGTCGCCCCAACTCGTCTTCGCCGACGCCGACCTCGACGCCGCCCTGCCCTTCCTGGTGCGCGCCTCGGTGCAGAACGCCGGGCAGACCTGCTCGGCCGGCTCACGCATCCTGATCGAGAAGCCGATCTGGAACGAGGTCGTCGCAGCGCTGGTCGAGCGCTTCTCGGCGCTCACCGTGGGCCCGGCGCTCGACGACCCCGACGTCGGCCCGATCGTCAACGCCCGCCAGCGCGACCGCGTCGCGGGCTTCATCGACCGGGCCGAGAGGAACGGCGCGACCGTGCTCGCCCGCGGGCGGATCCTGGAGGACGCGCCGAAGGGCGGCTTCTACGTGGCCCCTGCCCTGTTCGGCCCGGTCGACCCCGACGCCGAGCTCGCCCGCGACGAGATCTTCGGGCCGGTGCTCTCGCTCGTCCCGTTCGAGGGCGAGGAGGAGGCGGTTCGCATCGCCAACGGCACCGACTACGGCCTCGTCGCCGGGGTCTGGACCCGCGATGGCGGGCGGCAGATGCGCATGGCCAAGCGGATTCGCGCCGGCCAGGTCTTCGTCAACAATTACGGCGCCGGCGGCGGCGTGGAACTGCCCTTCGGCGGCGTCGGCAAGTCCGGCCACGGTCGCGAGAAGGGCTTCGAGGCGCTCTACGGGTTCGCGAGCCTGAAGACCGTGGCGGTGAAGTACGAGTGAAGCTCCCCTCTCCCGGATGGGCTCGTCGATGCATACACCTCCTGCGGCCGTGCCGCTCTGTCGGATGGCCGCGCCCCCCATTTCCTTCCCTGTAGGGAAAGGTGGATCGGCGCGAAGCGCCGAGACGGCTGGGGCACGCCGCCAGGCGTGTTCGGCGAAGCCGAAGCGGGCGGCTGTGGGCGGGACGGAGACGCACCGCCCGTTCCCGTTCCCGTGTCCGCTTCGCGGACCGCGCGTTCCGCGCGCCCCATCCGTCTCGGCTTCGCCGAGCCACCTTCCCCTACAGGGAAGGAGAGCGGCCGGCGCGATGCGGACATGCATCGACCCGGACACCCACACCCCTGCCCCTCTCCCAGTCGGGAGAGGGGTTCGAAAAAGGACAAGGACATGCGTCTGGAAGGAAAGGTCGCCGTCATCACCGGAGCGGGCTCCGGGTTCGGCGAGGGGATGGCGAAGCTGTTCGCGCGCGAGGGCGTGAAGGTGATCGTCGGCGACATCGCCGACGAGGGCGGGCGGCGCGTCGCCGCCGAGATCGGGGATGCGGCGCGCTTCGTCCATGCGGACGTGACGAAGGCCGCGGACGTGCAGGCGATGGTCGATACGGCGATGTCCGCCTTCGGCCGGCTCGACATCCTGGTGAACAACGCCGGCTACGCCCACCGGAACCGGCCGATGCTGGAGGTCGACGAGGAGACCTTCGACCGGATCTACGCGGTCAACGTCAAGGCGATCTTCCACGGCGCGCATGCGGCGATCCCGGCGTTCCGCGCCACCGGCTCGGGCGGCGTGATCCTCAACATCGCCTCGACCGCGGGCGTGCGCCCGCGCCCGGGGCTGACCTGGTACAACGGGTCGAAGGGGGCGGCGATCACGCTCACGCGCTCTATGGCGGTGGAGCTCGCGCCGGAGAAGATCCGCGTCGTCGCGATCAACCCCGTCGCCGGCGAGACCGGCATGCTCGCCACCTTCCTCGGCGAGGACACCGAGGAGCGCCGCGCCCAGTTCCGCGCCACGATCCCGATGGGCCGCCTCTCGCAGCCCGCCGACATCGCCAACGCGGCGCTGTTCCTGTGCTCCGAGGAGGCGGCGTTCCTCACCGGCGTGTGCATGGAGGTCGACGGCGGGCGCTGCATCTGAGCGGGGGAGCAAAGGACGCGCGCCGCGTCCGACATCGGCGATCGCAGGATGTCAATCTCAACTCGGTCGTGCTAAACTGCCACCGGTGGTCGGAGTATTCGCTGCGCCGCGGGAGCGGGCACGGGCGAGGGCCCGATACGCGGAGCCGCCGCAGGAGGAGGCCTCGATGACCGAAACGGAGAAGTGGTCCGCCGTCCAGGACACCATGCCGCCGAGGCCGCCACGGCTGAGGATCGAGGGCAAGGTCCTCGCGCCATCGCCCGGCTACACGGCGCGGCTCGAGCCGCGCACCACGCAGGACGCCCCGTCCGAGGAGCTGGAGCTGGAACTCGTACTGATCCCACCGGACGCCCCGGACCCCGAGGTCCTGACCTGGATCGAGGTGACGGAGCGGATGGAGCGGCCTCGGGACGCGCCGCTCCTCCGCACCGTCGTGATCCGCGAGATGGGCGAGACGCTTGCCACGATCCCGGTCGAGATCGTCAGCTGACGCCGGCGGCGACCTGCGAGAGCGATCGCACCTGGCGGCCGCTCTCGTCGAAATTCACCGGCTGGAGCCAGGCCTCGAAGGCGGCCCGGCGCGCCGGCCAATCGCCGTCGAGCAGGGCGAACCAGGCCGTATCGCGGTTGCGGCCCTTCACCACCATGTGCTGCCGGAAGACGCCCTCGAAGATGAAGCCGAAGCGCGCCGCCGCGCGCCGCGAGGGCTCGTTCGTCGCATCGCACTTCCACTCGAGGCGACGGTAGCCGAGATCCTCGAAGACGTGGCGGGCCTGGAGGTAGATGGCCTCGGTCGCCCTGCGCGTGCGCGAGAGGCGCGGGCCGAACAGGATCGCGCCGGTCTCGATCACCCCGTTGCCGGGGTCAATGCGCATGAAGGAGACCCTCCCCTCGGCGCGGCCGGTCACCTCATCGACGACGGCATGGTAGATCTGGTCCTCGAGGACGCTCTTCGCGTCGAGCCAGGTCTGGAAGGCGGCGCGTGTCGGGTAGGGCCCGTCCGGCGTGAAGCGCCAGGCGTCGGGATCGTCGGCGCGGGCGCGAAACAGGTCGTCGCCGTGGCGGACGGGATCGAGGGGCTCCAAACGCACATAACGCCCGGCGAGGGTTTCTCGTCCCGGGCGTCGGCGTGCGGTCCAACCTTCGAGGTCTCGTCTTGTATGCGCGCGGCCGTGGCCGGTCGTGCTGCTGTCGTCGTGCATCGGCGGAACCCCGGGAGGCGTCGGGACGCTCCTGGCACGCGGCGGCAAGCCGCGCAAGCCCGCCGCGCCGCGATCAGGCGCCGAGGACGACGGCCACGGCGACGAGCGCTGCGAGGAAGTGCATCTCGCGTCCGCGGGCGAGCCACGGACGGCGCGCATGGGTGCTGGACACGGTATCGCCGACCGGCTCGTTGCGGTCGAACCACGGGTAGAGGAAGGATGCGGGAATCATGGCTCTTGTCTCCTGAATGTGAGCCGCGGTGTCGCGCCTGGACCGACCCTGACCTCGGGGTCCCCTTGAATCGATTCAAGCACAATGCGTACATGGGGCAAATGGTGCAGCGCGTCAAGAGTTCCTTGAATCGATTCACGCGCCTGCTATGAATTCGGTCATGAAGAAGGCGCGCTTGAAGGACGTGGCGGCTCTGGCCGGCGTGTCGCAGGGGACGGTCTCGAATGTGTTCAACCGCCCGGGGGTGGTTCGCGAGGAGCTGCGCGAGCGCGTCCACGCGGCGGCGAAGGCGCTCGGCTTCCGCGGGCCCGCCCCGGCCGGGCGCGCGCTCCGCTCGGGACGGTCGAACCTCGTCGCCGTCGTGGTGGACGCGAGCCTGCACTACATCGTCAACGACCCGTTCGGCCAGAAGCTGATCTCGGGCATCGCCGAGGTCTGCGACGAGGCGCGGATCGGCCTCACCATCGTCTGCGCCGACGCCGAGCGTGGCGAGGGCTGGTCGATCGAGTCGGCGATCGTCGACGGGTTCATCCTGTTCTGCATCACGGAGGACAACCGGCTCGTCGAGCTCGCGCGCCGCCGCGGACTGCCCTTCGTCGCGGTCGATTCGGGGGAGGTGCCCGGCGCCGGGGCGGTCGACATCGACGACCGGAAGGCGGCAGCGGAGGCCGCGCGCCACCTCGTCACGCTGGGCCATCGGCGCATCGGCATCCTCTCGCTCGAATGCGACGACGCCGAGCGCACGGGCTTCATCGACGACGCGCGCTTCCAGGAGATCCGCTACACCACGCCGCGCGCGCGCCTGCTCGGCTACCGCGACGTCTTCGAGGAGGCCGGCATCCCGCCCGCCGACGTGATGGCCTACGAGTGCCTCAACGACGCGCCCTCGGTATTCGAGGCCATCGAGGCGATGTTCGCCACCGGCCGCGAGCCGCCGACCGCGCTGCTCGCGATGTCCGACACGATGGCGCTCGCCGCCTTCGGTGCGCTCCGGGCGCGCGGCCTGCGGGTGCCCGCCGACGTCTCGGTGGTCGGCTTCGACGACGTGCCCGCGGCGGAGGCGGGCAACCCGCCGCTCACCACGATCCGCCAGCCGGTGGAGGAGAAGGGCCGCGTCGCGACCCGCATGCTGCTCGCCGGCGGGCGCGAGCACGTGATCCTGCCGACCGAGCTCGTCGTGCGCGCCTCGACGGCAAAGAACAAGGCGGGAGAGCGCAAGGCCGGAGAGCGCAGGGCGGGAGAGCGCAAGCGCTGACAGCGGGGGGGTCGCGCGCGCACGAGCCGCCGAATTGACAAGGCGGCCGCGCCACGCACAATCCGCGACCCGTCTCGCTCGGACCCCGGAGCCCGCCATGCCGACCCCCGTCTCCGCCTTCTCCCGCATCGGCGAGGAGAACGCCTTCGCCGTCCTGGCGCGCGCGACCGCGCTCTCCCGCGCCGGCGCGGACGTGGTCAACCTGGGCATCGGCCAGCCGGACTTCCCCACCCCGCCGCACGTGGTCGAGGCCGCGGTGCAGGCCCTGCGCGACGGGCACCACGGCTACACGCCCGCGACGGGCATCCTGCCGCTGCGCGAGGCGATCGCCGCCGATCTCGAGCGCCGCACGGGAGCGGGCGTCGATCCCGAGCGGGTGATGGTGGTGCCCGGCGGCAAGGTGACGATGTTCATGGCGATCCTTATGTTCGGCGAGCCGGGCGCGGAGATCCTCTATCCCGACCCGGGCTTTCCCATCTACCGCTCGATGATCGAGTTCACCGGGGCGACGCCGGTGCCGATCCCGATCCGCGAGGAGAACGGGTTCGCCTTCTCCGCCGCCGAGACGCTGGCGCTGATCTCGCCGAAGACGAGGCTCGTCATCCTCAACTCCCCAGCGAACCCTACGGGCGGCGTCACGCCGCGCGCCGAGATCGAGGCCCTGGTCGCGGGCCTCGCCGCGCATCCGGACGTCGCCATCCTCTCCGACGAGATCTATGGGACGATGACCTACGACGGCGAGGAGCACGTCTCGCTCCTCACGTTCCCCGAGATCCGCGACCGCCTGATCCATCTCGACGGGGCCTCGAAGACCTACGCGATGACGGGCTGGCGGCTCGGCTGGTCGGTCTGGCCGGACGGGCTCTACGAGGCGGCGCGCAAGCTCGCGGTGAACTCGTTCTCCTGCGTCAACGCCGCGACGCAATGGGCCGGCATCGCCGCGCTGAACGGGCCGCAGGACTGCGTGGCGCAGATGATGGCGGCCTTCGACCGGCGGCGTAAGCTCGTCGTCGAGGGGCTGAACGCGCTCCCGGGCGTGTCCTGCATCGTGCCCAAGGGCGCGTTCTACGCCTTCCCGAACATCCGCGACACCGGCTGGAAGGCGAAGCCCCTCGCCTCGGCGCTGCTGGAGAAGGCGCACGTGGCCACGATCGGCGGCCCGGATTTCGGCGTCACCGGCGAGGGCTACATGCGCCTGTCCTACGCCGCCTCCGAGAGCGCGATCGAGACCGCGCTCGAGCGGATGGGGCGCTTCCTGCGCGAGACGCGGCCCGGGGCGTGACGTCGTGATCTCCCGGCCCCCCGCATCCTCGGAAATCCACCGAGGGAGTCGCAACCCCGACCCCTCCCCGCAGGGGAGTTCGGCGGCGCGGAGCGCCGACGGGTGGGGGCGAATGGGGCAGTAGCTACCGCCGATTAGCCCCCTCCGGTCCGCTTCGCGGCCCACCTCCCCTGCGGGGAGATGGCGGGGCTGCGGCCGCCCGCCGCGGCTATCCCCTCACCGCCCCAGATCCTTCTCCGCCTTCGCCACCTCGCGCTTCACGCGAAGGAACGTGTCGGGCGTCACCGAGATCGTGTCGATGCCCTCCTCGACCAGGAAGCGCGCGAAGTCGGGGTGGTCGCTCGGGGCCTGGCCGCAGATGCCGGTGTGGGTGCCGCTCTTCCTGGCCGCGGCCAGAAGATCGGAGATGAAGCTCTTCACCGCCTCATGGCGCTCGTCGAAGAGCGAGGCGAGGCGGTCGGAGTCGCGGTCGACGCCGAGCACGAGCTGGGTGAGGTCGTTCGAGCCGATGGAGAAGCCGTCGAAGCGCTCGGCGAAGCGGTGGGCGAGGCGCACGTTCGAGGGCAGCTCGGCCATGACGTAGACCTCGAGTCCGTTCTCGCCGCGGCGCAGGCCGTTCTTCGCCATTTCCGCGAGCACCTTGTCCGCCTCCTCCGGCGTGCGGCAGAAGGGGATCATCATGACGATGTTCGTCATCCCGATCTCCTCGCGCGCCCGCTTCACCGCCCGGCATTCCAGCGCGAAGCCCTCGCGATAATCCGGATGGTAGTAGCGGCTCGCCCCGCGCCAGCCGATCATCGGGTTCTCCTCCCGGGGCTCGAACCCCCGGCCGCCCAGCAGCTCGGCGTATTCGTTCGTCTTGAAGTCGCTCATGCGCAGCACGACGGGCTTGGGATAGTGCGCCGCCGCGATGCGGGCGACGCCGCGGGCGAGCACGTCGACGAAGAACTCCTCGCGGGAGGCGTAGCCGCGGGTGAGCTCGTCGATCTCGCGGCGGACCTGCTTGTCCTCCAGCTGGTCGTAGCGCACCAAGGCCATCGGGTGGACCTTGATGTGGTTCGAGACGATGAACTCCATGCGCGCGAGCCCGACGCCGTCGGTCGGCAGGCGCCACCAGCGGAAGGCGGCCGACGGGTTGGCGAGGTTGAGCATGACCTTGGTCTTGGTCTGCGGGATCTCGGACAGGTCGGTCTCCTCCACCGCGAAATCGGCGATGCCGGCGTAGACGCGGCCGACGTCGCCCTCCGCGCAGGAGACGGTGATCTCCATGCCGTTCTCGAGCACCTCGGTGCCGGTCTCGGTGCCGACGATGGCCGGCAGCCCGAGCTCGCGCGAGACGATCGCGGCGTGGCTCGTTCGCCCGCCGTGATCGGTGACGATGGCCGCGGCCTTCTTCATGATCGGCACCCAGTCGGGGTCGGTCATGGTAGTGACGAGCACGGCGCCGGGCTCGAACTTCTCGATGTCCGCGGGCGTGTCGAGCTTGCAGACCTTCCCTGCGCCGATGGCGTCGCCCACCGCGAGGCCCTTCACCAGGAGCGCACCCTTGCTCTTGAGCGCATAGGACTTGAGCTGCCCGGCCTCGCGGCGGGACTGCACGGTCTCCGGCCGGGCCTGGACGATGAAGAGCTCGCCGGTCTCGCCGTCCTTGGCCCATTCCATGTCCATGGGCTGGCCGTAATGCGTCTCGATCGTCGCCGCCCAGCGGCCGAGCTGCATCACCTCCTCGTCGTTCAGGGTGAAGCTCCGGCGCTCGTCCTCGGACGTGTCGACGGTTCGCGTCGGCGTCTTCGAGCCGGGCACGGAGAAGATCATCTTGCGGCTCTTGGCGCCGCGCGCCTTCTCGACGATGGGGATGACGCCCGGCGTGTCGAGGAGCGGCTTGAAGACCTGGAACTCGTCGGGCTCGACGATGCCCTGCACCACGGTCTCGCCGAGGCCCCAGGCGCCGGTGATCAGCACGGTGCGGTCGAAGCCGGTCTCGGTGTCGATGGAGAACATCACGCCCGATGAGGCGATGTCGGAGCGCACCATGCGCTGGACGCCCACCGAGAGCGCGACCTTCAGGTGATCGAAGCCGTGGTTCTCACGGTAGGAGATGGCGCGGTCGGTGAAGAGCGAGGCGTAGCAGCGCCGGCACGCGTCGAGCAGCGCATTTTTGCCCTCGATGTTGAGGAAGGTCTCGAGCTGGCCCGCGAAGCTCGCCTCCGGCAGGTCCTCGGCGGTGGCCGAGGAGCGCACGGCGACCCGCGCCTTCTTGTCGCCCGTGCTCATCTCGGCGTAGGCGCCGAGAACCGCGTCGCGCAGGTCGTCGGGGAAATGCGCCTCGAGCAGCAGCCCGCGCACGCGCTCGCCGACGACGTGGAGGTTCGAGAGGTCCTGCTTCAGCGCGCCGATGGCGTCGCGGATCGGTGGCCCGAGGTCGTTGGCCTCGATGTAGCGCCAGTAGGCCGCGGCCGTCGTGGCGAAGCCGCCGGGCACGCGGATGCCCTGCGCCGAGAGGTTGCGGATCATCTCGCCCAGGGACGAGTTCTTGCCACCGACCTTGGCGCCTTCGCCACGGGTCAGCTCCGAGAGGGGCAGCACCAGCTCGTGTTCGCTCATTGAGGCTCTCCCTTGGTTGCTTCTGTTCGGCCAACGCGCCGCTCGGCTTCGCGCACGAGCTTGAAGGTGAAGCGCTGGCCGGGGCTGATCTCCCGAACGTGCCCGCGATAGGCGATCGTCACCGGCTGCGCCGTCATGCTGCGGCTCTCGACCGTCAGCGTCTCCTGCGTGATCTCGAGGTCGAGGATCTGCCTGCGGAAGCGCACGGTGGTCTCCAGCCGCGACACCTCCTCGGGAAGGCGCGGGTTGAGGACGAGCGCGCCGCGCTCCATGGCGATGCCGGTGTAGCAGCGCTGCACGAGGTCGACCGTGCCCGCCATGGCGCCGAGATGGATGCCCTCCTGCGTCGTGCCGCCCTGGACGTCGCCGATGTCGGAATCGAGCGCCTCGAGGGCGAGCCGCCAGGACGCCTTGCGGTCGGAACGAGCGAGCACCCAGGCATGCGTGATGAAGGACAGGGTCGAGCCGTGCGACACGCGCTCGACGTAGTAGGCGATGTTGTCGATGATCTGCTGCGGCGTGAACGCGTAGCCCAGCCGGTCGAAGATCTCCCCGATCTCCTCGCGGCTGAACAGGTAGAAGATCATCAAGACGTCGGCCTGCTTGGAGACCTTGTAGGCGTTGGGGTCCTCGCCCTCGCTCTCCAGGATGCGGTCGAGCCGCTGCAGGTTGGGGTATTTCTCCCGGTAGCCTGCCCAGTCGAACTCCTTCAGGTCGCCGTAGCCGTCGAACTGAGAGATGATCCCGCCATCGTGGAAGGGGATGACGAGGTTGCGCGAGATCGCGTCCCAGCGCTCGAGCTCCGCCGCGGAGAGCGAGAGCTTCTCGCACAATCGCTTGCGGTAGTCGTCCGCCAGCAGGTCGAGGATGTCGCCTGCGCGCGCGAGCAGCCAGGCGACCATGACGTTCGTATAGGCGTTGTCGTCGAGCCCGCCTTCGGCTGTGGGGTCGCGACCGGGATAGCCGTCGTGGAACTCGTCGGGTCCCATCACCCCGCGGATCGAGAAGCGTCCGTCCTCGCGCCGCTCGGCGAGGCTCGACCAGAAGCGCGCGATCTCGAAGAACAGCTCCGCGCCGTAGTCGCGCAGGAACTCCCGATCGTCCGTCGCCTCCAGATATTGCCAAATGTTGTAGCAGATCGCCGCGCCGATGTGGCGCTGGCGCCAGGAATTGTCGGGCAGCCAGCGGCCGGACAGCGGGTTGAGGTGGATGGACTGCGTCTCCTCGCGCCCGTTCGAGCCGCTCATCCAGGGGAACATCGCGCCGGCCCGGCCCACCGCGCGGGCGGCGCGACGGGCCTCGGGAAGCCGCCGGTAGCGGTAGCGCAGCAGCGCGCGGGTGAGCACCGGCATGCGCAGCGTGAGATACGGGAAGATGAACAGCTCGTCCCACATCACGTGGCCGCGATAGGCCTCGCCGTGCCAGCCCCGCGGCGGCACCCCGACGTCGTGGTCGACGGAATGGGGCGAGGCCGTCTGCAGAAGGTGGAAGACGTGCAGCCGCAGCTTCATCTGCGCGCCGTCGTTCTGCGGGCTCTCCACCCGGATGTCGCATTGCTCCCATAGATGCTGCCAGGCGCGCGCGTGGTCGGCGAGCGCCGTCTCGAAGTCCACGACGTCGACGACCTTCGTCTTGGCCTCGAGCAGCGGCTCGGAGACGGCGTGATCTTCCGAGTTGAAGTAGGCGGCGATCTTCTCGACGCGCACGCTTCGGCCCGCCTGCGCCTCGATCTCGAGCTCCTGCCAGGCCGAGTCCGGGAGCGCCTCCTTGCGCTCGGAGACGATCCGCCCCTCGTGCGCCTCGACGTGGAGGCGCTGCGCGAGCGCGATCTCCCGGCGCGCCTGGACGAAGCGGGAGCGCAGCGCGACGACACCGTCGTCGCCGCAATCGGTCGCCAGCGTCTCGAGATGGCGACCCTCGAGCGCGCGGTAGCGCTTCACGCCCCAGTTGGTCACGCTCCCGTCGAGTCCCGCGCGCACGCCGAGACGCCCGGACCAGTTCTCGGGCGTGACGACGACGCACAGCCCGCAGACGTGGGAGTCGTGCATCGAGACGAAGCGCCGCTCCTCCCAGCGGGTGACGCGCCCCTGCCCGTCCTTCAGGCGAAAGTCCCGCACGAGCAGGCCCTCGCGCATCCGCAGCTCCTGGCGCAGGTCGAGGGTCTCGTAGGCCCCCGGCCCGAGCCAGTCGCCGCCGTCGATCCGGATCGCCAGCGGCAGCCAGTTCGGCAAGTTGACCAGGTCCTCGTTCTCGATGTCGTGGTCACCCACCCGCGAGGTCAGCCGGTCGTAGCCGCCCGCGAGGTAGGTGCCGGGGTAATGGACCGCGCCGGCGCGGGCGTCCGGGCTCGCGGCGCGGGAGACGACATAGCCGTTGCCCAGCGCGCAGAGCACCTCGCGCAGCCCCTCGTCGGCGGGCGCGAACCCGTCGTAGCGCAGGGTCCAGTCGTCGCTCATGCCATGTTCCTCGCTGTCTCCGCCTGCCGCGCAGCCGTTTTGCGGGAGCCGTCCGCAGAATAACGCCGCGAACGCGCCTGTAGCTCCGGCTCGACCCGGACCGGGAATGGTACGGAGGCGAAAACGGGTCTGGATTCGCCTTTTCCCCCCGGTATTTCGCCGACCCGGACATGCGCGGGAGGCTACGCGTCCGACGATCCAGCTCGGCCGAAGCGCGCGGGCGAGAGCGCGGCGCGCAGCGGGGCGGGGACGCGCGCGTCGTCTCCCCGCACCAGCGCCGCCGTGATGACGGCGAGCGCCGGGGCGGTCTGCACGCCGTATCCGCCCTGCCCCGCCAGCCAGAAGAACCCGTCGCTCTCGGGCGCGAAGCCGACCACGGGCGTGCGGTCCGGCGCGAAGCTGCGCAGGCCCGCCCAGCTCGTCTCGACCCGCGTCACCGCGATCGAGACCGCCTGCTCGAACCGGTGCAGGCCCTCTGCGATCACCATGTCGTCGGGCCAGGCGTCGTGCGGATCCACCGGGTCCTCGTCGGCGGGCGAGACCAGGAGGCGGCCCGCGTCGGGCTTGGCGTACCAGCTCTCCGAGGCCGGGCCGAACAGCGGCCAGGCGGCGATGTCGTGACCCTCCGGCGCCGGCAGGAGAACTGCCGAGCGGCGCAGGGGCGCGATCCCCAGGGTCGGGACCCCTGCCATGCGCGCCACCACGTCCGCCCACGCCCCCGCGGCGTCGACGATCAAGGGCGCTTCGTAGGCGCCGCCCGCCGTCTCGACGCGCCACGCGCCGCCGGTGCGGGCCAGGCCCTTCACCGGCGCCTGCGTGACGATCTCGCCGCCGCGGGCGCGCAGCAGGCGCACGTATCCCTGCAGCGCGCGGTCGACGTCGATGTCGCGCGCGTCGGGCTCGATCGCGGCGGCGACGATGCGGCTCTCGTCGAGGATCGGCACGAGCGCCACCGCCTCGCGCGGGGTGAGCCGCTCGATGCCCTCCGAGCCCTCGAGATAGGCGGCGAGCGCGCCCTCCTCCCCGGGCGGCGCGATCGACAGCGCGCCGCGCGGGCTGAGCAACGGCGTATCCGCGATGTGCGAGGGCGCGGCGTAGGTGGGCTCGGCGAGCGCGTTCAACGCGCGCAGCGTGGCGTTGCCGTAGTTGCGGATGAAGATCGCCGCCGAGCGCCCGGTGGAATGATAGCCGACCGCGGGTTCCGCCTCGAGCACCACGACGCGGGCGTCCGCCGCGACCTCGGCGGCGGCGCTGATGCCGGCGATGCCGCCGCCGATGACGATGACGTCGGGCCGGCTCATGCCTGCGCTCCCGCACCGACCGGGATCGCGGTGGCGTCGGCGCCCTTTAGGCCGAGCATCGCGCGCGCCTCGGCGGGCGTCGCGGGCGTGCGGCCGAGCTCCTCGACGATGCGGCGCACCTTCGCGACCTGCTGGGCGTTGCTGGTGGCGAGCTCACCGCGGCCGATCGTGAGGCTGTCCTCCAGCCCCACGCGCACGTGCCCGCCCATGGCCGCAGACATCGCCGCGAACGGCATCTGCCGGCGTCCGGCGGCGAGCACGGAGAAGGCGTAATCAGCGCCGAAGAGCGTGTCGGCCATGCGCTTCAAGTGGGCGAGGTTCTCCGGATCGGCCCCGATGCCGCCCAGCACGCCGAAGACGAACTGGATGAAGAACGGCGGCTCGACGAGCCCCCGGTCCGCCATGTGGCGCAACATGTGGAGATGGCCGACCTCGTAGCACTCGAACTCGAAGCGCGCCCCGCGTTCCCGGCCGAGCCTCTCCAGAATGTGGGCGATGTCGCGCGGCGTGTTCTTGAAGACGAGGTCGTCCGAGTTCTCGAGGAACGGCTTCTCCCAGTCGTGCAGCCAGGTCTCGATGCGCGCCGCCATCGGGTAGAGGGCGAAGTTCATCGTACCCATGTTGAGCGAGCACATCTCCGGCGCGGCCCGCAGCGGCGCGGCGAGGCGCTGGTCGAGGCTCATCACGGCGCTTCCGCCGGTGGTGAGGTTGATCACCGCGTCGCATCCCGCGCGGATCGCCGGCAGGAAGGCCATGAAGTGCTCCGGGTCTGCCGACGGGCGGCCGGTCGCCGGGTCGCGGGCGTGCAGGTGCAGGATCGCCGCGCCGGCCTGCGCCGCCGCGATCGCCTGCGCGGCGATGTCGTCCGGCGTCACCGGCAGGTGGGGCGACATCGAGGGCGTGTGGATCGAGCCGGTGACGGCGCAGGTGATCAGGATCTTCGACATCAGGCGGTCTCTCGCGAGGCGGCGGCGATCTCGTCGGAGAGCCGCGCCATCGCGCCGTCGAGAATGGCGACGATCTCGTCGAGCTGGGGCTCGGTCACGATCAGCGGCGGCGCGACGATGACGTGATCGCCCTCGTGCCCGCCGCGGGTGCGGCGGGAATAGACGATCAGCCCGGCCTCGTAGGCGATGTCGACGAGGCGCTGGTGGGCGTTCAGGCGCGCGGGCAGCGGGGTCATGCCGGCGCGCTCGGCGACGAGCTCGAAGGCGGTGAGCAGCCCCTTGCCGCGCACGTCGCCGATGAGCGGCCAGCGCTGCATGAGCCCCCGCAGCCGCTCCATCAGCACGCCGCCCATCGCCTCGGCGTTGGCGACGAGGCGCTGGGTCTCGATCTCCTCGATCACGGCGAGGCCGGCGGCGCAGGCGAGCGGGTTGCCGGCATAGGTGTAGCCGTGCAGGAAGCCGCCGGCGTCGAGCACGGGCTCGACCAGCCGCGGGCTCGCCGCCATCGCGCCGAGCGGCACGTAGCCGGCGGCGAAGCCCTTGGAGAGCACCATGATGTCGGGCACGACGTCCCAATGCTCGGCCGCCGTGAAGCGCCCGGTGCGGCCCGCCCCGGTCATCACCTCGTCGTAGATGAGGAGGATACCGTAATGGGCGCAGATTTCCGCGATCCGCTCCATGTAGCCCGCGGGCGGCACCAGCGCGCCGGTGGAGGCGCCGCCCACCGGCTCGACGATGAAGGCGAGCACGCTCTCGGGTCCCTGCGCCTCGATCTCGGCGGCGAGCATGTCGGCGTAGTGGCGCCCCGTGGCCGGGTCGTCGGCGTCGCGCCCGTCGAGATAGGCGCGCGGGGCCGGCACGCGGGGCATCATGCGCATCATCGGCGCGAAGGGCTCGGTCAGCGGGTCGTACCCCGTCACCGCGAGCGCGCCGAGCGTCGAGCCGTGGTAGGACGGCATGCGCGAGATCACCTTCCAGCGGCTCCCCTGCCCCGTCGCGAGCGCCCATTGGCGGGCGAGCTTGAGCGCCGATTCCACCGCCTCCGACCCGCCGGAGACGAAGAAGATCCGGTCGAGGTCGCCCGGCAGCAGCGCCGCCGTCTTGGCCGAGAGGCGCTCGGAGGCCTCGGTCTCGAAGTGCAGCCGGTAGCCGAAGGTGGCGCGCGCCATCTGCCGGCGCATGGCGTCGAGCACCCGGGGGTTCGAATGGCCGATGTTGCAGACCATCGCGCCCGACGAGCCGTCGATGTAGCGCCGGCCGTCCTCGTCCCACATGTGGATGCCGCGCGCCTCGTCGAGCACCGGACGCCGGCGGCGGCCCTGGTAGAACAGGTTGGAGGGCGGGCGCTCGGTCGCGCTCTTCGTCATGATCCACCTTCCTGCGGCAGCGCCGAGCAGTCGCGCGGGCGCAGGTGCAGCGTCACCTCCGCGCCCTCCGCGAAGGGATGCTCGTCGATCATGTTGATGGCCTGGAGCTGAAGGTCGCCGGCACGCACGAAGTAGCGCACCGCCTGGCCCTGGTAATCCACCGTCTCCACCCGTGCGTCGCGCGCGACGACGCCCATGGCCGCCGCGCCGCGGGGGCGCAGGTGGAGCTTCTCGGCGCGGATCACCAGCGTCGCCGGCCCCGGGCCGTCGAGCCGCGCGGCCTTCTCCGCGGGCACGGGAATGCGCCCGAAGGCGGCGTTCTCCAGCACCGCCGCGCCGTTCTCGCGCCCCACGAAGGTGGCCGGCAGGATGTTCGAGGCGCCCAGGAAGCGCGCCACGAACGCGCTCGCGGGCGTGTTGTAGACCGTCTCGGGCGTGCCGACCTGCTCCACCCGCCCGTTCGACATCACCACGATCTCGTCGGACATGGCGAGCGCCTCCGACTGGTCGTGGGTGACGAACACGGTGGTGACCCCGATGCGGTCCTGGATCCGCTTGAGCTCGACACGCATGTCCTCGCGCAGGTTGGCGTCGAGCGCCGAGAGCGGCTCGTCGAGCAGCAGGACGTCGGGCTGGATCACGATGGCGCGGGCGAGGGCGATGCGCTGCTGCTGGCCGCCGGACAGCTCCTTGGGGTAGCGCGCGCCGACCTTGGGCAGCTGCACGAGGTCGAGCGCATCCGCCACGCGAGACGCGATCTCGGCCTTCGGCACGCCGCGATAGCGCAGCCCGAAGGCCACGTTCTCCCCGACCGTCTTGTGGGGGAACAGCGCGTAGTTCTGGAAGACGAGGCCGAGATTGCGCTTGTGGATCGGTACGTCGTTCACCCGGCGGTCTCCGATGAGGATCTCGCCCTCGCTCGGGTCGAGCAGGCCCGCGATCATCCGCAGCGTCGTCGTCTTGCCGCAGCCAGAGGGGCCGAGCAGCGTCACGAAGGCGCCGCTGCGGATCTCGAGCGAGGTCCGGTGCACCGCGGTGACGTCGCCGAAGCGCTTGACGATGTTCTTCAGGTGGACAGAGCTCACGGCCGGCCTCCATGTCGGCGCCCCGGCGGTCGCGTCCGGGGGTTCGCGGCGCGCGCTCTCCTTCCCTGTAGGGGAAGGTGGCTCGGCGAAGCCGAGGCGGATGGGGCGCGCGGGACGCGCGTTCCGCGAAGCGGAATCTGGGACGGGCGGATCCTCTCCGGCTCGCCCAATGCGGCCCGCTTCGGCTTCGCCGAATACGCCTGCCGGCGTGCCCCATCCGTCTCGGCGCTTCGCGCCGATCCGCCTTCCCCTACAGGGAAGGAAATCGCGGCCGATCCGGCGTGGCGGTTCGTGGACATTGCGATCGCTTTCTGCTCCCGGGGGTGGGCGGCCCCGTCGCGCGACGGGGCCGCCCGGGGTCGGGTCAGTAGCCGCGAGCGACGCGGCCGAAGGTGCGGGACCAGTCCGCCTCGTTGCCGTTCCAGTATTCCGGATCGGCGAAGGTGAGGCCGTCGAGCGTGCCGGTCGGGTCGTAGGCGGGCAGCGTCGGGATCTTGTCGCCGAGGTCGACCTTGGTGCCGTCGAGCGCCGGCGGGTAGTTCTGGCCTTCCGCCACCGCGATCGAGGTCTCCGGCGCGAGCATGAAGTTCAGCAGCTCCTCGCAGGCCGCCACCGGGCTGCCGGCGATGACGAAGAGGCACTCCTGCCAGCCGAAGCCGCTCGGCGGGTCGTAGTAGCCGATGTCGTGGCCCTCCTCCTGGAGCGCGGCGATGCGGCCCGACCAGCCCTCGGTGACGTGGATCTCCTCCTCCGCGAGCAGGCTCATCAGCTCGGCGCCGGAGGTCCAGTACTTCAGCGCGAGGTCGCGGTGCTGGCGGATGGCGTCCCACACCGCCTCCATGTCCTGGATGTCGTTGGGGTCCTGCCCGGTCTGGAGCGCGCCGTACCAGATGCGCGTGCGCCAGTCGGACCAGCCGCCGATCTTGCCCTCGTGGGCGGCGTCGATGAGGATGCGGGCGCCCTTCTCCCGCATCTCCTCGTCGGAAATGTACTTGCGATTGTAGGCGAGGCCCGTCGTGCCGTAATTGTAGGGCACCGCCGAGAGCGCGTCCGGCGTGATGGCGCGATAGGGCGCGATCAGCCGGTCCATCACCAGCGACATGTTGGGGATGTTGTCGAGGTTCAGAGCCGTCGTCAGCTCGAAATTCTTGTAGCGCGCATAGTCGAACACGCCCGACAGGTGGGCGATGTTGTACTCGCCCGGGCGGCTGGCGCGCACCTGGGCGAGGTACTCGTCCCCGCCGGCGAACGTGCCGTCGACGACCGTGATGCCGGTCTGCGCGGTATAGGGGTCGAAAGCGTGCTCGCGGAAGGCTTCCGAGACGACGCCGCCCCAGCCGTCGAAGCGCACCTGGCCGACGTCCTGGGCGCGGGCGTAGCGCGCGAAGGGCGTCTGCATGCCGTAGGCGAGGCCGGCGGCGCCGATCAGCCCGAGGAAGCCGCGACGCTCGATGCCGCCGTTGCGATAGCGCTCGAGCAGGCGCTCGTAGCGTTTCGTATCGTCCATTCCCATCTGGTTCTCCTTCGCTTTTCGAGATTTGGCGCGAGGTTCGGCGCAAGTTTCGGCGGCGGGGTCTCTAGCCCCCGCTTCTGATTGCGAGCGCCCGGGCGAGCGCCAGCCCGATGAGGGGCAGGCCGACCGTGATCGCGATCATCACGGTCGCGAGCGCGTTGATTTCCGGCGAGATCGAGTTGCGCAGCATCGAGAAGATCTGGGTGGGCACCGTCTCGACGCCGCCGGGCTTCCAGAACAGCGTGCCGGTGATGTCGTCGAAGCTGATGGTGAAGGCGAAGAGCGCGCCCGCCAGCACCGCGGGCAGCATCAGGGGCAGCGTCACCGAGAGGAAGGTCTGCACCGGCGAGGCGCCGAGCGAGAGCGCCGCCTCCTCCACGTCGCGCCGGATCGAGACGAGGCGCGCCTGCACCACCAGGATGACGAAGGGCAGCGTGAAGATCACGTGCCCGAGCAGCAGCAGGCCGAAGCTCTTGCCGAGCTGGAGGAAGTTCAGGAACAGCAGCAACGCCACCGCCAGCACCACCTCGGGCACCAGGATCGGCGCGATGAGCAGCGTCGAGATCGTGTTGGCGCCCGGCACCCGGTAGCGCACCAGCGCCAGGCTCGCGAGCACGCCGAGCGTGGTCGAGATCAGCGCGGTGAGGAGGCCGAGCGTGAGCGAGGTGCGGAAGGCGCGCAGGATGGCGTCGTTCTGGCCGAGCTCGACGAACCAGCGCAGCGACAGCCCGGTCATCGGGAAGCTGCCGAATTGCGACGCGTTGAAGCTCAAGAGCACGACCACGATCACGGGCAGGAACATGAAGCCGTAGACGACGACTGTCCAGGCCCGGATCATCTGCCAGCCCGCGCCGCGCATCAGCCGAGCCCCTTCATCAGCCGGGCCATGCCCAGGTAATGGTTGTAGATCAGCACCAGCACGCCGAGCACGGCCAGTAGCATCAGGCTGAGCGCGCTCCCCAGCGGCCAGTTCAGCTGGGTGATGATCGCCTCGTAGACGAGGTTCGCGAACATCGCGTCGCGCGGTCCGCCGAGCACGGCCGGCGTGATGTAGGTGCCGGCGCCCAGCACGAAGCAGAGCAGCGATCCCGCGGCGAGGCCGGGCAGCGACAGCGGCAGCGTCACCTGCAGGAAGGCCTGCCAGCGCGTCGCGCCGAGCGAGCTTGCGGCGTCCTCCAGGTTCCGGTCGATGCCGTCGAGGCTCACGAAGACGTTGAGCACCATGAACGGCAGCAGGAAATGCACGAGGCCCAGGATGACGGTGGCCTCGTTGTAGAGCAGGCGCAGGGGCTCATCGATGACGCCCGCCGAGAGCAGGAGCGTGTTGAGCGCGCCCGAGGAGCCGAGGATGCTGATCCAGCTCATCGTGCGGATGATGTAGCTGATCCAGAACGGCAGGATCAGCAGCAGCAGCAGGATCGCCTTGTTGCCGCCCGAGCGGGCGATGAAATACGCCGCCGGATAGCCCATCAGCGCGCAGATCAGCGTCGTGATCGCCGCGATCTTCAGCGTGTTGAGCAGGATGTCGCGATAGAAGACGTCGGTGAGCGCCTCGTGCCAGTTCGCCAGCGAGAAGGTGACGATGTCGCGCCCCGTCGCGCTGCTCAGCCAGAACGAATAGACCGCGATGAAGACGAGCGGCACGAACAGGAGCAGCACCACTGCGGTGAGCGCGGGAGACAGCAGGATCCAGGGCTGCCGCGCCTCGCGGGCCTCGACGGACATGTGCCTGCGTCCTCTCCGGTGGGTCTTTCGTAACGAGACGGTATTGACCCACGGGCTGGGGCATAGAACAAAATAGATAATGAGAATTCCGACCATAGACGCAGCCGATGGCTGACATCCCCGCTCCCGATCACCGCGCCCCCGAGCGCACGATGCGCGAGCTCGACTGGAACCTGCTGCGCACCTTCGTCGTGCTGGCGGAGTCGCGCTCGGTGACGGACGCCGCGCGCCGGCTGCGGCTCGCCCAGCCCTCCGTCTCGGCGGCGCTGAAGCGGCTGGAGGATCGGCTCGGCAAGCGCCTGATCGACCGCGGTCCCGGCCGCTTCCGCCTCACCGAAGCCGGCGAGCGCCTCCACCGGGAGGCGGTGGAGATCCAGGGCTCGATCCTCCGGATCTCCACCCTGATGCGTGAGGTGACCGACGCGGTCACTGGCCACGTCCGCCTCGCCATGGCGAGCCACGTGGTCTGCCCGCTGTTCGACCGGGTGCTGGCGGAGTTCCACGCCGAGCACCCGCAGGCGACGCTCTCCATCGACGTTCTGTCCAGCGCCGAGGCGGTGGCGCGCGTGACCGACAAGAGCGCCTCGCTCGCCATCTGCCTCGTGCGCGAGCGCAACCCGAGGCTGGAGTACCGGCGGCTCTATCGCGAATTCTTCGGCCTGTTCTGCGGGCCGCGCCATCCCCTGTTCGGGCGCGACGGGCTCGGGCTGCGCGATCTCGCCGGCGAAAAATCGGTGAGCTTCGAGACGGATCGGCTGAGCGACGTGCTGCGCTCGGTGACCCTGATGCGCGCGGAAGCCGGGCTCGACGAGCGCGTCGTCGGCATGTCGAGCAATCTGGAGGAGGTGCGCCGGATGATCGCCGCGGGGCTCGGGATCGGCCCGCTGCCGCTGCACGTCGCGGCGCGCGACGTCGCCGACGGTCTGCTCTGGCGGGTCCCGCCCTACGACGCCGTGCCGGCGATCGACGTGCACGCGCTCTGGAATCCCGGCACGCTGATGAACCGCGCCGAGCGCTCGTTTCTCACGCGCCTCGTCGACGCCATCGAGCGCACGCCGATCGAGGAGCGGACCTACCGATGAGGCCGCACCGCGGGCCGGCGAACGCGACGATCAGAGCGCCGCGTCGAACAGCGCGCGCAGGTTCTCCGCCGTGAGCGGCACCGGGTTGCCGCCGCAGGACGGGTCCTCCAGCGCCATCGCCACCATGTCGTCGATGCGATCGGCCGTGACGCCGAGGTCGCCGAGCCGGCGGGGGATGCCGAACCGGTCGTTGAAGACCTGGACGAAGGCGCGGAAGCCCTCGTACCCGCCCTCGATGCCGAGATAGGGCGCCGCGCGGTCGAAGCGCTCGCGGATCGCGGGCGCGTTGAGGTCGAGGACCGCCGGCATGCAGACCGCGTTCGTGGTGCCGTGATGGGTGCCGAACAGCGCGCCCACGGGGTGGCTCATGGCGTGGATGGCGCCGAGCCCCTTCTGGAAGGCCACAGCGCCCATGGCGGCGGCGGACATCATGTTGGCGCGCGCCTCGATGTCGCCGGGCGTGTCGTAGGCGCGCGGCAGGTTCTCGATCACGAGCCGCATACCCTCGAGCGCGATGCCCTGGCTCATAGGGTGGTAGAAGGGGCTCGAGAAGGCCTCGACGCAATGGGCGAAGGCGTCGAGCCCCGTGCCGGCGGTGATGGCCTTGGGCATGCCCACCGTCAGCTCCGGGTCGGCGATGACGACCGAGGGGAGCACCTTCGGGTGGAAGATGATCTTCTTCACGTGGGTCTGGGAATTGGTGATCACGCTCGCGCGCCCCACCTCCGAGCCGGTGCCCGCCGTCGTCGGCACGGCGACGATGGGGGCGATGCCGGCGGCGTCGGCGCGGGTCCACCAGTCGCCGATGTCCTCGAAGTCCCAGATCGGGCGCGTCTGGCCCGACATGAAGGCGACCATCTTGGCGAGATCGAGCCCCGAGCCGCCGCCGAAGGCGACGACGCCGTCGTGCCCGCCCGCGCGGTAGGCCTCGAGCCCGGCCGCGAGGTTGATCTCGTTGGGGTTCGCGTCGACGTCGGCGAAGAGCGCGCGGCCGAGCCCCGCCTCCTCCAGGATCGCGAGCGCGCGGCCGGTGATCTCCATCGACGCCAGCCCGCGATCGGTGACGAGCAGCGGCTTTGCGATCCCCGCCGCGCGGCAGGCCTGCGGCAGCTCCGCGATGCGGCCGGCGCCGAAGCGGATGGCGGTGGGATAGGACCAGGTGGCGCGGGGACCGGCGGGCGGGCTCATGAGCGAACCTTCTTGAGGTGGTAGGATTTCGGGCGGGTGAGCGCGTGATAGCCCAGCACGGAGAGCCCCGCGCCGCGGCCGGTGTCCTTGCAGCCGGTCCAGCAGAGGGCCGGGTCGAGGTAGTCGGCGCGGTTCATGAAGACGGTACCGGTCTCGACCCGGTCGCCGACGCGCGCGGCGCGCTCCGGGTCCGCGGTCCAGAGGCTCGCGGTGAGGCCGAAGCGGCTGTCGTTCATGAGCGCGATCGCCTCGTCGTCGTCCGCCACAGGCATGATGCCCACGACCGGGCCGAAGCTCTCCTCGCGCATCACGGCCATGTCGTGGGTGACGTTGGTGAGCACCTGCGGCGTCAGGTAGGCGCCGCCGTCGTCGGCGGGGTCCTTGGGCAGGTGGGCCGTGGCGCCGGCGGCGACGGCTTCGTCGATCTGCTCGCGCACGAGGCGCGCGAAGCGCACGTGCGCCATGGGGCCGAGCGTCGTCTCCGGGTCGAGCGGATTGCCGAGCCGCTGCGCGCGCGCCCAGGCCACCGCCTTCTCGACGAAGGCGTCGTAGAGGCTCTGGTGGACGTAGATCCGCTCGATCCCGCAGCAGCACTGGCCGGAATTGAACATCGCCCCGTCCATCAGCCCGTCCACGGCGGCGTCGAGGTCGGCGTCGTCCATGACGTAGCCGGGGTCCTTGCCGCCGAGCTCGGTCGCCACCGGCACGAAGGTGCCCGCCGCCGCGCGCTCCATCGCCTGCCCGCCGGGGACGGAGCCCGTGAAGTTGACGAAGTCGACGGCGCGCTCGGCGATGAGCGCGCTCGACGTGTCGTGGTCGAGGAAGACGTTCTGGAAGACGTCCTCGGGGACGCCGGCCGAGTGAAAGGCCCGCGCCATCCGCTCTCCGACGAGCAGCGTCTGGGTGGCGTGCTTGAGGAGCACCGTGTTGCCGGCGATGAGCGCGGGCGCGACCGTGTTGATCGCGGTCATGTACGGGTAGTTCCACGGCGCCACCACGAAGACGACGCCCCAGGGCAGCCGGCGGATATAGCGGCGGAACGCGTCGTCGTCGCTCACGGGGATGTCGGCGAGCGCCTGCTCGGCGATGGCGGCCATATGGCGGCCGCGCTCCTCGAAGCCGCGGAACTCGCCGCCGTAGCGCACCGGCCGGCCCATCATCCGGGCGAGCTCGGGCACGATCTCGTCGTTCATCGCGCCCACGGCGGCGATCCCGGCGCGGACGAGATCCGCGCGCTCGCGGATCGAGCGGGCGGCCCAGGCGGGCTGCGCCGCGCGGGCGCGCGCGGCCGCGGCGCGGGCGTCGTCCGTGGAGAGGGCCGGCCGCTCGGCGAAGACCCGTCCGTCGATCGGCGAGATGCATGTCAGCGTCTTCATCACACTCACGCTCTTTCGAAGCCCCGCTCGATTTCCCAGTCGGTCACGACGCGGTCGAACTCTTCCTGTTCCCATTCCGCGCAGCGTACGTAGTGATCGACCACCGCGTCGCCGAAGGCCTCGCGCAGCATGGTCGAGCCGCGCAGCGTCTCGGTCGCGTCGCGCAGGGCGCGCGGGATCTCGACGACGTCGCCGCTCGCGTAGGCGTCGCCCTGGTAGGGCGCGGCCAGCTCGAGCCCCTCCTCCATGCCCTTGATTCCGGCCGCGATCATGCCGGCCTGGGCGAGGTAGGGGTTCATGTCCGAGCCGCCGATGCGGCACTCCATGCGCACGCCCCGGGTCCCCTCCCCGCACAATCTGAAACCAGCCGTGCGGTTGTCCACCGACCAGACGGCCTTCGTCGGCGCGAAGGTGCCCGCGGCGAAGCGCTTGTAGCTGTTCACGTAGGGCGCGAGGAAGAATGTGTAGTCGCGCGCATAGGCGAGGAGCCCCGCGGTGAAGCTGCGCATCAGCGCCGACATGCCGTGCTCGGCCTTGGGGTCATGGAAAGCCGGCTCGCCGTCCTTCCAGACCGACAGGTGGACGTGGCTCGAGGAGCCGACCTTGTTCGCCGCCCACTTGGGCAGGAAGGTCGCCGAGCAGCCGTTCATCCAGGCGATCTCCTTCGCCGCGTGCTTGGCGATCGTGTGGTGGTCGGCGCAGTCGAGGGCGGGCGAATAGCGGATGTTGAGCTCCTGCTGGCCGAATTCGGCCTCGCCCTTGGAGTTCTCCACCGGCACGCCCGCGCCCACCAGGTGGTTGCGCAGCGGACGCATGACGGCCTCTTCCTTGGTGGTCTGGAAGAGGTTGTAGTCCTCGTTGTGGCCGTTGAGCGGCACGAGATCGCGGTAGCCGCGCTTCTGCAGGGAGCGATAGTCGCCCTCGAACAGGAAGAACTCGAGCTCGGTCGCCATCATCGCCTCGAGCCCCATGGCCTCGAGCCGCGCCGCCTGCCGGCGCAGCATCTCGCGCGGGGAATGGGGGACGGGTGCGTGGGTGTGGTGGTCGAGCACGTCGCAGAGCACGAGCGCAGTGCCCTCGAGCCAGGGCAGGACGCGCATCGTGTCGGGGTCGGGGCGCATGACGTAGTCGCCGTAGCCCTTGGCCCAGCTCGTCGCGGCGTAGCCGTCGGGGGTGGACATCACGAGGTCGGTCGCGAGCAGGTAGTTGCAGCAATGGGTCTCGCGGTGCCCGTGCTCGAGGAAGTTCGCGACGTGATAGCGCTTGCCCATCAGCCGGCCCTGCATGTCCACCATCGCGACGAGCACGGTGTCGATCTCGCCGGCGGCGGCCTTCTCGGCCAGAGTCTCGAGCGTGAGGTTTCCAGGCATGGCAGGCTCCATCATCGGGTGGAGGGGCGGCCCGCGCGGGGCCGCCCCTCGGTCTCGTCTCGCAGCCGGGATCAGAACGTGTAGGGCGGTCCCGCCTGGTTGATGACCTCGTTGTACTCGCGGAAGATCGAGACGATCTTCGCGTGCACCTCGCCCTCCTCGGCGATCTCGGTCCAGAACTCCTTGGCGGCGTTCTCGACCTCGGCCCATTCCTCGGCCGGCACGGTGCGCAGAGCCAGCTTGTCGCCGGTCGCGCGCAGCCGCGCCTCGCCGCCCCAGTACCACTGATTGCGGTAGGTGTGGCCCGCGTCGATCGCCGACAGGACGAGCCGCTTGAGGTGATCGGGCAGCTCGGCCCAGCGCTCCTGGTTGACGAAGAAGGAGCCGATCCAGGCGCCCGAGATGTTGTTCGTCAGGAAGTAGTCCGTCACGTCCGCCCAGCCGACGGTGTAGTCCTCGGTGATGCCCGACCAGGCCATGCCGTCGAGCTCGCCGGTCTGCACCGCCACCTCGGCGTCCTCGTAGGGGATGTTCACCGGCACCACGCCGAACCGGCTGAGGAACCGCCCAGCCGTGGGGAAGGTGTAGAGCCGCAGGCCCTGGAGGTCGGCGACGGAGGTGATCTCCTTCGTCGTGTTGAAGTTGCACGGATCCTGGCCCGCGGCGGAGAGCCACTTCACGCCGACCTTGGCGTATTCCTCGTCCCAGATCTCGGCGAGCCCGTACTGGTTGAACAGCACCGGCACGTCGAGGATGTGCTTCGTGGCGAAGGGGAAGTAGCCGCCGAAGACGCGCAGCGGCGTCGGCGAGGCCATCGAATCGTCGTCCGAATGGACGCCGTCGATCGTGCCGCGCTGGAGGGCCTGGAACAGCTCGCCGGTCGGCACGATCTGGTCGGCGTAGAACAGCTCGATCTCCATCTCGCCGTTCGCGGCGGCGTTGATGGCGTCGATGATCGGCTTGGTCACGTGCTCGCCGAGCGCCGCGCCGGCATAGGTCTGGAACCGCCAGCGGATCGTCTCCTGCGCGCGCAGGACGGCGGGTGCGGCGATCACTGCTGGCGCGGCGAGGGCGGCGCTCTTCAGGAAACTGCGTCGTGTGGTCATTTGCGGCTTCTCCTCTGGTTCATCGGTGCCGGCCGGTTCTCCCGGCTCTGGTCGTTGCGATCACAGACCGTAGACCTGGGCGGGCAGCCACAGCGCGATCTGCGGAAAGATCATCACCAGCGCCAGCGCGAGCAGCATCACGAAGACGAAGGGGATGATGGAACGGTAGATGTCGCCGAGCGCGATCTCGGGGGGCGCCATGGCGCGCATCAGGAACAGGTTGTAGCCGAAGGGCGGGGTCATGTAGGCGATCTGGCAGGTGATCGTGTAGAGCACGCCGTACCACACGAGATCGAACCCCAGCGCCGCCACGAGCGGCACGTAGAGCGGCGCCACGATGACCAGCATCGCCGTGTCGTCGAGGAACGTGCCCATCAGGAGGAAGCTGAGCTGCATCAGGATGAGGATCACCCACGGGTTGAGCCCGAGCTTGTCGGTGAAGAGGTGGTCGATGGCGCGCACCGCGCCGAGCCCGTCGAACACCGCCCCGAAGGCGAGCGCGGCGGTGATGATCCACATGAACATGCAGGTGATGCCGAGCGTCTGGCGCGTGCTGGTCTCGAACACCGCCCACGTCATGCGCCCCTTGAGCACGGCGGCGGCGAAGGCGGCGATGGCGCCGACCGCCGAGCTCTCGACGAGGCTCGTCCAGCCGTTGACGAAGGGCACCATCATCACGGCGAAGATGCCGACCGGCAGCAGGCCCGCGCGCAGGAGGCGCATCTTCTCGGCGCGGGTGATCTGGTCTCGCTCCTCCAGCGAGAGCGTGGGCCCGAGCTTGGGGTTCAGCCGGCAGCGGATGGCGATGTAGACGATGAACATCGTCGCCATCATCAGCCCCGGAAGTGCGCCGGCAAGCCAGAGCTGCCCCACCGGCTGGCGCGCGATCATGGCGTAGAGCACGAGCACGACCGAGGGCGGAACCAGGATTCCGAGCGAGGATCCCGCCTGGATCACCCCCGTGACCATCAGCTTGTCGTAGTTGCGTTTCAGCAGTTCCGGCAGCGCGATCGTCGCGCCGATCGCCATGCCTGCGACCGAGAGCCCGTTCATGGCCGAGATCAGCACCATGAGCCCGATCGTGCCCATGGCGAGCCCGCCCGGCATGCCGCCGGTCCAGACATGGAACATCCGGTAGAGGTCGTCGGCGATCTTCGATTCCGACAGGACGTAGCCCATGAAGATGAACATCGGCAGCGTCAGGAGCGGATACCAGCGCATCACCTTGATGATGGCCGAGAAGCCGAGATCGTAGCCGCCGCGGTCGCCCCAGAGCAGGACCGCGGCAATCACCGCCACGAAGCCGATCGCCGCGAAGACGCGCTGCCCCGTGAAGAGCATCAGCATCATCGTCGAGAACATCAGGATGGCGATCAGCTCATAGGGCATCGCCGGATTCCTTGCTCGTCTGCTCCCGGTCCTGGTGGCGCAGCGGCTCGCCGGTGGCGAGGAACAGGACGTCCTTGGCCAGCTCGCTCAGCGCCTGCAGCAGCATCAGCGTCACGCCGATGCAGATCGTCACCTTGATCGGCCACATGTAGGGGCGCCACGCGGAGGACGAGCGCTCGCCGCCGAAGGCGAAGGAATAGGTCGTGCTCTCGATCCCGCCCCAGAGCAGGACGCCGAGGTAGAAGATCAGGAAGCCGACGGTGAGCACATCCATCAGCGCCTTGCGCCGGGGCGAGAGCGCACCGTAGATCAGGTCCATGCGCACGTTCGAGCCCATCTGCATGGCGTAGGGCCCGCCCAGGATGAAGTAGCCCACCATCACGAACTGGGCCATTTCCAAGGTCCAGAGCGAAGGCAGGAAGAAGGTCTTCGAGATCGAGGACCAGAGCAGGATGCCCATGAGCCCGAAGAGCCCGAACATCACCACCCGGCCGATGGCCCAGTTGCAGCGGTCGACGACGGCGACGTAGGCCCGGAGCAGCTTCACGGTGCGCTCCCCGCCGTCGGCGCGGCGGCGCCGAGCGCCCGGACCAGCGTGTCGCCGAGATGATCGCCCATGCGCAAAGCGGCCGCATCGGTCTCGATCAGGTCGTTGCGGACCTCGAGCATCACCGCGCGCCGCCCCGCGCTCTCGCCGTGGCGCGCGAGCGTGTAGGTCACCCCGTCGGAGGCCGCGTAGGGCTCGTCGAGCGCCGCGCGGTAGACGCCGCGCGCGGTCTCCACGGCGAGCGCCGCCTCGGCGAGCGCCGGGTCCTCGTGATGCAGGAAGCCGATCTCGACCGCGCGGCGCGCCCCCATGTAGACCGGGGTGAAGCTGTGCACGGTGACGAGGGTGATCGGCCGGCCGCAGCGCCGGGTCTGGCCGAGGCAGACCTCCTCGAGCGCCGCGTGGAACGGGTCGTGGACGCGCTCCAGCCGCTCGCGCCGCGCCGCCGCGTCGAGCCCGCGATTGCCGGGAACGTCGTAGCGCTCGCTCCGCTCCGGGATGCAGTCCGGCGCGGAGAAGGGACGATTGCAGTCGTAGACGAGGCGAGAGAGGCCGCCGCAGACCAGCGGCGCGTCGAGCCGCTCGGACAGGCGCCGCGCGAGGATGGCGGCGCCGATGTCCCACGCCACGTGCGCGCGCTGCGCGGCCTCGTCGAGCCCCAGCGCGTTCAGCTCCGGCGGGATCGCGCGAGACGCGTGCTCGCAGACGAGGACGATCGGCGCGGTCCCGGCCACTCCCGTGATCTCCACCGGTGTCCAGCCCGCTCCCGCCACGCCGTCGCCCCTCCCCGATCTCGCCGTTCGCCGTTCGCCGTTCGCCGTTCGCCGTTCGCCGTTCGCCGTTCGAAGGAGCCCGTCGGAGCCCCCTTGCCAAGCTCGTGTAAAATTCACTACACAAGCTCGTAGCATGTCAAGTTTGTTTCTGTAGCAGTTCGATCAGACACGATCCGAGCTGAAGCGGAAAGGACATTTCTTGAGCAGGAAGCCCCTCGTCCGCGACATCCTGAAGAAGAAGCAGGCCGAGCTGACGGCGGCCGAGCGCCGGCTCACGGCGGTGCTCCTGCAGGATTCGATGGTCGGAGGGCTCCAGTCGATCACCAAGCTCGCCGAGAGCGCCGAGGTCTCGACGCCCACCGTGATCCGCCTCGCCCGCAAGCTGGGCTTCGAGGGCTATACCGGCCTCCAGGACGCGATCCGCGAGGAGATCGCCGCGCGCATCAAGCAGCCGCTCGCCAAGCTCGAGGTCGTCGAGAACCACGCGCCGCGCGACCACATCGTCTCGCGCTTCGTGGCCGCCGCCTTCGCCAACATCAACCGCACGCTCGAGCAGCTCGACGTCGGCGAGTTCGACGAAGCGGCCGCGCTCCTCTCCGACCCCGAGCGTCAGCTTCATTTCGTCGGCGGACGGATCACCCGCTCGAACGCGCACTACTTCTTCAACCACCTGCAGATCATCCGCCCGCGCGTCTTCCTGCTCGACAGCTCTCCCAGCGTCTGGCCGCAATCGCTGCTCGACATGGACGCGAAGTCGACGCTCGTGATCTTCGACATAAGGCGCTACGAGCGCGAGCTCGAGAAGCTCGCGAACCTCGCCGTGAAGCAGGGGGCGAACGTGCTCCTGTTCACCGACCAGTGGGGCTCGCCGATCGAGCGCTGCGCCGCCCACACCTTCCGCTGCGCCGTCGAGGTGCCGTCGAGCTGGGATTCGACGCTCGCCATGAACATGCTCGTCGAGAGCTTCATCGCCGAGGTGCAGAGCCGCAGCTCCCGCTCCAGCGTCGAGCGCATCTCGGCGCTCGAGCGGATGATCGGCGAGACGAACATCTTCCGCGGCGGCTGAGCGGGCGAGCGGTTCGCCGGGCGCGCCTTGATCGATGCTGTTCCACTGGCAGCTGATCAATCCGTTCTGGCCTCGACCCAACGATGCGGGGAACGGGGTCGCCCCGCCGGCGTTGGTATCCACGTCGAAAGGATATCCTCCCATGCGCAAGCGAATCATCATCGCCGCGCTCGTCTTTCTTCCGACGAACGCCGTTCTCTTCGGCATCGGTGCGGTGGCGATCCTGCTGGTGCCGGCGCTGAACGCACAGGCGCCCGCCCTGTTTCCGCCCATGATCGTCGCGAGCTTCATCCTCGCCGCGCCGATCGCCTGGGTGCTGGCCCCGCGCCTGCAAGCGCGCTCGTTCCGGCGCGGGCGAGCGCCGGTGGGCGACGGTTCGAGCGGGCGCGCTCCCGAGGATGCGAAACCGGCCCCGCGGTCGGGATCATCTTCCTGAACGACGCATCGGATCGCAGACGAGCGATGCGGGCACAGGGTCGTTCGAACGAGAGCTGGCTGGGGCGGCAGGATTCGAACCTGCGCATGGCGGTACCAAAAACCGCTGCCTTACCGCTTGGCGACGCCCCAACGCGGCGTTAGACCCGCCGACGGAGCCGGACCATAATTCGGGCCGGCAGCCCTGGCAACGGCTTTCGGAGGCGGAAAACCGCGCCTCCCCCTCTTCTTCTCCAGCGTCGAAATCGTCGCAGACGGCCCAAACAGCGCTTGCGTCCCCCGAACGCCGCGGCTATATCACCGCCCACACCAGGAGACCGGAGTGTAGCGCAGCCTGGTAGCGCACCTCGTTCGGGACGAGGGGGTCGCAGGTTCGAATCCTGCCACTCCGACCAAACACTCCGATTAAGTAGCGCGACCTGCGAATCGACTACTTCGACGCCGCCTCAATCCTCCAGCTCCTTGAACGCCGCGTCCGTCGCCTCGCGGTAGAACTCGATCGAGATCTTCGTCCAGACGTCGTCGGGCAGGTCGTTGAGCGCGCGGCGGGCGGCGACCGGCAGGAGCAGCTTTCCCGCCTGCTTCTCCACCGCGAGCTCGGCGATGCGGATCGCGTTCGGTAAAGGCTCGAGCGAGCCGCCGAGCGCGAGCGCGCCCACCACGATCGTCGACCCGCGGGTGTTGTTGCCGAGCATGGCGCCGCTGAGCGCCACGAGCGCGGGGACGCCGAGCAGCGCGCCGGTCTTGTCCGCGTCCATCGCCCGCAGCTGCACGGTGCACTCGTGCGCCCGCGGGTCGCGGTCGCCGACGAGGGCGCGGGCGTTGGCGTAGAGGTTCTGCTCGGCCACCTTGACGCTCTCGCGGAAGGCCGGCGGCGTCGGCTGGTTGAGGATGCGCACGCCCGACCCCGGCTGCGCCGTGACCTCGATGCGGTAGAGCCCCGGGCCGGTCTCGCCGCCGCCGGGGCCGACGGCCCAGACCTGGCCGGGCGGCAGCGGCTCGGCGTCGATCGCCTCGTCGGAATGAAGCTCCGGCGTGGCGACGAACTGCTCGACCCCGTCGCGCCCCAGCGTGTAGCTGAACAGCGTGTTCTTGAACTCGCTCTTGAACACCCGCTTCTGCTGCTCCTTCACCCGCCGGCGGCTCTCCAGCGCGAGCCGCACGATCCACTCGAGATCGGCGTCGGGCACCGGCGCCGCCGGATCGGGGTGGAGCAGCTTGACGACGCCGCTCACGGTCTTGCGCACCGCCTCGATGTCGCTGCCCGACAGCGCCCCGCCGAAATGGATGCGCCCGTCGAGCACGCTCGCGCGCGAGACGTCGCGCAGGCGCGTCCAGCATTCGGAGAGGAAATCCGAGACGAGGCCGAAATGGTCGGTCAGGTGCTTGCGCGGGTCGAGCTTCGGGTAGTCCCAGCCCGGCGCGTAGGCGTGCAGGCGATCCATGAAGGCGGTGTCGTCGCGCATCTCCGGCGGCAGCGGCGACAGGAGGTGGCCGAAGCGCTGCGCCTGCTCGAGATCGACGTCGAGATTGCCCACGAGCACGATGCCACCGCGGGCGCGGATCGAATCCTTGCCGCGGGAGAACTCGCCCGAGGCCATGTAGCCCTTCATGATGTTGACGCCGTCCTTCGAGTCGAAGGAGACGCGCCAACATCTACTCGCGCCGCGAGAGCGTGCTCTACGCCTGGCTTCCGACCATCGGCCGTTCGTCTGCGGAGGCGCGGGAGAGCCTCTCCTATTGGGTCGGGATCCCCGAGACCAGGCTCGTGCCCGTGCGCGACGTCTTCTCCGCGCTGTGCGAAGGCATCAGGCCGGGGGCGGGCGGCGACATCGCCGGACGCATCATCGGCGCGCTGGAGCGCATGGCCGAGGAGAGCGCCGGCGAGCGCGAGGCGCTGCGCTCGACGAGCATCGCGACCGCGCTGTCGCTACCCTTCTGGGAGCGGCTCGACATCCTCAATCTCTCCCCGTTCGACATCGAGGAAGCGGTGTACTACGGAGACGTCGAGCAGCTCACCGAGATGCGTCGCGCCTCCTGCCGGACGGAAGAGCTGCTACGCGCCGTCGAGGCCGGCCGCCGGATCGGCGACCCGTCGGGCTTTCGCTATTCGCAGGACGGCGAGGTCCTCGACGTACCCTCCAGCCTCGATTATCGCTGGGTGGTGCGCGTCGACCGTGGCGAAGGCGTCGTCTTCCTGCCGCTGGACTATTTCCCATGACCTATCCGGGTCGTATCCGTGTTCTCGCCGTCGCCCCGGCAATCGGCCACGCGTTGCGGGACGACGAGGGCGGATCGAGACGAAGCATCGCTTCCGGAAGGATCACGCCGCGCCCATATCGGTCTTCGCGAAGGTCTCGTCGAACGAATAGCCGGCGCCGCGCACGGTGCGGATCGGGTCCAGCGTCTCGGGCGTGTTGATCGCCTTGCGCAGGCGCCCGACATGGACGTCGACCGTGCGCTCGTCGATGTAGACGTCGTGGCCCCAGACGCCGTCGAGCAGCTGCTCGCGGGTGAAGACGCGGCCGGGGCTCTGCATCAAGTATTCCAGCAGGCGGAATTCCGTCGGGCCGAGATGCAGCTCGCGGCCGGAGCGACGCACGCGGTGGGTCTCGCGATCGAGCTCGATGTCGCCCGCGACGAGCAGGTTGGCGATGTGCGCGGGCTTCGTCCTGCGCAGCAGCGCACGTACGCGCGCGAGCAGCTCCGGCACCGAGAAGGGCTTGACGATGTAGTCGTCGGCGCCGGTGGCGAGGCCGCGCACGCGGTCGCCCTCCTCGCCGCGGGCGGTGAGCATGATCACCGGCAGCCGCTCGGTCTCGCGGCGCGCGCGGATGCGGCGGCACAGCTCGATGCCCGACAGGCCCGGAAGCATCCAGTCGAGCAGGACGAGGTCGGGCACCTGCTCCTGAAGGCTCACCTCGGCCTCGTCGCCGCGTGCGACCGTATCGACCTTGTAGCCCTCGGATTCCAGATTGTAGCGCAGGAGGAGCGTCAAGGGCTCCTCGTCCTCGACGACCAGGATACGCGTGCTCATCGTGCGATCGCCCAGCGGTCGATCAGGCGCTCGGCGCGCCGGGCGCGTCGCCCGAATGGCCGGTCTCGTAGGCCGTGCGGTCCATCTTCGGCCGCTCGGCCGTGATCGGCTGGCCGGTGACGAGGTAGTGGATCGTCTCGGCGACGTTGGTGGTGTGGTCGCCGATGCGCTCGACGTTCTTGGCGCAGAACAGGAGATGCGTGCAGAAGGTGATGTTGCGCGGATCCTCCATCATATAGGTCAGCAGCTCGCGGAAGAGTGAGTTGTAGAGCGCGTCGGTCGCGCCGTCGCGCCGCCAGACCTCGAGCGCCTTGTCGACGTCGAGCTGAGTGTAGGCGTCCAGGATGTCCTTGAGCTGGCCGAGCACCATGTCCGACATGCGCTCGACGCCGAGCACGACACGCTGCGGCTCGAACTGGCCGGAGATCGCCAGCGTGCGCTTGGAGATGTTCTTGGCCATGTCGCCGATCCGCTCGATGTCGGAGGCGATGCGGATGGCGGAGATCACCTCGCGCAGGTCGACAGCCATCGGCTGGCGACGCGCGATGGTGAGGATGGCCTTCTCCTCGATGTCGCGCTGGATCGTGTCGAGCCGGTAGTCGGTGGTGACCACCGACTGGGCGAGCCCCACGTCCCGGCGGACCAGGGCGACGGTGGCGTCGGCGAGCATCTTCTCGGCGATGCCGCCCATCTCCATGATCGAGCGGCGCAGCTCCTGGAGCTCGGCGTCGAACGAAGCGACCGTGTGTTCGGACATGGGTCCGTCTCCTCGAGTGCAGGGGCCGGGCTCAGCCGAAGCGGCCGGTGATGTAGTCCTGCGTGCGCTTGTCGCGGGGATTGGTGAACATGTGGTCCGTCGGCCCCTCCTCGACGAGATAGCCGAGGTGGAAGAAGCAGGTCTTCTGCGAGACGCGGGCGGCCTGCTGCATCGAGTGGGTGACGATGACGATGGTGTAGTTCCGCCGCAGCTCGTCGATCAGCTCCTCGATGCGTGCGGTCGCGATCGGGTCGAGGGCGGAGCAGGGCTCGTCCATCAGGATCACCTCGGGCGAGACCGCGATGGCGCGGGCGATGCACAGGCGCTGCTGCTGGCCGCCGGAGAGGCCCGTGCCGGTCTCGGCGAGACGGTCCTTCACCTCCTCCCACAGGCCGGCCTTGCGGAGCGCCGCCTCGACGATCACCGCGAGCTCCGCCTTCGACTTGGCGAGACCGTGGATCCGCGGGCCGTAGGCGACGTTCTCGAAGATCGACTTGGGGAACGGGTTGGGCTTCTGGAACACCATGCCGACCCGCGCGCGCAGCGTGACGACGTCGAGATCCGCATCGTAGATGTTCTTGCCGTCGATCGTGATGTCGCCATCGACGCGGGCGCCGTCGATCGTATCGTTCATGCGGTTGAGGCAGCGCAGGAACGTCGACTTGCCGCAGCCGGAGGGGCCGATGAAGGCGGTGACCGCCTTCTCGGGGATGCCGATCGAAAGGTCGTAGATCGCCTGCTTGGCGCCGTAGAACACGTTCACGCCGCGCGCGTCGACCTTCGTGTCGAGCGGCGTCTCCAGCGGTGCGCGGACGGTCTCGGCCTTCTCCAGGACGGGCGCGGAGGTCGCGGGCTCCGCGGACGGTGCGTGCATGGCGGTCATGTCGTCTCCTCGCTCGGTCACCATTTGCGCTCGAGCCGGTTGCGCAGAAGAATTGCGATCAGGTTCATCGAGATCAGGAAGCCGAGCAGCACCAGGATGCCGGCGGACGTGCGCGCCAGGAAGCCCCGCTCGGGGCTGTCCGCCCAGATGAAGATCTGGGTCGGCAGCGCCGTCGACGGGTCGAGAATACCACCGGGCGGGCTCGTGATGAAGGCGTTCATCCCGATGAGAAGCAGCGGCGCGGTCTCGCCGAGCGCCTGGGCGAGGCCGATGATCGTGCCGGTCAGGATGCCGGGCAGCGCCAGCGGCAGGACGTGGTGCAGCACCACCTCGTGCTTCGACGCACCGATGCCGAGCGCCGCCTCGCGGATCGAGGGCGGCACGGCCTTCAGCGCGGCGCGGGTGACGATGATCATCGTCGGCAACGTCATCAGCGCGAGCACCATGCCGCCGACGAGCGGCGCCGAGCGCGGCATGCCGAACCAGCCGAGGAAGACCGCGAGGCCGAGCAGGCCGAAGACGATCGAAGGGACGGCGGCGAGGTTGTTGATGTTCACCTCGATGACGTCCGTCCACTTGTTCTTGGGCGCGAACTCCTCGAGGTACACCGCCGCCGCGATCCCGATCGGGAAGCTCAGCAGGAAGCACACGGCCAGCGCGAAGAAGGACCCGACCACGGCGCCGGAGAGGCCGGCGAGCTCGGGGAAGCGGCTGTCCGCGTTGAGGAAGAGCGCCGTGTTGAACCGCTGCTCGACGAGGCCCTGATCGGCGAGGCGGTCGAACAGGACGATGCCGCGGTCGTCGACCCGGCGGCGATCCTCGGCGAGATCGCGCGAGATCGTGCCCTTGGCGAGCTGGTCGTATGGATCGGACGCGGGAATCTGCAGACGGATCGTCTCGCCGATGACGCCTGGATTGGCGACGACGTATTCGCGCAGGATGAAGTTCGCGTTGCGGGTGACGATGTCGCGCGCCGCCCGCAGCTCGGCGGCGTCCACGTCCGGGAGAGCCGCCTGCAGGGAGGCCGTGATCAGCTCGCGATACTCGCCCCGGCTCGGGTCCGCCGCGTCGACCGCGCCGGGGTCGACGAAGATCTCGAGCGTGACCTGCGTCTGCGTGAAGGCCCGGTAGCCGTTCAGCACGAGCGATCCGACGAGGATCGCGAGGAGGCCGAGCGCGGTGGCGACCGCCACCAGCCCATAGGCGCGCAGCCGCGACTCGGCGGCGCGGCGGCGCCGGCGGCGCGTGTCGGCCGCGGAGGACGTCCAGTCGACGGGGGAGGCCCCGGCCTGCGCGATGTCAGTCATACTTCTCTCGATATTTCTGCACGACCCGCAGGGCGATGACGTTGAGCCCCAGCGTCGCGACGAAGAGGACGAGGCCGAGCGCGAAGGCGGCGAGCGTCTTGGGGCTGTCGAAGGCGGTGTCGCCGATGAGCAGCGTGACGATCTGCACCGTGACCGTCGTCACCGAGTCGAGCGGGTTGAAGGTGAGGGTGGCGATCAGGCCCGCGGCCATCACCACGATCATGGTCTCGCCGATGGCGCGGCTCACCGCGAGCAGGATGCCGCCGGCGATGCCGGGCAGCGCCGCCGGCAGCAGCACCTTCATGATCGTCTCGCCCTGCGTCGCGCCCATGGCCAGCGACCCGTCGCGCATCGTGCGCGGGACGGCGTTCAGCGCGTCGTCCGTCATCGAGGAGATGAAGGGGATGATCATGATGCCCATCACGCCGCCGGCGACGAGCGCCGTGTTGGGCGCGACCGGGATGCCGATCGCCATGCCGGCGGCGCGGATCGCGGGAGCGACCACGATCACCGCGAAGAAGCCGTACACCACCGTCGGGATGCCCGCGAGGATCTCCATCATCGGCTTGACGATCGAGCGGACGCGGTCGCTCGCGAATTCGGTGAGGTAGATCGCCGAGAAGAGCCCGATCGGCACCGCCACGGCCATCGCGATGGTGGCGATCAGCAGCGTGCCGACGAAGACCGGGATCGCGCCGAAGGCGCCCGCGCCGGCGATCTGGTCCGGACGGATCGCGATCTGCGGCTCCCAGTTGAGGCCGAACAGGAACTCGGTGACGGGCACCATCTGGAAGAACAGCCACGCCTCGAAGACGAGCGCGCCGATGATGCCGATCGTCGTGAAGATGGCGAGCACCGCGCAGGTGACCATCAGGATCGACAGCGCGCGCTCGAAGCCCTGGCGGGCCCGGAACAGCGGCGCGAGCCGCGCGCGCGCGACCATCATCGCCAGGATCGCCACCGACAGGGCCGCCACCACCATCGCCCAGCGCGCGATCTGCGACCAGGCGACGTAGCGCTCCGCCGCGGCGACGATCGCCGGCGACGGCTCGCCGAACTGGAGGCCCGCGGCGACGTTCTTCACCTCGGTGAGGTAGAGCGACAGCTGCGCCGTCGTGGCGCCGTCCGTCATGGTGTCCGGCAGGCTCGCGAGCAGCAGCCGGTCGAGCACGGTGCCCTGGAACATCAGCCAGGCCAGGACCAGCAGCAGCGCGGGCACGCCGACCCAGACGGCGACGAAGGCGCCGTGGTAGATCGGTCGCGAGTGCACGGCGCCCACCGGCGTCGCGTGAACGAACTTGCGCCCCTGCGCCTGCCCTACGAAATACGCCGCCAGCGACAGAGCCAGGACGACGAGGATCAGGTTTCCGGCCATGCCGATACCGTCCGCTTCACGACGCGCGCGCCGATCGATAATCGAGGACGGGTCGCGGCGGGCATGCCGCCGCGACCCGAATTCGGAGCGTCTATAGCTCAGCCGCCGTAGCGGGTGAAGCCGGTGCCGTTGACGGCCGCGTCCCGCACCTCGGTGCGGCGCGCCTCCGGCAGCGGAACCATGCCGCGCTCGGAGAGCAGGCCGTTCGGGCCCATGACGTCCTCGCTGGTGTAGAGCTCGACGAACTCCGCCAGGCCCGGGATCACGCCGCGGTGGGCGTTCTTCACGTAGAAGAACAGCGGGCGGGAGACGGCGTAGGAGCCGTCCGCGATCGTGTCGAAGGTCGGCGCGACGCCGTCGACGGTCGCGGCCTTCAGCGTGTCCTGGTTCTCGTAGAGGAACGAGTAGCCGAAGATGCCGAGCGCGTTCGGGTCCTGCTGGAGGCGCTGGACGATCAGGTTGTCGTTCTCGCCCGCCTCGATGAAGGGGCCGTCCTGACGCATGCGCGAGCAGACCTCGTCCCAACGGTCCTCGTTCGCGTCCTCGAGCGCCGCGATCGTCTCGAACTCGTTGCAGCCCTCGTGCATCACGAGCTCGACGAAGGCGTCGCGCGTGCCGGAGGTCGGGGGCGGGCCGAGGACCACGATCTCCACGTCGGGGAGCGAGGAGTCGATCTGGCTCCAGTTGGTGTAGGGGTTGGCGACGATCTCGCCGTCGACCTCGACCTCGGAGGCGAGCGCCTGGAAGATCTGAGCCTTGGTGAGGTCGAGATCCGCACCCTCGACCGACAGCGCGAGCGACAGGCCGTCGGAGCCGATCTGCACCTCGGTGATGTCGGTCACGCCGTTCGACTGGCACAGCTCCCACTCGGAGGCGGTCATCGCGCGCGACGCGCCGGTGATGTCCGCGGTCTGCGGGCCGACGCCCTCGCAGAAGATGCGCATGCCGCCGCCGGTGCCGGTCGACTCGACGATCGGCGCCGAGCCGCCCGTCGAAGCGGCGAACTCCTCGGACGCGGCCTGCGAGTACGGGAACACCGTGGACGAGCCGACGACGCGGATCTGGTCACGGGACTGGGCGTTCGCGGCGCCGGCGGCCATGACGCCAGCGGCGGCGATCGCGAGCGCGCTCGTATAGGTGAAGAATTTCACGGGTGATCTCCCTGAAGCTATAAGTCTCTGGCCGCGCTTCCGAATACTCGGATCACGGCTGTGGCTGCGGGCGACGCCGATCGCGCCCCCCCGACGCGAGGCGGACCCTAGGGACTGCGGATGACACTCATGTGACGCACATCGCCGAAGGCAGAGCTCCACCTCGTCCACCACGAACGCGGGTCCTTTGCCGGCAATGCGAAAACCACGCAGGCGCCGGATCGATCCGCGGGGGGCCGTTTTCCATGCCGCACTCGGCACGCGCATCGCCGCGCATTATGCTGCGTGCGCCGCGCCTGCGCGGACCGGCTCTCCCGCCCAAGAAGGTGCTCGCCCCATGCGTCTCGTGACCCTCGTCCTCGCCCTCGCGACGTCGCTCCCCTCCGCCGCGCTCGCCGAGATGCGCGGCCATGGCGGGCCGGTGCGCGCCCTCGCCGTCGCGCCCTCGGGCGAGACGGCCGTCTCCGGCTCCTTCGACAGCCGGGCCATCCTCTGGGACCTCTCGGCGAACGCCGCGGCTCAGGTCCTGCGCCATCACGACGGCGCGGTGAACGCGGTCGCCGTCCTGCCGGACGGGCGCGTCGCCACCGGCGGCGCGGACGGGCGAATCGCGCTCTGGCGCCCGGGCCTGCCCGAGCCCGAGCGCGTCGAGCAGGCGCACGACGGGCCGATCGCAAGCCTCGCCGTCTCGCCGGACGGCGCGACGCTCGCCTCCGCCGCCTGGGACGCGACCGTCCGGCTGACGCCGCTCGCGGGCGGGGAGGCGCGCGCCCTCGCCGGGCACGCGGGCAACGTCAACGCGGTGGCCTTCACGCCGGGCGGCGATCTCGTCAGCGCCGGCTACGACGCGACCCTGCGCGTCTGGCCGCAGGACGGCGGGGCGCCGCGCGTCACGACGCTGCCGACGCCGCTGAACGCGCTCGCCGTCGCGCCCGACGGGGAGATCGCGGCGGGCGGCGCGGACGGGGTGGTGCGGCTGCTTTCGCCCGACGGCGCGATTCGCGCCGAGATCGAGACGCAGCCCCTGCCGATCATCGCGCTCGCGCTCTCGCCGGACGGGACGCGCCTCGCGGCGGCGACGATCCGGGGCTCGGTGGCGATCATCGACCGGGAGGCGCGCACGGTGCTGTTCACCCTGGTGGGACCGGGCCTGCCGGTCTGGTCGGCGGCCTACGCGCCCGACGGCGAGACCCTCTACACCGGCGGCGGGGACGCCGTGGTCCGCGCCTGGGACGCGCGCACCGGCGAGCCGATCGGCCCGGCGGTGATCGGCGCGGCGCAGGATCCGCTGGCGGCCTTCGCGGGCTCGCGGGGGGCGGAGGTGTTTCGCGCCTGCGCCGCCTGCCACACGCTCTCCGCCGACGAGGGCGAGCGCGCCGGACCGACGCTCGCGGGGATCTTCGGCCGGCGCATCGGCACGGCGGAAGGCTACGACTACTCCCCGGCCCTGCCGGAGCTCGACATCGTCTGGACGCCGCAGACCGTCTCCGAGCTGTTCGAGGTCGGTCCCACCCTCTACACGCCGGGCTCCAAGATGCCCGAGCAGCGCATCCTCGATGCGCAGGACCGGCAGGCGCTCGTCGAGTTCCTCGCCCGAGCGACCGAGTGAAGCGACCGAGTGAGGCGCGCCTTGCGCGGCCCCGCCGCGACGCTCTACATCTGCCGCACGACAGCGAACCCCGGGAGCGACGCGTGACGACACGAGAAGAGGTTCTGCAGGCGCTCGCCGCCGTCAAGCTGCCCGCGAGCGGGGAGAGCCTGCTCGCCTCGGGGCGTCTCTCCGACGTGGTGCTCGACGGGGGTCGGGTGATGTTCTCGATCGCCATCGACGCCACGGAGGCGCAGGCCATGGAGGGCGTGCGCAAGGCGGCCGAGGACGCGGCGCGGAGCGTCGCCCGCGGCGGCACGGTGCTCGCGACCCTCACCGCCGACCGGCCGGTGCCGAAGGGTCCCTCCGCGACGCCCCCCTCCCGCGCGGGCGTGCAGCCGGGGCGGCCCGCGAGCCCACCGCAGGCGAAGGCGCAGGGCATTCCCGGCGTGAAGCACGTGATCGCGGTGGCGTCCGGCAAGGGCGGGGTGGGCAAGTCCACCACCGCCTGCAACCTCGCGCTCGGCCTGCGGGCGCTCGGCTTGAAGGTCGGCATCCTCGACGCCGATATCTACGGCCCCTCGATGCCCAAGCTCTTCGGCCTGCACGGCAAGCCCCGCGTGCTGTCGGGGCGCACGCTCGAGCCGCTCGACGGCTACGGCGTCAAGGTGATGTCGATCGGCTTCATGGTCGAGGAAGAGACGCCGATGATCTGGCGCGGGCCGATGGTGATGTCGGCCATCACCCAGATGCTGCGCGAGGTCGCCTGGGGCGAGCTCGACGTGCTCGTCGTCGACATGCCGCCGGGCACCGGCGACGCGCAGCTGACGATGGCGCAGGCGACGCCGCTCGCGGGCGCCGTCATCGTCTCGACGCCGCAGGACCTCGCGCTGATCGACGCGCGGCGCGGGGTGGCGATGTTCAAGCGCACCGAGGTGCCGATCCTCGGCATCGTCGAGAACATGGCGACCTTCGTCTGCCCCCATTGCGGCGAGACGAGCCACATCTTCGGACACGGCGGCGCGGCGACCGAGGCGGCGCGGCTGGGCGTGCCGTTCCTCGGCGAGGTGCCGCTGAACATGACCATCCGCGAGACCTCCGACGCCGGTCGCCCGGTGACGGCGCTCGACCCGGACGGGCCGCAGGGGCGGGTCTATCGCGGGATCGCGGAGAAGGTGTGGGCGGGGCTCGCGGGCGGGCGGGCGCGGGTCGCGCCGAGGATCGTGTGGGAGTGAAGCGGAGGCCGGAAATGCTTGCCCGCGCTCGCATTCCACGGCATAGATCGGGAACCGATAATCCCGGGAGGAGAACCCCGATGAAAGCCTTCCTCGCCTCTCTCGTCGTGGCGGTCGTCGCCGCCGTCGGCGCGGCCTACCTGCTCGAGTCGAACTGGCAATCCACCGCTGCCGACGCCTACGCCACGAGCGGCGCCCGCGTCGGCGACCCGGGGAACAATCTCGTCGGCTCGGACTGGTATTCCTCGCGCAGCTGAGGCGCGCCGGATCCGGCACCTCCTCGCAGGGGCTATCGCGTTCACGGATCTCCCGAGCTCCTTGCGATGGCGAAGCCTTCGAGGCGATCGTCCTCCCCTGCGGGGACGTGGCGGGTGGCGGCCCTGCAACGACCTCGACGACGGGCGCGACCCCGCGTCCTCCCCGGAGGGGAGGAGTCCGCGCGAAGCGCGGGCGGCGGGGCCGTCGGATATCCGGGCCGGCCGGCCGCCGCCCTCCCCACCCTCCGGCTTGCGGCCGTCGTCCTCCCCTGCGGGGAGGTGGCGGCTGGCGGCCTTGCAACGACGTCGACGACGGGCGTGACCCCTCGTCCTCCCCTCAGCCCGGAGGGGAGGTCGGCGGCCGAAGGCCGGCGGGTGGGGGCGAGAGGGGCGTGTCCGACCCGGCATTCGCCCCTCCGGTCCGCTTCGCGGCCCACCTCCCGCGGGGAGATGCCGGCGCCGTGGGCCTCTAGAAAGACAGAAAAATGGGCGCGGTGGTCTCCCCCCGCGCCCTTCGCGTCTTCACACCCGGGCCGAGATCACTCGGCCGGCTGGGGCCTCGGCGTCGCGCCGCCGGCAGTACCGCCCGTTGCGGCCTGCTTGCGGCCGGCCTCCTCGGCCCAGAGCGAATGGTGCTCGCGCGCCCAGTTGTAGTCGACCTCGCCCGAGCCCATGGCGTCGAAGGCGCCCTGCATGCCCACCGAGCCGATGTAGATGTGGCCGACCATGATCGCGACGAGCGCGGCGGCGACGATGCCGTGGATGATCTGCATCAGCTGCCAGTCGGCATAGCCTCCGGCGAGCCAGGGGAAGAGCAGGAACACGCCCGTCACCGAGAGAGCCGCGCCGCCGATGATGACGGACCAGAAGATGCCTTTCTGGCCGGCGTTGAACTTCTTCGCCGGCGGGTGGACACCCTTGGAGAACAGGCCGCCGCCCGCCTTCAGCCACGCCACGTCCGTTCCGTTGGGGATGTTGTCCTTGATCCAGACCACCAGCATGAAGACGAGGCCGGCCATGAACGGCCAGGCGAGGTAGTTGTGGGCGTACTTGCCCCATTGCGTGGCCGCCGCGAAGGCTTCCGGCCCGAACAGCGGGAGCAGCACGTAGCGGCCGAGCACGAGGTTGAGCCCCGTGAGCGCCAGCACAAGGAACGAGCCGGCGGTGAGCCAGTGCACGAAGCGCTCGAACGCGTTGAAGCGCAGGATCTTCACACCCGAGAGCCCGCTGTCGATCGTGATCTTGCCGCGCATCGCGTAGAAGGCGCCGACGATCGCGATCATGCCGATGAGCGCGATCGCGGTGATCCACAGCATCGTGCCCTGGTGGAAGGCGCGCCAGTCCTGGCCGCCGGGCTTGATCAGGCCCGTAGCCGCCTGGTCGGGGATCGAGACGCGCCCGGCGATCTCGGCGCCGGGCTGGAGCGCCTGGAGCAGCTGCTCCTCGGTGACGGCCTTGGCCGTCGGGTTGATGGGCTGGGCCTGCGCCAGCGCGTCGCCCGGGACGAGCGCGGCGGCGAGGCCGAGAAGAGCGAAAGCGGCGAGCGCGGTGCGGGCGCTTTTCGCGATGGAGGTGAGGCTCGCGCGGAGCATGGGGATCATCCTTCCCTGACCTGTGGATAAGAGGCGGTGTGGCGGCGGGGGCAGGCCCCGCCGCCATGCGAACCGCGCCTCAGATCGCGACGGTTTCCTTGTAGGCCGTCTGCCAGCCCCAGGCGCCCGAGCCGTAGCCGCGGGTGACCACGCGCTCGCGGTAGATCTCGGCGATGATCTCGCCGTCACCCGCCAGAAGCGCCTTGGTCGAGCACATCTCGGCGCAGATCGGCAGCTTGCCCTCGGCGAGACGGTTGGAGCCGTACGCCTCGTATTCCGCCATGGTGATGTCCGCCTCGGGGCCGCCGGCGCAGTAGGTGCACTTGTCCATCTTGCCGCGGGAGCCGAAATTGCCGACGCGCGGATATTGCGGCGCGCCGAACGGGCAGGCGTAGAAGCAGTAGCCGCAGCCGATGCACAGCTCCTTGGAGTGCAGCACCACCGCATCGACGGTGGTGTAGAAGCAATCCACCGGGCACACGGCCGCACAGGGCGCGTCCGTGCAGTGCATGCAGGCCATCGAGATCGAGCGCTCGCCGGGCATGCCGTCGTTGATGGTGACGACGCGCCGGCGGTTGATGCCCCACGGCACCTCGTGCTCGTTCTTGCAGGCGGTGACGCAGGCGTTGCACTCGATGCAACGGTCGGCGTCGCAGAGGAACTTCATACGGGCCATAATTCAGATCCTCCCCTCACGCCGCCGCGATCTGGCAGAGCGTGACCTTGGTTTCCTGCATGCCGGTCACGGGGTCGTAGCCGTACGTGGTCACGGTGTTCACGGATTCGCCGAGCACGATCGGGTCGGTCCCCTGCGGGTACTTCGCCCTCTGGTCCTCTCCCTGGAACCAGCCGGCGAAGTGGAAGGGCATGAACGCCACGCCACGGCCGACGCGCTCGGTGACCAGCGCCTTGACGCGCGCCTTCGACCCGCCCTCGGGGCCGGTGACCCAGACCCACTGGCCTTCCCCGATGCCCCGCTCCGAGGCGTCGGCCGGGTTGATCTCGACGAACATGTCCTGCTGGAGCTCGGCGAGCCACGGGTTGGAGCGCGTCTCCTCGCCGCCGCCCTCGTACTCGACCAGGCGGCCGGAGGTGAGAATGATCGGGAAGTCGCGGGCGATGCTCTTCTCGACGGCCGCCATCTGCACCGTGTGGCCGATGTTGGGCACGCGCTGCTGACGGAAGTCGTCGCGTGTCGGGTACTGCGCCACGAGATCGGTGCGCGGCGAGTAGATCGGCTCGCGATGGACCGGCACGGGATCGGGCAGGTTCCAGGCCATGGCCCGGGCCTTGCCGTTGCCGAACGGGATCGCGCCGTGCTCGAGGCACACCCGCTGGATGCCGCCCGAGAGGTCGGTCGACCAGGAGACCGCGTCGGCGTTGGCGCCGCCCTGGGTCTCGATGCGGGTCCGCTCGGCCGCGGTGAGGTCGACGTCCCAGCCGAGCTGCTTGAGAACGCCGTAGGTGAACTCGGGATGACCGTCGGTCAGCTCCGAGCCGACCGGCGCCGAGCCCTCGGCCAGCAGCGTCACGCCCTCGCGCTCCACGCCGAAGCGGGCGCGGAAGGCTCCGCCGCCGTCCTTCACGTGCAGGTTCGTGTTGTAGAGGATGTGCGTGCCGGGATGGCGGATCTCCGGCGTGCCCCAGCACGGCCACGGCAGGCCGTAATAGTCGCCCGCGACCTCCGCGGTGTCCGCCGGAGCGCGCAGGGTGACGAGATCGAAGGCGCCCTGGTTGGCCATGTGCGCCTTGATGCGCTCGGGCGACTGGCCGCAATAGCCCGTCGACCAGCCGCCGCGGTTGATCTCGCGCAGCACCGATTCCGGCTGCGGCTCGGGGCCGAACTTGCCCTCCACCATCTCGATGTTCTTGAACATCCGGTCGGCGAAGCCGAGCTTCTCGGCCAGCTGATAGATCACCCAGTAGTCGTTCGCCGATTCGAAGATCGGCTCCACCACCTTCTCGCCCCATTGGATCGAGCGGTTCGAGGCCGTGCGCGAGCCCGAGCACTCGAACTGGGTGCAGATCGGCAGGAGGTAGGTGTTCTCCGTGCGCTCGCCCAGCACCGCGAAGGTGGTGGGGTGCGGGTCGGCGACCACGAGGAGGTCGAGGCGCCCCAGCCCCTCGGCCACCTCCGGCATGCGGGTGACGGTGTTGCCGCCGTGCCCGAACACCATCATCGCCTTGATGTTGTCGCGCTGGTCGACGTCGTCTGGGTTCATCATCACCGCGTCGAACCAGCGGGTGGTGGTGATCCCGGGCGTCTCCATGTTGGCCTTGCGGTCGCGGGCGTCGCGGCCCGCCTTGGCCGGGACCTCGTCGAAACGCGCCTGCAGCCAGTCGTACTCGACCTCCCAGACGCGAGCCCAATGCCGCCAGCCGCCCTCGGCGAGGCCGTAGTAGAGCGGCAGCGAGGTGACGTCGAGGCCGAGATCGGTGGCGCCCTGCACGTTGCAATGGCCGCGGAAGATGTTGGCGCCCGTGCCCTCCGAGCCGACATTGCCGGTGGCGAGCAGCAGGTTGCAATAGGCGCGCACGTTGGCGGTGCCCACCGTCTTCTGGGTCGCGCCCATGCACCAGATCAGGGTCGACGGCTTCTGCGTCGCGAACTGCTCGGCGACGCGCTTGAGCTGCTCGCCCGGCACGCCGGAGACGCGCTCGACCTCCTCGGGCGTCCACTTGGCGACTTCCTTGCGGACCTCGTCCATGCCGTAGACGCGCTTGGCGATGAAGTCCTTGTCCTCCCAGCCGTTCTCGAAGATGTGCCACATCATGCCCCAGATCACCGGGATGTCGGTGCCGGGACGGATGCGCACGTATTCGGTGGCGTGGGCGGCGGTGCGGGTGAAGCGCGGATCGATGACGATCATGTTGGCGCGGTTCAGCTCCTTGCCCGAGAGCACGTGCTGGAGCGAGACCGGATGCGCCTCCGCGGGATTCCCGCCCATGATGATCATGGTCTTGGAATTGCGGATGTCGTTGTAGGAATTGGTCTGGGCGCCGTAGCCCCAGGTGTTGGCGACGCCGGCCACCGTGGTGGAGTGGCAGATGCGCGCCTGATGGTCGACCGAGTTCGTGCCCCAGAAGGCGGCGAGCTTGCGGTAGAGATACGCGCCCTCGTTGGAGAACTTCGCCGAGCCGAGCCAGAACACGCTGTCCGCGCCGGACTGCTCGCGGATCGTGCCGAGCTTCTCGCCGATCTCGGTCAACGCCTCCTCCCAGGAGACGCGGGTCCACTGCCCGCCGACGAGCTTCATCGGGTACTTCAGGCGGCGGTCGCCGTGGACCAGCTCGCGGACCGACGCGCCCTTGGCGCAGTGCGTGCCGCGGTTGATCGGGCTCTCCCAGGCCGGCTCCTGGCCGACCCAGACGCCGTTCTGGACTTCCGCGATCACCGTGCAGCCCACCGAGCAGTGGGTGCAGATGTTCTTCCTGGTCTCGACCGCGACGCCCTCGACCATCGGGCCGGCCTCGGCGCGGCGCACGGCGCCCAGCGAGAGCGTGCCGGCTGCCGCGAGCCCGCCGGCGACGAGGCCGGATCGGCGCAGGAAGGTGCGGCGGTCGATCGCCTGGTTGGCGATTCCCGCGACGATCGCGGGATGGCGGGCACGACGGGCGGCGCCCGTGTGAGACCCGCCTTCGATGGAAGTTCCTTGGAAGGACTTGCGCTTGACGAGCATGGAACCCGCCTCCTCAGTAACGGTTGGTGCGATAGAAGGCCTGGACGTGCTCGGTCTCCCGATAGCGCGCCTTCACCTTCTCGTCGGCGGTCTCCGACGCCTCGGCCTCGCCGAGCGGCGCGACGACCACGGCGGCCGCCAGGCTGCCGGCGCCGCCGACGGCCTTCAGGAACCCGCGCCGATCGAGCGCTTCGCGCGCGATCTCGTCCTTGTGCGTCTTGCGCATATCCGGTCCTCCACCTCGGACCCGTCGGGGCGGGCCCGTCTTCAGCCTCGGGCGGTGCGGACCGCCCCTCGTGATGTCGGCGCGCCCGCGCACGCGCCCTCGCACACGCCCTTTGGTTCAATCCCCGATCTCGAAGGCGTCCGCCTCGATCTCGAAGAACGTGCGGCCCACCGCACCGACGGCCCGGTAGAGCCGCGACGAGGGAGCGATTTCCAAGTCCGCGAAGAAGCGCGGCGCCCACGGCTTCAGGTGCCGCTCGAAGAAGCCGCGCTCGGCGCTCTCCTGCGCGTCGAAGCGGCGGCCGGCGAGGCCCGCCATCACGTCGCACAGGATCGCGACGTGGTCCTCGGGGTCCTTCAGGCCGTCCTCGCGCTCGAGGCCGAGCGACGTCAGGTCCGCGCGAACCGCCGCGAGCGGGCGCTCGTGCAGGAAGCCCGTGAGGTAGAAGGAGGCGTAGGGCAGGAGCTCGCCGCGCCCGAGCCCGATGAACAGATCGAAGAACTCGCGGCTCGCCGCTTCTGGCCCGATTCGCGCCGCCGCGTCGGCGAGCGCGATATGCGCCATCCCGAGCGGGCTCGAATCGCCCTTCAGCCCGCGCAGGGCTTCGAGCGTCTCGGCCGTCGGCGCCCTGCCGAGGAGATGGGCGAGAAGGTCGTATTCGCGGGCGCGCAGGAGGTCGATCTCGTCGATCGCCTCGGCGGCATCGTCAGCGGGGTTGTCGGGGTAGAGATCCGGCCGGAGACGGTCGCGGGGGACGCCCGTGGCGCTCTCCACCGCCAGCACGCGCTCGGCGGGAACGCGGCTCCAATTGGAGACCGACGGCTGGGAGATACCCAACGTGCGCGCGAGAGAGCCGACGCCACCGGCGGCGCTGATCGCCAGATCGAGCCCTTCGTCCCGCATACGTTTCCCCGCACGAACCGCCCTCTTCCCGGGGCGCACTCTTTCTAACCATTCCATAGTACCCGGCTATGGGCGCGAACCGCAAGCCGCCTCGTAACCGTTCTAGACGGGAGTCGCGCCGCCGTGACGGCGCGGACGGGGGCGGAAATCACTTATATCGGACGCGTTTTTCGCCTCGCTCCCGGAGAGGCGGTCGTGCGGCGCGGCCGGCGCACGCGCGGCAACGCCATACGCTGCCGAGCTTTCGAGGCCGTCCCCGTCGGCGCGCCCGTGGCCCGGCGCAGCGCGGTCGGGGTCCTCGTTCCCCTCCGGCTCGGTCGGGGACGTGCCCGCCCCCGCCGTTCGCGACACCTCGTCATCGGTATTCTGCCCATCCGGGGACGGGCATTCGTCCTCTACGACCTTCGTCTTACGTCCGGCGAAGAGCCGGTCGGCGAGGGCCTTGGCGTCGAAGCCGGGTGCGAGCGGGCCGTCGCCCGGCACCCCGCCGGGTACGTTCCAATCGTAGGCGTAGTCGCGGGCCGGATCGAGGTAGTCGCGCACCGCCGGCGTCACCGCCCAGGCCCGGCGCAGCGCCGCGTTCTTCAACGCGGCGGGGACGCCCTTGCGCAGGAAGCCGCTGATGTCGGTATTCTCGTCGATCGTCTCGATCGGGGGGAGCGCGGCGAGCTCCTCCTCGGACGGCGTCGGCTGCGAATCGGTCGGCTGCGGCGCGGCCGCCTCCTGCGGCGGAGCGACGGCGTCCTGCGGCGGCGGCGCGTCGTCGGCCTTGGGCGCCTCTTCGGCCGCGTCCTGGCGCTTGCGCCGCGACCAGCGCGACAGGAACCCCTCGCCGCTCACGACTCGCCCTCCCCGTCGGGGTCCGCTCGCCCGTCCGCGTCGAGGCCGAGCACGCGGGGGGCGCGGCGGTCGAAGGCGTTCGGGTCGGCGGGCTTGCGCTTGCGCTTGTAGAACTCCCGCTCGACGTGGAACGCCGCGACGAAGCCGGCGACGATCCGCTCGACCTCGGGCGGCATCGACAGGGCCTCGAGCAGCAGCGCCTCGTCGCCCGCGAGCGCCTCGCCCTCGTAGGGATCGACGCTCACCGCCGCGACCTCGACACGCTCGCCGGCCTTGCGCAGCGCCACCCAGACCGACGGACGGCCCGAGCCGAGATTGTCGCGGTAGTGCGCCGTCTCGCCGGGATGCAGGGAAAGCGACGCGGGGCCGACGTACCAGGTCTCCTCCAGCCCCTCCGCGGCGAGCCGCGTCCAGGCCGACGTCTCCGGCGCCGCCGGCAGCACGGCGGAGGGCGCCCACGTCACAGGCGCCCAGCGGTTCTGCGTCTCGCGCCGGCGCGCGACGATGCCGAGGGTGAGGTGGGTCATGACGATCTCCCCACGAGCGGCAGCCCCGTCACGAGGTTCTGCGGCTTCATGCGCACCACCTTGTCCGGGGTCATCGCCAGGATGAGATAGACCGGCGCGCCGGTCACCCGCGGCTCGACCGGCGCGTTCGTGCCGAAATCGAGGCGCATGAGGCAGAGCACACGGGCGTGGTCGTCGTAGCCGACGGGCTCGCCGCGCCAGAGGCGGTTGCCGATCGCGGTCGCTTCGGCGTCGAGGCCGACGAACCAGCGCCAGGAGGGGTCCTCGATGCGCTCGAGCGGCGTCACGGTGCAGGCGACGCCGTGCATGTGGGCGACGAAGGCCTCGATCGCCCGGGCGAGGCCGTCGCGCGCCTTGCGCGCGGAGCCGAGCGGCAGCGCCATCGTGTGGGCGTCCGAGCGGCTCCAATAGGTCCAGGCATTGCCGTCGTCGATCACGTCGAGCTCGTCCGCGAGGGACTTGCCCAGCATGGAGACCAGCGGCGAGGCGGGCCCCTTCGCTTCGAACTCCTCGATCAGCTCGAGATCGGCGAGCAGCGTCGAGCCCTCGTAGGTCGAGACCTTCTGGGGGCGGAAGAACAGCTCGGCGGCGCGCAAGGTGTAGGGGTCCCGGCAGCCGTCGAGCGCGTTGCGCAGGATCAGGTGCACCATCTGCGACAGGAACAGCGGCGGCACCGCCGCGCCCCCGCGAACGATCCCCGCATAGGCACCCTCAATCGTGCCGGCGGCGACGAGCCGGTCGCGGAAGCCCGCCAGGAACTCCCAGTTCTCCCGCGCGTCCGGATCGGCGAGCGCCGCGATCTCGGCGGGCGCAATCGGCAGGCGCGGATCGCGCATGAGCGCCGCATGGAGCGCCCGCTCGGCGTCGCAGGCCTCCTCGGGCGGGAGCACCTCGGGGCGGGCGAGATAGGCGAGCAGCAATTCGTCCGTCACCGCGAGCGCGCCCTCGGGCGTGCGGCGGGTGAGGTGGTGGCCGCTCGAGACCCAGAATTCCCTCATGCGCCCCGCCCTTTCATCATGTCGACGAGGTCGACGCGCTCCTCCGGCGCCTCCTCGTCCTCTCCCTCGTCCTCGCTCTCGACGACGATGAACGCCTTGGCGTGGCTGTGCAGCCGGTCGGCCCCGGGCGCACCGGCGTCCCGGTGGCGCAGCGTACGGAACTGCTCGACGAGCTTGCCGTCGCGGATCGTGCGATGGAGCGCGATCAAGGTGCCCTCGGCGTGCGCCTCGCAGAGCGAGGCGGCGTAGGCCACCTCCTCCGCCGCCGCCGCGCGGGCGTGGTCGAGAGTGGGTGCCGAGAAGCGCACCGCGATCTGCCGCGCCAGCGCCTCCACGGCGGCGTCGTGCTCCTGCGGCGTCGCGGGCACGACGGTGACCAGGGTGGAGAAGCCCAGCGCCTCGACGTCGGCGAAGCCGGCGCGGAAGGCGGCGCGCTCCTTGCCCGTCATCGCGTCGGGATCGGCGTCGAGGAACAGGAACGAGCCCGTGACCGCGAAGCGCCCCGGCTCCGCGGGCGTCGCGAAGACGAAGGTGTCGGACGGGTCGAGCCGGATGGTGCGCGGCAGCTTCACAGGCGCGGACCCTTTCGCTCGGGGTCGTACCAGGCGCAGGCCGCGAGGCCCGGCAGCAGCGCCCGGCGCTCGGCGCCGACGACGCCGGTGCGGTGGACGAGGAGATCGCCGTTGCCGTCGATCCCGCGCCGCTCGCCCGCCGCCTCGCGCCGCAGGCGGGCGAGGTAGGGGTCCGCCACCTTGCGGAAGCCGCGGTTCGCCCAGGCGTCGACGTGGAGCATCAGGTGGCGCGCGAAGCTCTCCATCAGCGCCTGCGGCTCGGCGAAGCCCTCCTCCTCGAGCGAGGTGGAATCCGGCGCGAGCCCCGCCTCGACGTCCATCAGCCGCGCGGCGATGAGCTGGCCGCCGAAGACGAGCCAGTCCGGCTCGGCGTCCTCGGCCGCGCCCTCCGGCCAGCCGAGCCGGCAGCCGCCGATCAGCGCGCCGTCGTAGAGGATCGTGTCGGGCCAGAGGAATTCCACCGCCTTCTCGGGCGGGCAATGCGCGGCGATGGCGTCCGCGAGCGCCGCCATGCCGGCGAAGAAGGCGCGGCGCGCCGAGACGAGCGGCTCCTCCGGCTCCAGCACGACGGCGAACTCGAGCAGGTCGTAACGGCCGACATGCACGAAGGTCCCCGCCCCGGCCTGCGGCGCGATCGCGCAGGCATGCGCGAAGGCGTCGCCCGATTCGCGCAGGCGCACGGCGGTGAAGAGCGGCGGGAGATCGAGCGCGCTCCCGGCTGCGACGGCGCTGGATGACGGCACGCGGCGTTTTCCTCGTTGCGGGTGGCTGTTCATCGCCCCACCTTGGGTCTATTCCAATATAAACCGTTCCACGGCAAGAGCATTGCCGGAAGAGCATCGCCGGCCCGGGGTCACAGCGCGTCATGTCACAGCCCGATCGCATCGTCTTCGCCTGCTCCTGCGAGCGCACCATGCCCCTCGACGCGGACGCCCTCGCCCGCGGATGCGGCGGGCGGCTCGAGACCGCGACGCAGCTCTGCCGCGCCGAGATCGGCCGGCTCGAGGCCGCTTTCGCCACCGGCGCGCCCGTGACGATCGGCTGCACGCAGGAGGAGGCCGCCTTCGCCGACGCGGCCGAGGACGCGGGCGCGAGCGCCCCCTTCGCGCTCGCGAACATCCGCGAGACCGGCGGCTGGTCCGCGGACGCGGAGGCCGCGGGGCCGAAGATGGCGGCTCTGCTCGCCATGGCGAGCGTCCCGGCGGGCGACGCTTCGATCGTGACGCTCGAGAGCGAGGGCGTCGCCCTCGTGCTGGGCCGCGACGAGACCGCCATCGAGGCCGCGCGCCGCCTCGCCGACCATCTCGACGTCACCGTGCTGCTCGATCGCCCGGGCGCGATCGCCCCGCCGCGCAAGGCGGAGTTCCCCGTCCTGCAGGGCCGCGTGCGCACCGCCCAAGGCCATCTCGGCGCGTTCGAGCTCTCGATCGACGACTATGCCGCCCCCTCCCCCGCCTCGCGGGCGCAGCTCGTCTTCGGCCCGGCCCGCGACGGCGCGGCGTCGTCCTGCGACGTGATCGTCGACCTCAGGGGCGAGACGCCGCTCTTCCCCGCCCACGACCTGCGCCCCGGCTACCTCCGCGCCGACCCGCGCGACCCGGTCGCCGTCGAGCGCGCGCTGTTCGAGGCGGCGAACCTGGTGGGCACCTTCGACAAGCCGCGCTACGTCGATTTCGACGCGGGCCTGTGCGCGCATTCGCGCTCGAAGATCGTGGGCTGTACCCGTTGCCTCGACCTCTGCCCGACCGGCGCGATCACGCCCGCGGGCGACCACGTCGCGATCGATCCCGCCGTCTGCGCCGGCTGCGGGCAGTGCGCCGCAGCCTGCCCCACGGGCGCAGCCTCCTACGCGCTGCCCGCCGCGGGCGATCTCGTGGCGCGCCTGCGGGTGCTCACCCGCGCCTATCGGGACGCAGGGGGCAAGGACGCGGTGATCCTGTTCCACGACGTCGACCACGGCGAGCCGCTGATCGACGCGCTGGCCCGCTTCGGCGACGGGCTGCCCGCGACCGTGATCCCCGTCGCGGTCAACGAGATCACCCAGGTCGGGCCGGAGACGCTGGCGGCGCTCTTCGCCTACGGCGCGGCGGGCGCGCTGTTCCTGGCGCGCGCCAGGCCCAAGCACCCGCTCGACGGCCTCGCGCGGACGGTGGAGACGGTGGGCACGATCCTGTCGGCGCTCGGCTTCGGCGAGAGCCCGGTCCGCGTGATCGAGACCGACGATCCGGACGTGCTCGGGGTCGCCGCCCGCGAGGCCACGCGGGCGCGGGCCGGATCGGGCGCGGCGGTTCCCGCGAGCTTCCTCGCCCAGCCGAAGAAGCGCCAGCTGCTCGAGATCGCCTTCCGCGAGCTGCATCGGGTCGCCCCCTCCCCCGTCCCCGTCGTGCCGCTCGCCGCGGGCGCGCCCTTCGGCGGGATCGTGGTCGACGTCGCGGGCTGCACGCTGTGCCTCGCCTGCGTCTCCGCCTGCCCCGCCGACGCGCTCTCGGACAATCCCGAGCGGCCGATGCTGCGCTTCACCGAGAGCCTGTGCGTGCAGTGCGGCCTGTGCGCGGCGACCTGCCCGGAGAGCGTGATCACGCTGGAGCCGAGGCTCGACTTCGCCGCCTGGGACGCGCCCAAGCGCGTGATCAAGGAGGAGGAGCCGTTCTGTTGCGTGGAATGCGGCAAGGCCTTCGGCACGAAGGCGACGGTCGAGCGGGTGATGGAGAAGCTCGGCGGCCGGCACTGGATGTTCTCAGGCGAGGCCGGCGAGCAGCGCCTGCGTGTGCTTCAGATGTGCGAGGATTGCCGCGTCCAGGCGGTGGTGAACGAGAGCTTCGACCCCCACGACGCCCCACGGCCCAAGCCACGCACCAGCGACGACTACATCCGCGAGCGCGGCAAGCTCTCGTAAGGCTCAATACGAGCGCGGCAGGCCGAGCACGTGCTCGGCGAGATGCGACAGGATCAGGTTCGTCGAGATCGGCGCCACCTGGTAGAGCCGCGTCTCGCGGAACTTGCGCTCGATGTCGTATTCCTCCGCGAAGCCGAAGCCGCCATGGGTCTGGATGCAGACGTTGGCGGCCTCGAAGGAGGCGTCGGCGGCGAGCATCTTGGCCATGTTGGCCTCCGCCCCGCAGGGCTCCCCCGCCTCGTAGAGCCGCGTCGCCTCGCGTACCATCAGCTCGGCGGCGCGCATCTGCGCGTAGGACTTTGCGATGGGAAACTGCACGCCCTGGTTCTGGCCGATGGGTCGGCCGAAGACCACGCGCTCGCGGGCGTAGGCGCTCGCCCGCTCGATGAACCACTTGGCGTCGCCCACGCATTCCGCCGCGATCAGGATGCGCTCGGCGTTCATCCCCGAGAGGATGTAGCGGAAGCCCCGGCCCTCCTCGCCGATCAGGTTCTCGGCCGGCACCTCCAGGTCGTCGAAGAAGACCTCCGTCGTCGCATGATTCATCATCGTGCGGATCGGGCGGATGGTTATGCCGCGCCCCACCGCGCCGCGCATGTCGACGAGGAAGACCGAGAGCCCGTCGGTGCGCTTCGCCACCGCGTCGCGCGGCGTGGTGCGGGCGAGCAGGATCATCAGGTCGGAATGCTCGGCGCGGCTCGTCCAGATCTTCTGGCCGTTGACGATCCAGCGGTCCCCCTCGCGCCGGGCGAAGGTCTTCAGCGCGGTCGTATCGGTCCCGGAGGTCGGCTCGGTGACGCCGAAGGCCTGGAGTCGCAGGCTCCCGGAGGCGACCTGCGGCAGCCAGCGGCTCTTCTGCGCGTCCGACCCGTGGCGCAGGAGCGTGCCCATGACGTACATCTGCGCGTGGCACGCCGCGCCGTTGCCGCCGGAGCGGTGGATCTCCTCGAGGATGGCGGCCGCCGCCGACAGCGGCAGGCCGGCGCCGCCGTAGTCCTCCGGCACGAGGGCGGCGAGCCAGCCCGCCTGCGTCAGCGCCGCGACGAAGTCGGTGGGGTAGCGCCCCTCCCGGTCGAGGGCGCGCCAATACGGATCCGGAAAGGCGGCGCACAGCTTGGCGACGGCCGCGCGGATCTCCGCATGCGCCTCCGGGTGGGTGGTGTTCTCCATCATCGCCCCGATCCATACGAGCTGGCGCGCCTCAGCGCCAGCGCTCGATCCCGACGAGGCAGCGAGCCTAGACGTCAGGCCGCGCGTGCGGTGTCCGTCTTCGCGCTCTCCGGGATGCGGCGCACGAGCTTGGGGCGCCAGATCCCCAGGACCACGTTCGCGACCGCGATTGCGGCGACGGCGGCGAGCGTGCCCCATTCCAGCGCGACGAGGTCGGCGAGCGCCTCCGGCGGCGCCTCGCCGCGCACGATCCGGGCGGAGAGGGTGGCGGCGTAGTCCGCCTTGGCGCTCATGATCGTGAGGACGCCCTTGAACATGAGGATGCCGAGCAGCGCCTTCACCCAGACCCAGCCGGTGTCGAGGAAGGGGCGGTGCACGATCATCGACACGAGGCCCGACACGAGCGCGATCGCGAGCGAGGGAAACAGCACGTAGTCGCTGATCACGACGATCGACCGGCGCAGCTCGGCATAGGCGTGCGGCGTCTCCTGCGGCGCCGCGAGGAGGAGGATCGCGTAGCAGGCGAGGCCGCCGATGAGGCCGCCCGCCGCTATCGAATGCAGGATCTTCACGACCTTGCGCATGTCTCGCCGCCCGTGCTCGCGCCGTTTTCCTCGCTCCAACCTAGGGCGGGACGCGCCGGGTTGGAAGCACCTCGCCCCGGCGGGCGATAGGGGAGAGAGTACGCGGGCCGGGCGACCCGGCCGGCGAGCGGTCGGCGGGCCCGGTTTCCCTCGACTTGCAGGAGAGATGCGCCATGGCGCGGGGAGCGGCCGCCATCTCGCGGATGCACGCGTCCAATCGCAAACGCGCTCGCGCAACGCCCGAGCAGAGCGTGGAGTCGCCGGGCCGTCATGTGAGAAGCTCGTGTAAAACACACCGGCGGAAATCAAGCTGAGTGCTCGAAATCGCTGGCGCTCCCTAGGGGACTCGAACCCCTGTTTTCGCCGTGAGAGGGCGACGTCCTGGGCCACTAGACGAAGGGAGCTGGCCGGCGCGAGGTGGTTCGTATATCCACAGGCCGCGGGCGGCACAAGCCCCCGGATCGCGAAAAGCGCAAAATTCTCGGCCGTGACGGCCGAAAGCGAGGACGTTTGGTGCAGGACAACGATTCGAGCGCGATCGGCGAGGACGAGGAGCTCGTCCTGGGGCCCGACGAGGACGTGGCGGAGGCGCTCGCCGGCGGGGACGAGACGCGCACGCACGTGCATGCGGGGGCGCCGGACCGGCTCGACCGCGTGCTGGCGCAGGCCTTCCCCGACCTGTCGCGCGTGCGCGTGCAGGACTTGATCCGCGAGGGCCGCGCCACGGTCGACGGGCGCGGCGTCACGAACCCCTCCGCCAAGGCGCCGGAAGGGGCCGCGCTCGCGCTCGTGATCCCCCCTCCCCTGCCGGCGGAGCCCGAGGGCGAGGACATCCCCCTCGACATCCTGTACGAGGACGCGGACCTCGTCGTGATCGACAAGCCGCCGGGCCTCGTGGTGCATCCCGCGGCGGGGCACGAGACCGGTACGCTCGTCAACGCGCTGATCGCCCATTGCGGGGAGAGCCTGTCGGGCATCGGCGGGGTGCGCCGGCCGGGCATCGTGCATCGCCTCGACAAGGACACGTCGGGGCTCCTCGTCGTCGCCAAGACCGACGCCGCCCACAAGGCGCTCGCCGCCCAGTTCGCCGACCACGGCCGCACGGGCCCGCTCGAGCGCGAGTACGTCGCGCTGGTCTGGGGCGTTCCGTCGCGGACCTACGGCACGGTGGACGCGCCGATCGGGCGCAGCCCGGCCAACCGCGAGAAGATGGCGGTGGTGCCCATCGCCAAGGGCCGCGAGGCGATCACGCATTGGGAGGTGGCGCAGGCCTACGACGGGCCCGAGGGCGCGCCCGTCGCCACGAAGGTGCGCTGTGCGCTGGAGACCGGGCGCACGCACCAGATCCGCGTGCACATGGCTCATATCGGCCATCCGCTGCTGGGGGACGGGCTCTACGCCAAGGGATTCAAGACGAAGGCCGCCCGGCTCTCGGAGGAGGCGCGCGGCGCGCTCGAGGCCCTCGACCGGCAGGCGCTGCACGCCGCCGTGCTCGGCTTCGCGCATCCCCGCACGGGGGAGACGATGCGATTCGAGCGGGACCCGCCGCCGGACATGGCGCGGCTCCTCGCGGCGCTGGAAGGCGGCTGACGCGCGGGCGCTGCGAGGGCGGGTAAATTCGACGTGTTCCGGCGAACCATTCTTCACGGGTGCGTTACCCTCGTACGCATTCGGGGCGACCCGATCTTCCAAGCGCGGGGACTGCGGCTTATATCGGGGGATGGCGCGGTCGTCCGGAGGAGACCGCGATGGGCCCGCCCTTCGCGGGGGCCGAAGGAGGAGAAGTCATGGCTGGCTCGCTACCCGTACTCGCCAACGAGGGCGGTCTATCCCGATACCTGGACGAGATCCGCAAGTTCCCGATGCTGGAGCCGACGGAGGAGTACATGCTCGCCAAGCGCTGGCGGGAACATGGCGATTCCGATGCCGCGCACAGGCTCGTCACCTCGCATCTGCGTCTCGTGGCGAAGATCGCCATGGGCTATCGCGGCTACGGCCTGCCGATCTCGGAGGTCGTGTCGGAGGGCAATGTCGGCCTGATGCAGGCCATCAAGCGCTTCGAGCCCGACAAGGGATTCCGGCTCGCCACCTACGCGATGTGGTGGATCAAGGCCGCGATCCAGGAATACATCCTGCGCTCGTGGTCCCTCGTGAAGATGGGCACCACCGCGAATCAGAAGAAGCTGTTCTTCAACCTGCGCAAGGCCAAGAGCCGCATCTCCGCGCTGGACGAAGGCGACCTGCGACCCGACCAGGTGAAGGAGATCGCGACCCGGCTCGGCGTCACCGAGCAGGACGTGATCGACATGAACCGCCGGCTCGGCGGCGACGCGTCCCTGAACGCGCCCCTGCGCGAGGAGGGCGAAGGCGAGTGGCAGGACTGGCTGGTCGACGCCTCGGCCTCGCAGGAAACGATCCTCGCCGCCGAGGAGGAGGGCCAGAACCGGCTCTCCGCCCTGCGCGAGGCGCTCGGCGTGCTCAACGAGCGCGAGCGCCGCATCTTCGAGGCGCGCCGCCTCTCGGAGGACCCGATCACGCTCGAGGACCTCTCGACCGAGTTCGGCGTCTCCCGCGAGCGCGTGCGCCAGATCGAGGTGCGCGCCTTCGAGAAGGTACAGGAGGCGGTGAAGAAGAACATCGCCGCCATCGAGGCGCCGCCCGGCGGCGCCAAGGAGCTGACGGACGCGCGTGCGGGGTGAGGCCGCGCCGGCCCGAGTCGTCGCAAAGGATCATCGGATGAGCGAAGCCGCCGCGAGCGCCGAAGCGGAGACCCGCCGCGCGCATTGGGAGCGCGTCTACGCCGAAAAGGGCGAGGACGCGCTGAGCTGGTTCGAGCCGCGGGCGGAGACGTCGCTCGCGCTCATCGACGCGGCGGGGCTCGCGCTCGATGCGGTCGTCGACATCGGCGCGGGCACGTCACGGTTCGTCGATGCGTTGATCGCGCGCGGCGTGGCCGAGATCACGCTCCTCGATTTGTCGGAGACGGCGCTCGCCCGCACGCGGGCGCGGCTCGGCACGGACGCGGCGCGCGTGCGGTTCGTGACGGCGGACGTCACGACCTGGGCGCCCGAGCGGACGTTCGACCTCTGGCACGACCGCGCCGCTTTCCATTTCCTCACCGCGCCGGAGGCGCGCGCGGCCTACCTGGAGCGCCTGGCCGCCGCCCTGCGGCCCGGCGGCCACGCGCTGATCGCGACCTTCGCCGCCGACGGACCCGAGCGCTGCAGCGGACTTCCCGTCCAGCGCTACGATCCCGACGACCTCGCGGCCACGTTCGGGCCGGGTTTCGCCCTGCGCGCCGCGCGCCGGGTCGTGCATCGCACGCCTTGGGGGAGCGAGCAGCGCTTCCAGGCGAGCCTGTTCCAGCGGACGTGAGGCGGACGAATCACCCTCCGTCCCGCTCCGCGTCGAGATTGGCTCGCAGCCGCCGCAGCAGCGGCAGGGCCGCCTCGATCTCGTCCGCCGTGATCCCCTCCGCCAGGCCCTCGAGCCTCGGCGCGAGCACCGCGATCGCCGCCTCGCGCGCAGCGCGGCCGGCAGGCGTGATCGCCACCACCTTGGCGCGGGCGTCCTGCGGGTCCGGCGCGATCGTCACCCAGCCGGCGCGGTCGAGGTGCTGGAGCGTGTTCGTCATCGTGCTCTTCGTCACCTGGAAGGCGCGGGCGAGGCGCAGCGGGCTGGAGGGCCGGCCGAGCCGGACGAAGTGGTTCAGCACCACGAACTGCGGCAGGGTGAGGGCGCCCGGCATCAGCCGATCGAACAGCCGCGAGGCGAGCTGGTCGATGATGGCGATCTCGTTGATCAGCCGGAAGACGAGGGGATCGCCCGCCGCGCCCGGCGGCGCCTCGCGTTCGCTCCCCTCGCCCGCCATGCCTCACCCCTCCCGGATCGCCGTCGCCGCGGGCCAGCGCGGGCTCGGCGGAACCTCGGGACCATAGCCGAGGCGGCCGAGCATCTGAAGGGTCTCGCCCGGCGCGGCGCCCAGCGCGGCGCGCATGCGCGCGGCGTGATCGGCCATCTCGGGGAATTCCTGCAGGGCTTGGCTGAGGGGATGCATGCCGAGCCCGAGCCGGGCGGCCGCGAGGTTGAGGCGCATCCAGTCCCGGCCCGCCGCGATCTGGTCGGCCCGCGTGTTGCCGGGCGTCGTGGTCCACAGGAAGGCGGGGGACGCCTCGATGGGCGCGAGGGAGTAGGCGCTCATCTGCCCGAGGATCGGCCCCGGCGTTCCGGAGACGAGCTCCGCGGTGGCGTTCTCGCGCGTGAGGATGCCCTTGGCCGCGAGATCCTCGATCATCGGCCCGGTGAGGTCGATCCCGTCCGGCGACGCGTCGACCTCGGCCTGGCCGATGCGCAGGAGATCGATGCTCTCCTGGGCGGTGACGGCGTGCTCCATCTCGAGGCGCATCGCGGAGAGCGCGACGCCGCGGATCGCGGCCACCTCGGCGGCGTCCGTCGCGGTGGCGACACGCCCGCCATGCGTGGCGGCGGCGGCGAGCTGTGCGAGCGCGTCCGCGGGGATCGCCCGATCCATCGCGTAGGGCGCCTTGTTCGAGCGCCGGTCGAGAATCGCGGAGAACAGCGGATCGGGGGTGCCGGCGCCCGGGACGAAGCGCACCCGCGCGACCGGGCGCGCATCGAGCCGCGGCGCGGGCTCGCCCTGGGGGAAGAGCGCGACCTCCGCGCCGTGGCCCTGTTCGACCGCGGCGAGGACGAGCGTCTCCAGGAAGGCGCCGAGGCCGATCGTCACCTGCCGGTCGAACGGGTCGGTATGGGGCAAGCGACGCTCGAGATCGCAGTAGAGCGTGATCGCGTCCTCACCGTCGAGCGCGACGCGCCAGGGCTGGCGGTTGTGCGGGCTCGGCGCCAGCACCGCCCAGGACAGCGCGCGGCGGCGCATCTCGGTCTCGCCCGTCCCGGCGGCGAACCACGGCGCGAGGGCCGAGGGCGTTCCGGGAGGGGCGGCGGCGCGGGCGATGCGGGCGCTCGCCAGATCGGCGGCGAGGATTGCGGTTCCGCCCAGGAGGGCGAGGAAGCGGCGGCGGTCGAGGGACATGAACGGGCTCCGTTGGTTCGATGTCGAACTGTATAGTACGATGTCGAACGACATGCAAGCCGGAGAATCGCGAAGGCGCGCAACTGGGGAAGGATCGCCGCCACGAGGCCCCGCGCGGAGCCCGAGGCTCACCGCGCGCCGTCCCGCTCGACCGCCTCGCGCAGCGCGCGGTGATGGGCGAGATAGCCCGCGAGATCGCGCCCGGGCTCGTGCGGGACCGGCTCCGCGCCGACCGCCGCCTCGCCGATCCGGTCGAGGCGAAAATCGCGGAAGGCCTCGCGCTCCTCGTCCCAGGCGCCGAGTAGCCAGCAATCGGTCGCGGCGGTGATCGCCAGCGGCCGCACCCGCCTGTGGCTACGCGCCCCGTCCAGCGCCTCGTAGGCGAAGGTGGCCGGCAGACGCTCGCGGATCGCGCGCCGGAAGAGCGCCGCCACGGGACGCGCCTTCCCGGATGCGCGCCGAATAGCGGCGAGGGGGGACGCCTCCAGGGCGCCGGCGCGCGCCTCCGGCAGAGCGGCCTCCAGCTTTGCCCGCGCCTCGGCGGCCGCGCGCGCCAAGTCAGGGTCGCCGGCGGCGATCACGAACGCGGCGCCGAGCGCCAAGGCCTCGACCTGCTCGTGCGTGAACGCGAAGGCCGGGAGTTCATAGCCGCGTCCGGCGACGTAGCCGAAACCCGCAGCACCGTCGATCGGGACGCCGGAGGCCTGAAGGTGCGCGATATCGCGATAGATCGTCCTCTCGGACACCTCGAGCGCCGCTCCGATCTGCCGAGCGGTGAGGACCCGGCCGCCGCGCAGCAAGCCCATGATGCGGAAAAGGCGCTCGGCCCGGCGCACGACGCGATCCTCCTGACAGAATGCTGGCAGGAGCCATGGCGTATGGTCAAGCCGTCATCCAGTCCGAACAGAGGCACGCCATGACCCGTCCCGTCTCCATCCTCGCCCTCGCCGCAGCACTCGCCTCGACGTCGGCCCTCGCCGAGCCCGCCTACGAGGTCGTGCTCTACACCGTTCCCGATCCCGCCGCCGCAGACGCCGAGCGCGCCCGCGTCGAACAGCACCTGCGGACCATCCCCGGCTTCGTCGGCTGGACGAAGCTCATCGACGTGGCCGACCCGACGAAACGTATCGACATCGTGGTCTGGCGGTCGCTCGCCGAGGCCGAGGCAGCCGGCCGGCAGGTTCAGTCCGACCCACGCTTCGCCCCGTTCATGGCGAGCATCGGGTCGGTCGACGGCTTCGCGCATTATCGCGAGCCCGAAGACATGCGATGATGCGGGGCGAGGCAGTCGGACCGGGGGGGCCGAACCCGTTTGCCGCCGGCGCGCCGCGGTGGTAGAGCCTCGCGCATGACGCAGACGAGATCCCCCCGCGGCGGCCCCCGCCAGACATCGCGCAAGCTCGCCCGGCAGGATTCCGGTGCGCGCAAGGACGCGCGCCCCGGGTCGGGCAAGCCGTCGCGGCCGAAAGCGGCCGCCAAGCCGAAAGCCGCCGGTCCGCGCGCGGTGAAGCCCGCGGCAACGAAGACGCCCGCAGCGGCGAAGACGCCCGCGGCGCCCAAGGCGGCCGCCCCGCCGTCTACCCAGACCGCGCCCACCACGCCCTCCAAGCGCGTCCAGAGGGCGGCGACCACGGCGACCCTCGCCACCGGCATCCAGACGCTGATCGTGGAGCCCGACGAGCAGGACATGCGCCTCGACCGGTTCCTGGCGGCGCGCTTTCCGCAGCTCGCCTTCACCCACCTCCAGCGCATCATCCGCACCGGGCAGCTCAGGGTCGACGGCAAGCGCGTGAAGCCCAACGACCGGATCGCCGCCGGGGCCAGCGTGCGCGTGCCGCCGCTGAAGATGGAGGAGCAGCGCCCGCGCTCGCCGACACGTAACGAGAGCGACCTCGAGTTCCTCAAGGGCATCACGCTCTACGAGGACAAGGACGTGCTCGTCATCGACAAACCCGCGGGCCTCGCCTCGCAGGGCGGATCGGGCACGACGCGCCACGTCGACGGCCTGCTCGAGGCGATGCGCAACGAGAAGGGCGAGAAGCCCCGCCTCGTCCACCGGCTCGACAAGGAGACGTCGGGCTGCCTCGTCGTCGCCAAGTCGCGCTTCGCGGCGAGCGTGCTGGCCAAGAGCTTCCGCTCGCGCACCACCCGCAAGGTGTACTGGGCGATCGTGGCGGGCGTGCCGAAGACGCGCCAGGGCCGCGTCTCGACCTACATCGCCAAGGAGATGCTGCCCGACGGCGACAGCCGCATGCGCGTCGCCGAGCACGGCGAGGAGGGCGCGGAGCACGCGCTCACCTATTACGCCGTCGTGGAGGCGTCGGCACAGAAGCTCGCCTGGGTGTCGCTGAAGCCGGTCACCGGGCGCACGCACCAGCTGCGCGTCCACGCCGCCTCGATCGGGCACCCGATCATCGGCGACCCGAAATACTTCAACATCGAGAACTGGGAGCTGCCCGGCGGCATCCAGAGCCGGCTGCACCTGCTCGCGCGGCGCATCGTCGTGCCGCATCCGCGCACCGGCAAGCCCATCGACGTCACCGCGCCGCTGCCGCCGCACATGCAGCAGACCTTCAACCTCCTGGGCCTCGAGACGGACGCGTACGATCCGATCGTCGAGGCTCCGGAGGCCTGATCCACGATCCCAAACCCGGCCGCGACACGCCGAAAGGACGACACCCATGTTCACGCTCGAGATCGACGGCCGCGCCATCGCCGTCACCGACGCCACCCCCGAAGCCGAAGCCCGCGAGCTGCTGGAGAGCCTCGCCGACGAGATGATCGAGCTCGAGAGCGAGGGCAAGCAGGTCTGGGACGGCGAGAGCCCGCTCAAGGTCCGTCCCGCCACCGAGGAGGAGATCGAGGCCTTCGACGAGGCCGAGATGGACGAGGAGCCGGACGAGGACGACGAGCCCGTCGTCATGTTCCTCGTGCCGATCGACGGCCTCGACGAGGACGACGAGGACGAGGACTGACATGAGCCGCCTGCGCCTCGTCATCCTGGACGTCGACGGCACGCTCGTCGACAGCCAGGCGATCATCGTCGAGGCGCAGCGCCGGACGTTTCGTACGCACGGCCTCGCGCCGCCGACGCGGGAGCGCTCGCTCTCGATCGTCGGGCTTTCGCTTCCGGAGGCGTTCCGGGTGCTGCTGGGCGAGGGGCGTGACGACGGCCTCGCCGACGCGATGGCGCAGACCTACCGCGACGTGTTCTTCAAGCTGCGCGCGGATGCGACCCACGCCGAGCCGCTCTATCCCGGCGTGCGCGACACGCTTGCCGCGCTCTCTCGGCGCGAGGACGTGCTGCTCGGGATCGCCACCGGCAAGAGCCGGCGCGGCGTCGACCATCTCGTCGATCGCGAGGGTTGGGACGATCTGTTCGCCACGATCCAGACCGCGGACGACGCGCCCTCCAAGCCCCATCCCGGCATGATCCGCCGGGCGCTGGCGCAGACCGGCATCGCGGCGGGGGACGCCGCGATGGTGGGCGATACGACCTTCGACATGGACATGGCCCGCGCGGCGGGCATATCCGCCATCGGCGTCTCGTACGGCTTCCACGGCGTGGGTGCGCTCAGCGACCGCGGCGCGCACACGATCGTCGACCGCTTCGCCGACCTCGTCCCGGCGCTGGACGGGCTGTGGCGGGGGTGACGGTCGGGATTGCGTCAACCCCGGAGGGCCTTATCTCACCAGTGAGCAGGCCCGAGAAAGGTACCCCATGTCCGACGATTTCTGGCGCGATCTCGCGCCCCAGCCCGGCGAGACCAAGGTCGATCCCCGCACGGCGGCGCGCGCGAACCTGACGCCCGAGCTGCCCCGGCGCTTCTACGAGACGGCCTCGGCGGAGAAGACCGAGGCCGGCTACGCGCTGCGGCTCGACGGGCGCGGCGCGAAGACGCCCGGCAAGCGCCCCCTCGTCGCCCCCACGCGGGACGCCGGCGAGGCGCTCGCGGCGGAATGGGCGGCGCAGGGCGAGCGGATCGACCCCGGGACCATGCCGCTCACGCGCCTCCTCAACTCGGCCATCGACGGCGTGGCGCAGGCGATGGAGCCCGTGGCCGCCGAGGTGGTGAAGTATGCGGGCTCGGACCTCGTCTGCTACCGCGCCGGCGAGCCCGAGGCGCTCGTCGCCGCCCAGGCCGCGGCCTGGGACCCGGTCCTCGCCGTCGCCCGCGAACGCTGGGGCGCGCGCTTCGTGCTGGCCGAGGGCGTGATGTTCATCGACCAGCCGCCCGAGGCGCTCGAGGCCGTCGCGGCGCGCGTGGCGCGCGAGACCTCCCCCTTCGCGCTCGCGGCGCTCAACGTGATGACCACCCTCACCGGCTCGGCGCTGATCGCGCTGGCCGTCGCCGACGCGGCGCTTTCGGCGGAGGACGCGTGGCGCGCGGCCCATGTCGACGAACTCCACCAGGAGCGCGTCTGGGGCGCCGACGCGGCGGCCACCGCCAGGCGGGAGGGGCGGCGGCGGGAGTTCGAAGCGGCGGCGATGTTGTATCGGGAGGGGTGATTGGGTACGCGGCTCTCCTTCCCTGTAGGGGAAGGTGGCGCCGCGCGGAGCGCGGTGACGGATGGGGCGCGCGGGACGCGCGTTCGGCGAAGCCGAAACGGGCTGGGGTAGGTCGGGACGCATCCAGAAGCGGCGCGCCGTTTCCGCTTCGCGGAACACGCCTGGCGGCGTGCCCCATCCGTCTCGGCTTCGCCGAGCCACCTTCCCCTACAGGGAAGGATATCCTACTCCGCCGCCTCCGCCTTCTCCCCCACGTCCGCCGGCTCGTAGAGCCCGTCCTTGCCCATCGTCATGTCGACGCGGCGCTGGTGGAAGGCGTTGAGCGTCGAGCGGTGGCCGATGGAGACCACCGTCGTGCCCGGCAGCTCCTCGCGCATCACGCGGTAGATCGCCTCCTCGGTGGGCTCGTCCATGGCGGCGGTCGATTCGTCGAGCAGCAGCCAGTCGGGCTTGGCGAGCAGCGCGCGGGCGACCCCCAGGCGCTGCTGCTCGCCCAGTGACAGCGTCTGCGCCCAGATCCGGTCCTCGCCGATGAGCGGGGCGAGGTGGGACAGGCGCACCTTCTCCAAGGCGGCGATGATCGCGGCGTCCTCGTAGAGGTCCTCCGCCGAGGGGTAGGCGACGGCGCCGCGGAGCGTGCCGCCGGGGAGGTAGGGGCGCTGGGGCAGGAGCATGATGTCCGCGCCGCGCGGACGCTTCACCGCGCCCTCGCCGAAGGGCCAGATGCCCGAGATCGCCCGGAACAGCGTCGACTTGCCGGTGCCCGACGGGCCGGCCAGCAGGACCGAGGTCCCCGGCTTCAGCGAGAGCCGCTCGGCGCGCACGATCGCCTGGCCGTCGGGCAAGCGCACGACGAGGCCCTCGATCCGCAGGTCGGGGTCGTCGTGATCGAGAAGGGCGATCTCGCCGGTCTTCTTCGCCGCCGTGCGGGCGCGGTCGATCGAGGTCTCGAAGGAGGTGAGGCGGTCGACCACGGCCTTGTAGGCGGCGAGCGTCTGGTAGGCGTTGATGAAGAAGGACAGCGCCCCCTCCACGCGGGCGAAGGCGCCGGCGGTCTGGGTCATCACGCCGAGCTGGATCGTGCCGGCGAAATAGAACGGCGCGGCGATCACGTAGGGCACGACCGAGTTGGAGTAGTCGTAGAACGACGTGAAGGCGATGAGCCGCTTCGAGATGCTCACCTGGCGGAAGAAGTTGTCCATCACCAGCGAGAACTGGCGCCCGAGGCTCGCCCGCTCGGCCTTCTCGCCGCGCAGGAGTGACACCTGCTCGGCGTATTCGCGCATGCGGGCCAGCGAGAAGCGGAAGTCGGCCTCGTACTTCTCCTGGAGGAAGTTGAGCCGGATCAGCGGGCGCCCGATCAGATGCGTCACCCAGGTTGCGACGACGGCGTAGACGAGCGCGATCCAGAACAGCAGGCCCGGCACCTCGACGTCGGTGCCCGGGAAGGTGAAGTCCGCCGAGATCGTCCACAGGATCACGGAGAAGGACACCAGCGTCGAGACCTGGGCGAGGACGCCCAGCGTCAGCGACAGCGTCATCGAGGTGAACTTGTTGAGGTCCTCCTGGATGCGCTGGTCGGGGTTGTCGGTCTGCTCGCCGAAGACCTGCATCCGGTACTGCGTCGCCTCCGAGAGCCAGCGCGCGGTGTAGTGCTCGGTCAGCCAGGCGCGCCAGCGCATGTCGAGCGTCATGCGGATCGCGTACTGGTAGATCGCCATCGTCACCGCGACGACGACCCAGAACACCCACACGGTCAGCAGCAGGCGCCAGAAGGTCTCCGCGTCGCGCTCCTGGATGGCGTTGAACCAGTCCCGGTTCCAGTAGGACAGCCGCACCGAGATCGCGACGAGCGCGAACTGCATGGTCACGACCATGGCCAGGATCGTCGTGCCGATGTAGCGCTCCTGGGCGCGCACGGTGGGAAACGGCCAGATCCGCACCACGCCCATCTCGGTCGAGGTGAAGTAGGGGTCGGTGAGGATGGTGATCTGGCGGATCACCGGCAGGCGACCGACGAGCGCGATCACCGCCGCGAAGATTCCCGCCGCCGCCGGCATCGAGACCGGGGGCGTGAAATCCGCCATGAAGGCCGGCATCGCGCCGAGCGCGTCGATCAGGTAGAGCGCCGCGAGCAGCACGTGGGCGCCGGCGATCAGCGCGATCAGGATGCGGATGAAGGCCGAGACCTCGCGCGCCAGCCAGAGCACGACGGCGAGCGTCAGCGTCGCGATGGGGACGAGCGGCGAGACGGGGAGCTCGGTGAGGAGCGAAAGCCCCATCAGGACGACGCCCGCGAGGGCGAAGAGAGCGCTGTACTTGACCATGAGGTTCCTGATCCGCGGCCGGCGCGCGGCGGTGGACGGGCGTTGCGGCCCGCAGATGTGCGCCGGGGTGAGGTTATTCCATGGCGGGCGGAATGCGAAGAGGCGCGGGGGACAGGGACGCATCGCCGCAGGGGTGACGGAAGGGGGAACTATTTGGGGAGTGAGCGGAGGGCGTCAGTTCGATCAAGTTCGCAGCGGATTGACGACCTCAACGCCGGAAAAATCGCGCCCGTTGTCCGTCGCAACGACGCAATTGTTCGCGATGGCGACGGCTGCGATGATCGTGTCGAGCGCGCTACGCGGGCGTCCCCTCTTCACACCCTCGGCCATGAGTTCCGCCCAAACGAGAGCCGTGCTGTCGTCGAACGGAAGGATGCGACCGGCGAAAAGCAAGAGCGGCCCCTCCGGACCGTCGAACCAGGCGTTGAGCGCATCCCGTCTCTTCCCAAGAGGCATCTGCAAGATGCCACGCCTGATCTTTCCGACGGTGAGGGACGCGACGAAAAGTTCCGCATCGTCTCGTTCCGCCATCCATTCGAGCAGTGAGGGCGGCGGCTGCGGTTTCGTCACCGCGCTGATGACGTTGGTGTCGAGCAGGAAGCGCATCAGAAGTCGACGTCGCGCCCCTGCTCGCTCGATCGCGAGAGGTCGAGTTCGGCGCCGACGAGCGGCGAGCGCCGCAACGCCGCGAGAACGCCGCCTTTTCGCGGCTTCTCGTCCGTCAGCGCTCTGCCGATCGACGCACGCAGCTCTGCGCTCTCGGCGGTTTGGTCGGCGAGGCGGCGCGCCAACGACCGCAGAAGCGTCTTGTCCGCTTCCAGGCCCACCACCTCGAAGCGGCTCCAGCCTCTTTCCGTGAGGCGATGGCGATAGTTGTCTACCGCTCGACGCTGCGCTCGGCTCATGTTGCTCTCCGAATATCTAGCCGGTAATATGACCGCAACGCTGCCGGCCCGCAAGCCTGAGCCGTCAGAATCGAGCAGAGCGCTCGCGGATCAGCACTCCAGCCGCGGCAGGTGCTTCAACCGCCCGCGCATGCGCCTCATGAAGGCCACGACAGGATCGAGTGGCTCGATCGCTACATCGCCTCGAGACGCGCTGCTCGCGAGGTCACGAACACGCTCGGCAGTCTCGTCGATCGGTGCGACGGCACGGTCCTTCCGGAGGTGCGGGCCTCGCTCCTTTGAGTCCTTCATCGTCCCTTGCCCCTTTGGCGCATGCAATCCCCTCATATCACACCCCACCCCGTCCCCCTCCCCCTTTCTTCCCATTCCCCCCCGCGCCCCCGCCATGCTAAGCCGCGAGCACACGGCATCCACACGCGAGGCGTCGATGAAGGACATCCTGGAGAGGCTCGAGGAGCAGCGGGCTCAGGCGCGGCTCGGCGGCGGCGAGCGGCGCATCGACGCGCAGCACAAGCGCGGCAAGCTCACCGCGCGCGAGCGCATCGGGCTGCTCCTCGACGAGGGGTCCTTCGAGGAGTTCGACATGTACGTGCAGCACCGCTGCGCGGACTTCGGCATGCAGGACCAGAAGATCCGCGGCGACGGCGTCATCACGGGCTACGGCACGATCAACGGCCGCGCGGTGTTCGTCTTCTCCAAGGACTTCACGGTGTTCGGCGGCTCGCTTTCGGAGGCGCACGCGCAGAAGATCATCAAGGTGCAGGACATGGCGCTGCGCATGCGCGCGCCGATCATCGGCCTGTTCGACGCCGGCGGCGCGCGCATCCAGGAGGGCGTCGCGGCGCTCGGCGGCTACGGCGAGGTGTTCGAGCGCAACGTGCGCGCCTCGGGCGTGGTGCCGCAGATCTCGGTGATCATGGGACCCTGCGCCGGCGGCGACGTCTACTCCCCGGCGATGACGGACTTCATCTTCATGGTCCGCGACACGAGCTACATGTTCGTCACCGGCCCCGACGTGGTGAAGACCGTCACCAACGAGACCGTCACCTCCGAGGAACTCGGCGGCGCGCGGGTGCACACGACGAAGTCCTCGGTCGCCGACGGCGCCTTCGACAACGACGTGGAGGCGCTGCTGCAGGTCCGCCGGCTGATCGACTTCCTGCCGGCCAACAACCTCGACGGCGCGCCGGAATGGGATTCGTTCGACGACGGCGAGCGCGTCGAGCCGTCCCTCGACACGCTGGTGCCGGACAATCCGAACAAGCCCTACGACATGAAGGAGTTGATCACGAAGGTTCTGGACGAGGGCGACTTCTTCGAGATCCAGGAAGGCTTCGCCAAGAACATCGTCACAGGCTTCGGCCGCATCGAGGGCCGCACGGTCGGCGTCGTGGCGAACCAGCCGATGGTGCTCGCCGGGGTGCTGGACAGCGACGCCTCGCGCAAGGCGGCGCGCTTCGTGCGCTTCTGCGACGCGTTCTCGATCCCGCTCGTGACCTTCGTCGACGTGCCGGGCTTCCTGCCGGGCACGTCGCAGGAATACGGCGGGCTGATCAAGCACGGCGCGAAGCTGCTCTTCGCCTTCACCCAGGCCACCGTGCCGATGGTGACGGTCATCACCCGCAAGGCCTATGGCGGCGCCTACGTGGTGATGGCGTCCAAGCACATCGGCGGCGACGTCAACTACGCGTGGCCGTCTGCCCAGATCGCGGTGATGGGCGCCAAGGGCGCGGTGGAGATCATCTTCCGCCAGGACGCGGACGACCCCGAGAAGCTCGCAGCCCGCACCAAGGAATACGAGGACCGGTTCATGAGCCCCTTCGCGGCCGCCGAGCGCGGCTACGTCGACGAGGTGATCATGCCCCACTCCACCCGCAAGCGCATCTCGCGTGCGCTGGCGCTGCTGCGCTCGAAGGAAGTCGAGCTGCCCTGGAAGAAGCACGACAACTTGCCGCTTTGAGGGGCGGCGGGCGGGCGCTCGCGTCGGACCATGTCGGCTCGAGGCCCAGGCCCCGGTCCAGCGCCTGCGAGGGCACTGGTGCCAGCGGATGTGTCGCTCACAGCACGATGTTCTCGTCGAACTTGTCGGGCGAGATCTGCAGCAGGAACTCCACCGCGATCCCGTTCTGGAAATGGCGCACCACCTTGGCGGGGGTCGAGCCCACGAGGAGCCCCGCTCCGATGCCGGGCCGCTTGTCGAGCGCGATGCCAGCGCCCGAGATCGACACGTCGATCAGCGTCGCCGGGAGCTCGATGCCCTCGTCGAGCTTGAGCACGACCGCCTTGTGCACCGGCGTGATGCGCTCGTGGCGGCGATCCTCGGGCAGGCCGAGCTCGTGGCGGTTGGCGAGCCAGGTGAGCTGGGAGGCGAGCTTGTCGCGCTTGCGCGCGGTCGCCGCGATCGAGAGCGCGAACCCCCGCTCGGTGTGGCGCGCGATCGTCCCCTCGACCCGGCCGATATGCTCGAAATAGCACACCACCCGCTCGCCGATCTCACCGCGCACGGGCGCGACGAGCGCCACCCCGCCCGGAGAGAAATCGATGCTCTGGCAGGGATATTCCTGCATGTTGCGCAGCATGTAGCGTCCGAGCAGGACGACCTTCACGCGCGCATGCTGACGCCTGTCGGTGCGGCGCAACGGGAGTGCGCTCTCCTTCGGCAGCGTCAGGGACGAACCGGACATGCTTCTACTCGCCTCGACCAGATCGATGGTGCGAGGTCGGACCTTAAGCACGTTTGGTTAAGAGGCGCTTTCCGATGCCGCGATCGACGCTCACGTCGATCCTCGGTTTCACATCCGGCCGCCGTCGTGGACGACGAAGCGGCGGCGCCGCTCGGTCGCGTCGAGCGCCGGCGCGACGACGTCGAGCGGGCGGCCCGCGGGCCAGATGACCCGCATCGACACGGTGGTGAGTGCGCACAGCGTGTGATAGCCGATCCAGTCCGGGACGGCCTGGGCGGACAGGCAGCCCAGCGCGCGGGCGTTCGGCCGGCCACGATGCCGCAGGGGCAGGATCAAGAGCTCGAGATCGACCGTGTCGCCCTCGTTGGTCGCGCCGACCAACCCGCAGACGATGCCCGCGGTCTCGTCCACCACGATGTCGAGGTTCTTGCGCATGTCGTGCCGGGCGCGCTCGGGCCACAGGTCGACGAGGCGCCCGTCGCGCAGCTCGCGTCCCATCAGGCCGCAGATTCGGGTCCCGGCGAGCCGGAAGCGCGCCTCGCGCTGGGCGTCGAGCTCGAGCACGAACGTGTCGGCGAGGATGTGGCGGATCTCGCCCGGCTCGATCTCGCCGCGCTCGGGCGCCGCGCGTTCGCCGCGCAGGGCGTCCCAATAGGAAAACAGCATCCGCGTCGCCGGGTGCTTCATTGCGTCGTCTCCACTCTCGGCCGTCGACCGCGCGTGCCGCCGAGACCGTGCCACCGAGGGGCGGTGAGCCCCGTTTCGCGACAGGCGCGGCGCGCCTTCCTTCATCGGCCGATCGAACCGCGAAGGCCATGCCCCGCGGGGGAGTCCGCGCTCTAAAGCTTTGGTTAACCTTAACAGACGCTTACCGTTGCCGGGAGCCCGCGGAACGTGCATCGTCTCCTGGCTTCTGGACTTTGCTTCGACGGGGAGGCCGGGACGGGACAGGCGCCGAAAGAGCGCCGATGCCGGAGGAAACTCCGGCGTTTCGAGCCTCGATACGGAACGGGGGAAGGCGCGAGCCCTCCCCCGTTTTCGTTTTCGCAGGAGCGACGCGGCGCGCGCGCCGCCCCCACCTCACCGCGTCACGTGCTCGTGCTGCCCATCCAGCTGCACGCCCTCGCTCGGCAGCCACTCCGCGGGCATCGCGTGCGCGCGCTCGACGTCCGGGGCCACCGCCTCCGCGACGAGGGCCTCGAGCGCCTCCTCGAGCCCCATGCTGGTCTGCGCCTGCGAGCCGAGGCGGCGCACGTTCACCGTGCGCTCGGCGGCCTCGCGCTTGCCGACGACGAGGATCGCCGGGATCTTGGCGTGGGAGTGCTCGCGCACCTTGTAGGTGATCTTCTCGTTGCGCGTGTCGGCCACGACGCGCAGGCCCGCGCGCTTGGCCGCCGCCGCCACCTGCATCGCGTAGTCGTCCGCCTCGGAGGTGATGGTGCACACCACCACCTGCTGCGGCGCGATCCAGAGCGGGAAGTGGCCGGCATAGTGCTCGATCAGGATGCCGAGGAAGCGCTCCATCGAGCCGCAGATGGCGCGGTGGACCATGACGGGCATCTTCTTCGTGCCGTCGGCATCGACGTAGAAGGCGCCGAACCGCTCCGGCAGGTTGAAGTCCACCTGCGTCGTGCCGCACTGCCAGTCGCGCCCGATGGCGTCGCGGAGCACGTACTCGAACTTCGGCCCGTAGAAGGCGCCTTCGCCCGGGTTGATCGCGGTCTTGACGCGCCCGCCGGCCTTCTTCTCGATGTCCTCGAGCACGCGCGCCATCACGGCCTCCGCGTGATCCCACGAGGCGTCGGAGCCCACGCGCTTCTCGGGGCGCGTGGAGAGCTTCACGACGATCTCCTGAAAGCCGAAATCGGCGTAGGTCGAGAGGATCAGGTCGTTGATCTTCAGGCACTCGTCGGCGAGCTGCTCCTCGGTGCAGAACACGTGGGCGTCGTCCTGCGTGAAGCCGCGAACCCGCATCAGCCCGTGCATGGCGCCCGACGGCTCGTAGCGGTGCACCACGCCGAACTCGGCGAGCCGCAGCGGCAGGTCGCGGTAGGACTTCAGCCCGTGCTTGAAGATCTGCACGTGGCCCGGGCAGTTCATCGGCTTCAGGGCGAACCAACGCTTGTCCTCCGCCTCCTCGCCGGCGGACTGGGCCGCGAACATGTTCTCGCGGTACCAGCCCCAGTGCCCGGAGGTCTCCCAAAGCGACTTGTCGAGGATCTGCGGTGCGTTGACCTCGTCATAGTCGCCCTCGAGACGCCGGCGCATGTAGGAGACGAGGCTCTGGAACAGGCTCCAACCCTTGGGGTGCCAGAACACGACGCCGGGACCCTCCTCCTGGAAGTGGAAGAGGTCCATCTCGCGCCCGAGCCGGCGGTGGTCGCGCTTCTCCGCCTCCTCGAGCTGGTGGAGATAGAGCTCGAGGTCCTCCCTGGTGGCCCAGGCGGTGCCGTAGATGCGGGTCAGCATCGGGTTGTTCGAATCGCCGCGCCAATAGGCGCCGGCCACCTTCATCAGCTTGAAGGCGTCGCCGATCCGGCCCGTGGAGGGCATGTGCGGGCCGCGGCAGAGGTCGAACCAGTCCCCCTGGTAGTAGATCTTCAGGTCCTGGTCGGCGGGGATCGCCTCGACGAGCTCGACCTTGAAGCTCTCGCCCTTCTGCGCGAACACCTCCTTCGCCCGGTCGCGCGACCAGACCTCCTTGGTGAAGGGCCGGTCCGCCTTGATCAGCTCGCGCATCTTCGCCTCGATCGCGGCGAAGTCGTCGGGGGTGAACGGCTCCTCGCGGGCGAAGTCGTAGTAGAAGCCGTTGTCGATCACCGGCCCGATCGTCACCTGCGTGCCCGGATAGAGCGCCTGCACGGCTTCGGCGAGCACGTGCGCGCAATCGTGGCGGATGAGCTCCAGCGCGCGCGGGTCCTCGCGCGTCACGAACTCGATCGCGGCGTCGGCGCGGATCTCGTCGGAGAGGTCGCGGACCTCGCCGTCGATCGCCATCGCCACCGCCTTCTTGGCGAGCGACTTCGCGATCGACTCGGCCACGGCGCGACCGGACACCGGGTCCGGGTACTCGCGCTGCGCGCCGTCGGGGAAGGTGAGGGTGATCATCGGGCACTCCTTGCTCACTCCTGCGAACGAGGCAGGTAAGCGGGATGGACGGCTCTCGGGATGCTCAGCTGCGGGCCGCGCCGCCGTCGTCTGGCGAGCCCTCGCTCGCGGGTGGGCCATTCACGCCCCGCCAGCGGCCGAAGGCCCAGGGTCTATACCACCGTCCCGCCGCGGGCAACGTGTCCGGCACGTTGTCGATGCCGTGCGTGCCGAACGGGCCGCAGCGGCAGATCCGGGCGACCCCCATCCAGCCGCCGGCCCACAGCCCGTAGCGGCCGATCGCCTCGGACGTGTACTCCGAGCACGACGGCAGGTGCCGGCACTGCCGCCCGACAAGCCCGGACAGGGTCAGCTGGTAGCCGCGGATGGCGCCGCGCGCGGCGACACGCGGCGCACAGGCGGCAGCGGCCTTGGCGGCGTCGAAGAGGGCGTCGAGATCCGGCTGGCGTGGGCGGCGTTCCATGGCCCGCAAGATGGGGCCTCGCCCGTCGGAGCGCAATCGCACGGACGGTGAACGAAGCATTCAGCCTGCGTTCAGCGCGCAGTCCCTATGAAACCGATCACGATGACACGGGGTTCGCCCCCCATGCGACGAACAGATGCGCCGCCTCTTCTGCGACTCGCCGGTAAGCGGGCCGAAGCGTGGCGACAAAGGAGCAAGACCATGGCTGCGAAGACTGTCCTCAAGCGCCTCGGCCTCGCCGCCGCGGCCGTACTCGTCAGCGGAGCGGCTTGGGCCTACCCCGCCGAGGTTTCCCGAGACCTCAACCTGCGCACGGGGCCGGGCACGAACTATCAGGTCATCGCCACGATGCCCGGCGGCGCCGTCGTGGACGTCGAGGGCTGCCGGAGCGGCTGGTGCCGCGTCGAGTATCGCGGCCGCGAGGGCTGGGCGAGCGCCCGCTATCTCGGCGAGCGGACCGCCCGCCGCGCGCCGCCCGCGCATGCCCCCGCCTACGGCTATCGCGACCGCGTGCGCCCCGCGCCGGGCATCACCTTCGAGTTCGGTTTCGGCACGGCGCCGCGCTACGACGATCGCTACGATCGTCGCCGCTATCGCGACGACTGGGACGGAGGCCGCGATTATCGCCGCCCCGCCCCCGGCGGCGGGGGCCGTATCGTCGCGCGGCAGGACCTCGACGGCGACGGCTACTACGAGACGATCCGCGTGCGCCGTCCGGACGGCACGGTCGTGGTGCGCCGCGACCTGAACGGCGACGGTCTGTTCGACGACTTCGTGCGCCGCCGCTGAGACCGCCCGGAAACGCCGCGTTCATCCGATCACGCTATGAGACGACGGCCCGTCCCGGAAGGGATCCGGGCCGTTGTCGCGTGCGGCCGGAGGTCGGATCATGCTCGAGAGCCTCTGGGGCGCGATCGGGGCGCAGGAGGGCGTCGGAACGGCGACGCTCGCCACCGTCGCCGCTTTCAGCCTCGCCATGGCCGCGCTGGCCCTCGTCGGCGGGCGATTCCTCTCCGTGCTGAAAGGCGCCGCGACCACGATCCTCATCGTGGGGCTCGGCGTCGCGGGCCTCCTCGCCCTGCGCGACGGCGCGGCGACGCAGATTATCGGCGATCTCGTCGCACGGGTGGAGCCGTCTGCGGTGCACACCCGCGCCGCCCCGGCGCACGAGGCGCCGCGGTCGACGACGTCGGGCTATCGCGAGGTCGTCGCCTACATGGACGGCGGCTCGTTCGCGCTCGGCGGCCGCGCCAACGGCGTGCCGCTCGACTTCGTCTTCGACACCGGCGCGACCGCCGTCGTGCTCACCGCAGACGACGCCGCGCGCCTCGGCTGGCCGGCGAGCCGCCTCGACTACAGCGTCACCGTCTCGACCGCGAACGGCGCGACCCGGGCCGCGCCGATCACGATCGAGCGCCTCGCGATCGGATCCATCGAGGAACGAAGCGTCCGCGCGCTCGTCGCCCGGCCCGGCGACCTGCGCGAGAACCTGCTCGGCATGACCTTCCTCACCCGCCTCGACGCCTACGAGGTGCGCGGGGACAGGCTGGTGCTGCGCGGGCGGTGAGATCGCGCCCTCGCGCCCGCGCCCGACCCGCGGTAGATTGCGCCCCATGTCCGACCTGTTCTCGCAACCCGCCGACGCCGCCGCCCCCGGGGCCGACCCCGCCCGTCCCCTCGCCGACCGCCTGCGGCCGACGACGCTCTCCGAGGTGGTCGGCCAGGACCACCTCGTCGGGCCCGACGGGGCGCTCACGCGGCTGATCGCCTCGGGGTCGCTCGGCTCGCTCGTGTTCTGGGGGCCGCCGGGGACCGGCAAGACCACCGTCGGGCGGCTTCTCGCCGGCGAGACGAAGCTCGACTTCGTGCAGATCTCGGCGATCTTCTCGGGCGTCGCCGACTTGAAGAAGGTCTTCGAGGCCGCCCGCCAGCGCCGCGCCATGGGGCGTGGCACGCTGCTCTTCGTCGACGAGATCCACCGCTTCAACCGCGCCCAGCTCGACGCCTTCCTGCCCGTGATGGAGGACGGCACGATCACGCTCGTCGGCGCGACGACGGAGAACCCCTCCTTCGAGCTCAACGCCGCGCTGCTCTCCCGCGCCCGGGTACTGACCTTCCAGTCCCTCGACGAGGCGGCGATCGAACGGCTCCTCGCGCGCGCGGAGAAGGCGCAGGCGCGCGCGCTTCCCCTGGACGAGGACGCCCGCGCCGCCCTCGCGCGCATGGCGGACGGCGACGGGCGCGCCGCGCTGACGCTCGCCGAGGAGGTCTGGCGCTCGGCGCGCGAGGGCGAGGTGTTCGACACAAAGACCCTCGTCGAGATCGTGCAACGCCGCGCGCCGATCTACGATAAGGGGCAGGAGGGGCACTACAACCTCATCAGCGCCCTGCACAAGACCATCCGCGGCTCCGACCCGGACGCGGCGCTCTACTACCTCGCCCGCATGCTCGACGCCGGCGAGGACCGGCTGTTCATCGCGCGCCGCCTCGTGCGCATGGCGGTGGAGGACATCGGGCTCGCCGACCCGCAGGCGCTCGTCGTGGCGAACGCCGCCAAGGACGCCTTCGACTTCCTGGGCTCGCCGGAGGGCGAGCTCGCGCTCGCGCAGGCGGCGGTCTACCTCGCGACCGCGCCGAAATCGAACGCCGTCTACACCGCCTGGAAGAGCGCGATGCGCATCGCCAAGGAACACGGCAGCGCGATGCCGCCCAAGACCATCCTCAATGCGCCGACCAGGTTGATGAAGGACGAGGGCTACGGCGCCGGCTATGCCTACGACCACGACGCGCCGGACGCCTTCTCAGGCCAGGACTACTGGCCCGAGGCCATCGGCCGGAAGCGCTTCTACGAGCCGGTGGATCGGGGCTTCGAGCGGGAGGTGCGCAAGCGGCTGGATTGGTGGGACAAGCTGAGGCGGGAGCGGCGGGGGAGCGACCGGGCCGCGGATTGAGCTCGGGCGCGACCTTCGCAGATGGTGTCGTAGGACCGAGGCTCAGACGCCGACGCCGAGGCTCTGCGCGTAGCGCCGCAGCAGCGCAGCGGTTTCCTCCGGGCGCTCCTCGTGGGCGAGGTGGCCCGCCCCCTTCATCGTCTCGAGCCCGGCGTGGCGCGCGAGCCGGCGGACGCGCCGGGCGTCCTCTGGCGGCACGGCCTTGTCGCGATCGCCGACCACGAGCAGGAGCGGCGTCGCGAGCTTGGCCAAGTCGGCGCTCAGCGCGTCGAGGTCCCAATGCGCCATCATGGCGAGCGCGCCGCGGACGTGGCCGGGATCGGCGACCAGGCGGCGGTAGAGCTCGACGCCCCGGGGATCGATCGCCGAGCCGGTGTTGCGGATCAGCCGCTCGACGCCGGCGCGGTCCGACGCGCTCGCCGAGACGACCCGCGGCACGAAGGGGTTCAACGCGAGCAGCTTCGCGAGCGGCGAGAAGAAACGCCCCGCGAGGCCGTCGAAGGGCGTGAGCGCGCCGTTGAGCGCCACGATCCCGGCGGGATGGATCAGCCTGTCGAGCGCCATGCGGATCAGCACGGCCGCCCCGGCGGAATGGCCGACGACGAGGGCCGGGCTCGCGTCGAGCGCCGCGAGGAGATCGGATAGCGCGCGCCCCATGCCCGGCAGGCTCGGGCGCCCGTGCGCCATGGGCTCGGTGAAGCCGTGGCCGGGGAGATCGCAGGCGATCACGTCGAAATCCGCCGCGAGCGCCGGCATCAAGTCGCGCCAGGAATGGGTCGAGGCCGCGGTGCCGTGGGCGAGGAACAGCGTCGGGCGGCCGCGCTCGCCCATGCGCTGGACGTGCCAGCCGAAGCCGGCCGCGCGCACGAAGGACGAGGCCTCCCGGTTGGGCCAGTCGCGCCCGTCGCGCTCCCACTCCAGCCGGCGCCCGGACCGCGTCACGCCCATGCGCGTCACCCCTTCGCCGCCGGCAGCGCCGCGCTCACCGCCGAGGAGAGCGTCGCGGCATCGGCATAGGGCAGCGCCAGGTAGCGCGCGCCCATGGCGTCGGCGATCTCGCGGGCGAGCGGCTGGCCGGCGCGGGAGATGTCGACGACGAGCGCGACGACCCCCTGCGCACGCGCCTCGCGGGCGGCGCTGAGCGCGTCCTCGCGGGCCTGCTCGCGGCCGGGCTCGCCGGAGCGGCCGATATTGGTCTTGCCGTCGGTCAGGAGCACGAGCGCAGGGTCCTCGCCCTTGCGGCGCACGGCGTCGGCGGTGGCGAGCGCGGCGGCGATGCCCGACGCGAGCGGCGTCGCGCCCCCGCCGGCGAGGCCCGCGAGCGCCCGCTTGGCGCGCGCCAGCGAGCGCGTCGGCTCGAGGATCAGCTCGGCCGCGCGGTTGCGGAAGGCGACGAGGGCCACGCGGTCGCGGCGCACGTAGCACTCCGCGAGCAGCAGCTCCACCGCGCCCTTCGCCTCCGCGAGGCGGTTCAGCGCGGAGGAGCCGGACGCGTCCACCGCGAAGATCGTGGTGCGGCGGATGGTGGGCTTTCTCACGCCGACGCGGAAATCCTCGCGGCGCACCGCCACGCGGGGGCCGGCGGTCGCCGCCTCGCCACGCTTGCGCAGCGGCTGCCAGGGCGCGGCGGCGCGCAGGGTCGAGACGAGATCGAGCCGCGCCCCGCGCTTGGGCTCGCCGGGACGCGAGCCCGCGGGGCGGCCGGAGACGCCGGCGCGGGCGCGCGACTTCGTCTCGCCGCGCACGCGCCCGGTCTCGAGGCCCGCGAGGCCGGAACGCAGCTGCGCGAGGAGGTCCTCGGGCAGGATCGCCTTGGCGGCCTCCAGCACGAGGTTCTGCAGCTCGTCGGCGGTGAGCGGGCGCTCCTCGGTCTCCTCCTCCGGGCGATCCTCCTCGTCCTCGCCGGTCCCCTCCTCGGGCGGCTGCTCGTCGGGTGGAGGCGGCGGCTCGTCGGGAGGCGCCTCGCTCTCCTCCTCCTCCGCCGACGCCGGCGGAAAGGCGCGGGCGCGGGGCGCGAGCACCAGGCGGAACGCCTCCGACACGTCGTCGTCCGTCACCTCCGCGCGTCCTTCGAGCGCCGCGAGCGCGCGCGCGGCGCGAAGCGCCAGCAGCGGCGCGCGCAGGGAGACGATGGCCACCGTCGCGGCCGCGCCGCACAGGGCCTCGAGCCGCGCGTCGCTGATCGCGACCTCGGCGAGACGCGCGCGCGCGGCGGCGACGGCCGCAGGATCGAGGCCCGGATCGCCGGTCTCGCGGAAGGAGACCTCGGTCAGGTCCAGGAGGAAGCCGAGCCGGTCGAGCAGCGCCTCGGGCGGCCGCTCGTCGTCCTCACGGCCCTCGTCGAGGGCGACGACGCCGATATGGGTCTCCAGCGTCGCGGCGAGCCCCTCGCGCTCGAGCCGCACGACCCGCCCGTCGATCACGCCGGCGAGGCGGCCGGCCACCGAGCCCGGCAGCCGCTCCGCCATGGCGACGACCACGATCCCGCCGTCGGCCTCGGCGAGGATGCCGCGGCCGATCACCGGACGGCCGGCCTGCAGCGTCGCGACGAGGTCGAGCCCGCCGAGCAGGCGGTCGTCGTCGATGCCCGCCGGCGCGCGGCGGAAGGGCGCGCCCTCGGGCAGGAGATGGCGCAGGAGCGCGAGCCAGCGGTCGCGGACCGGGCCGGGCCCCGCGCGCAGCGAGACGCCGCCGAGACCGGCGGGGTCGATCGCGACGAGCGCGGCCGCGCGGGCCGCGGCGCGCCACGTCTCCGAGACCGTCCGCGGCGCCTCCGCGTTCACGACGTCGCCGCCTCCTGCGGGATCACCTCGTCGAGGGCGCGCTCGACCCGTACGCCGGAGCCCGCATCGTCGAGCGGGTTGCGGCGCAGGCGATGGCGCAGGGCGAGCGGCGCGACGGCGCGCAGCTCGGCGAGCCCGACCTCCTCGACGCCCTCCAGCGCCGCGACCGCGCGCGCCGCGCGAATCAGCGTGATCTCCCCGCGCAGGCCGTCGGTGCCGAGCGCGATGCACAGCCGCGCCGCCGCCTCGAGCGCCTCCTCGGCGACGCCCGTGTCCGGCAGGCGCGCGCGCGCCGTCGAGATGCGGGCGCGCAGCTGGCCGTCGGCGTCGCCCCAGGCGGCGACGAAGGCCTCGGGATCGCGCTCGAAGGCGTCGCGCCGGCGCACGATCTCGACGCGGCTCTTCACGTCGCCGGGGGTCTTCACGTCGACGGAGAGGCCGAAGCGGTCGAGCAGCTGCGGGCGCAGCTCGCCCTCCTCCGGGTTGCCGGAGCCGACGAGCACGAACCGCGCCGGATGGCGCACCGAGAGCCCCTCGCGCTCGACCACGTTCTCGCCGGAGGCGGCGACATCGAGCAGCAGGTCCACGAGGTGGTCCTCGAGCAGGTTGACCTCGTCGATGTAGAGAAAGCCGCGATGGGCGCGCGCCAGCAGCCCGGCCTCGAAGGCCTTCTCGCCCTTGGTGATGGCGCGTTCGAGGTCGAGCGCGCCGACGACCCGGTCCTCGGTGGCGCCCAGCGGCAGGTCGACCACCGGCACGGGGACCTCCGCGACGGCGACGGTGCCGCCGCGCGCCTCGCGCGCCGCGCAATGCGGGCAGGCGGCGCGCGATTTGGCCGGATCGCAATTATAGGGACAGTCGGCGACCACCTTCATCGGCGGCAGCAGGCCGGCGAGCGCGCGCACGGCGGTGGACTTGCCGGTGCCGCGGTCGCCGAAGACGAGCACCCCGCCGACGGACTGGTCGACCGCCGTGATCTCCAGGGCGCGCTTCATCTCGTCCTGGCCGACGATCGCCGAGAACGGGTAGACGTGACGCATGACCTCTCCTCGTTCGGGCCCTCGGGGGACGGACCCTTGCGAGGAAGGCTAGCGGGACACGGTGGCGCTTTCCATTCGCGCAACCCCCGACCCGGGATCGGGTCTAGTCCTTCGAAGCCGTCTCGGGAAGCGCCTTGCGCTTCGCATGCGCCATCTTCTCGAGCTCGCCCTCGTCCATCGATTCGACCATCGATTTCGAGGCGCCCTTCAGCTCGGATGTCTTCTTCTCGCCGCGCTTGGCGGCGAGCGCCGCCCCGGCGGCCATCTGCTGCTTCTTCGACTTGGCCGGCATGACGCCCTCCTGCATCGGCCGCACGCAGCGACCGGCGCGAGTCAACGCGACTGACCGGCGCGCGGTTCGCAAGAGGCGGCGGCGGGACCGGGCTGGCCCGCAGGATTCGGCGTCCGAACGCGACCGAAACGACGAGGACGAGCCGCCATGGCGCTTCTCGAAGCGCGACGGGCGCGCCTCCCGGCGCGCCCGTGCCGTCTCGTCCGTGCGGCGTCGAGACGCTCCGGCGTCAGCCCTGGCCGTAGCCGCCGCTGTCGCCGTCGCGCCATGGGCGGCCGTTGCGCAGGGCGTAGTCGATGTCGCCGCGGGCGAGGCCGATGTCCGACAGCATGTGGTCCGGCATTTCCTCGAGCTGCCAGGCGGCCTTGCGGATCCGCAACTCCCGAGCGAGTGCCGAGCCGACGACGGACAGGCCGGCCAGTATCTTCAGGCCGAGCGACGGCCGCCGGCGGATGGCGGGGACGCTGCGGATGGAAGCGGTGTCGAAGGTCATCGTGGACATGGCGGCCTCCAGGGCTCTCTCTCGTTTGCGATGACTGCAACGTACAGACGCTTCTTGCATCATGGAAACGAATGATTATGATGGGGTGCATAAGGGTCCATTATCGAGAGGCGCCGCCATGGCTCGTAACCTCGACACCGCGCTGCTGCGCGCGTTCGTCGCCGTCGCCGAGACCGGGGGCATGACCTCCGCCGGCCAGGTGCTGAACCTCACACAGGCCGCGGTCAGCCAGCAGATCAAGCGGCTGGAGGAGAGCTTCGACGCGCGCCTGTTCGAGCGCGACCGTCGCGGGCTCGTCCTCACCACGCGCGGCGAGCGGCTGCTCGGCCTCGCCAAGCGCCTGCTCTCCCTCAACGACGAGATCTGGGCCGAGATGACGACGCAGGTCGAGGCCGGCGAGATCAAGCTCGGGATCCCCTACGACCTCGTTCCGGTCTACATGCCGGACGTGTTCAAGGCCTACGCGCGCGCCTGCCCGCGGGTGAAGATCCAGCTCGTCTGCGTCGGCTCGCAGGCGATCCGGGAGGCGCTGGCTCGCGGCGAGCTCGACCTCGGCGTCATCGAGGAGGTCGAGACCGAGCCCGGCGGCGAGACGCTGATGATCGACCGTCTCGTCTGGGTCGGCGCGCGCGGCGGCGACGCCTCGCTGCAGCGCCCGGTGCCGATCTCGATCGGCTCCGAGACCTGCTCGATCCGCGGGCCCACGCTCGCCGCCCTGCGCGCAGCCGACCTCGACTGGCGCGGCGTGACGGAGATCTCCAACGTCGATGCGCTCAACGCGACCGTGCACAGCGACCTCGCCGTCACCGCGATGCTGGCCTCGACCATCCCGCCGAGCCTGGAGATCCTGCCGGCCGCGAGCGGCCTGCCGCGGCTGCCGCCGCTCAGCGTGAGCATGTACCTGCGCCGCGACCACGGCTCGCGCGCGGTCGACGAGATCGCCCGCATCATCCGCGACGCCTTCGCCCGCCGCCGCTCCGCCGCGGCGGCGGCGTGAACCCCACTCACATCCGCCGCGACGCCCACCAGAGCGCGAGCTGGCGGCGCCATTGGGGGACCTCGATCGCCGTCCGGTAGGGGTCGTAGCCCGGGCGCTCCATCAGCCTCAGGGCGGGCTCGACCAGGGCGAGCGGGAGGAAGGCCGGCTTGATCGCCGCCGGCGCGCCGGCGAGCGCGGCACGGGCCTTCGCCAGGTGATCGCGGGCGAGTGCGCGCATGTCCTGCAGGGCCGCCTGGAGCGGAAGCCCCCCCTCCCCCGCCAGCACCTTCTCGCGCGTGAGGCCGTGGCGCGCCAGCGTCTCGATCGGCGGGACGTAGAGCTGGCCGCGCCGGACGTGCCAGGGAAAGGCGCGCATCAGCCCAGTCACCGCATAGGCCACCCCGCCGTGGCCGGCGGCGTCGACATGGCCGGGGTCCTCGCCCTCGGCGAGGATCAGGCTCGCGAGGCGCATCAGCACCGAGGACGTCTCGCCGGCATAGCCCTCGAGGTCGTTCACCGTCGCGAGCGGGTCCTCGTAGAGGTCGTGCACCCGCGCTTCCACGAGGCCGACGAGGGGCGCGCGGGGCAGGCGGTAGCGCGCGATCGTCTCGTCCAGCGCGGCGAAGACCGGGTTCGACGTCGCCTCGCCGGCGCCGCTCTCGAGCGCGTCGCGCCACCATTGCAGGCGGATCTCGCCGGGCAGCGGCTCGCGCACGCGCTCGGGCACACGGGCGATCTCGACGGCGAAGGCGTAGAGCGAAAACAGCGCCGGGCGCTTGTCGAGCGGGGCGAACAGGGTGGCGAGATAGCGGTCGCGGTCGCCGGCCCAGACGATGCGCTCGCATTCGCGGGCATGCGCCGCGGCGTCCTCGCCGAGCACGCTGCCGCCCGGGCCGGGAGCCGCGTCCGCGGCCTCGTCCTCGCTCACCGCCACCTCCTTCGGGCGAAACGCCCGGGCTCACCCCACCGCGAGGAGCGCGGCTGCGACGCGCCGGTTCTCGCCGAGCAGGATCGTGTAGGTCCGCGCGGCCGCGCCGGTCTGCATCACGTCGACGCGCAGGCCCGCCTCGCGCAGGCCCCAGAGCACGGCCTCGTCGAGCGGTGCGAGGTCGGCCCCGACGCCGACGAGCAGCAGGTCGAACGCGCCGGCCTCGCGCATAACTGGGGCGAAGGCGTCCAGCGTCAAATCGGCCGGCGTCCGCGCATCCCAGGCGCGAATGCCCGACGGCAGCGCCAGGATCGAGCCCTTGTGCGACATGTCGGCGAAGCGGAAGCCGCCGCCGCCATAGGCGTCGATGGCGTATCGCCCGGGGACGAAGCCGTCGTGGAGGGGCTTGCCCGTCGGCATCGCGTCACTCGGCCGGCTGCGCCTGCGCGGCCTTCTCGGCCGCGGCGACCTCGCTCGGGGGCCGCACCCCGAGATAGATCAGGATCGGGGCGGCGATGAACACCGAGGAATAGGTGCCGACCACGAGGCCGAAGATCATCGCGTAGGCGAAACCCTTGATGATCTCGCCGCCGAGCGCCGCGAGCGCGATCAGCGCCAGGAACGTGGTGACGCCGGTGAGGATCGTGCGCGACAGGGTCGCGTTGATGGCCGCGTCGAGCACCGCGTGGATGGTGATCTTCTTGTACTTGCGCAAGGTCTCCCGGATTCGGTCGTAGACCACCACCGTGTCGTTGAGCGAATAGCCGAGGATGGTGAGGATCGCGGCGATCGAGGTCATGTTGAACTCGATCTGTGTGAGGGCGAAGAAGCCGATCGTCAGCACCAGGTCGTGCAGCGTCGCGATGACGGCGCCCACCGCGAAGTGCCACTCGAAACGGAACCAGAGATAGACCAGCACGCCGAAGATGGCGAAGACGACGCCGAGCGTGCCGGACTGGACGAGCTCGCCCGAGACGCGCGGGCCCACCACCTCGACCCGGCGGAACTCGTATGTATCCTCGAAGGCGGCGCGCAGGTCGGTGACGACCTGCTGCTGCACCTCCTCCTCGGTGAGGCCGTCTCGCGCCTCCTGCAGCTGGACGCGCAGGGAGACGTCCCGCGGCGTGCCGAATTGCTGCACCTCGACCGAGCCGTAGCCCAGCGCGTTCGCGTCCTCGCGTATCTGCGAGATGTTCGCGGGCCCGTCGCGCGACTGCAGCTCGACGAGCGTGCCGCCGCGGAAGTCGATGCCGAAGTTCATGCCCAGCGCGAAGAAGGCGGCCACGCACAGGATCGACAGGACCGCCGAGAGCGGGAAGCTCCAGCGCCGATAGCGCATGAAGGAATATTTCGTCTCGACGGGGATGTAGCGGACGAGCCACATGGTGTTGTGCTCCTCCCTCAGAACGCCAGCGTCTTCGGTCGCTTGACCCGGAACCAGGTCGCAACCATCAGGCGCGTGAGGGTGTAGGCGGTGAAGACGGTCGTGATGATGCCCAGCGACAGCGTGACGGCGAAGCCGCGCACCGGGCCCGTGCCGAGGAAGAACAGCACCGCGGCGGCGATCAGCGTCGTCAGGTTGGCGTCGAGAATGGTCCCGAGCGCACGCGAGAAGCCCGTATCGAGGGAGGAGGCCGCGGACCGGCCGAGCCGCTCCTCCTCGCGGATGCGCTCGAAGATCAGGACGTTCGAATCGACCGCCATGCCGATCGTCAGCACGATGCCGGCGATGCCGGGCAGCGTCAGCGTCGCCCCCAGCGCCGAGAGCAGCCCGATGAGCAGGATGACGTTGACCGTCAGCGAGACCGTCGCGAGCAGGCCGAAGAAGCCGTAGGATGCGATCATGAAGGCGACGACGCCGATCGCGCCGACCACCGCCGCGGTGACGCCCGCGCGGATCGAATCGGCGCCGAGGCCCGGCCCGACCGTGCGCTCCTCTACGATCGTCAGTCGCGCGGGCAGCGCGCCGGCGCGCAGCAGCACGGAGAGGTCGTTCGCCTCCTGGACGGAGAACTGCCCCGAGATCTGGCCCGAGCCGCCGGTGATCGGCGACTGGATGCGCGGGGCGGAGATCACCGTCTCGTCGAGGACGATGGCGAGCTGGCGACCGACGTTGCGCGTCGTCGCCTCGCCGAAGCGCTGGGCGCCGGAGACGTTGAAACGGAAGTTGACGATCGGCTCGTTGGTCTGGGAGTCGAAGGAGGGCTGGGCGTCGATCAGGTCCTCGCCGCCGACGATGACCTGGCGCTCGACGGCCACGGGCTCGCCGCCGAGATCCTGAGAGGGCAGCATCTCGACGTCGCTGTCGCCGGGATTGGCGAGGAAGCGGAACTCGAGCTGCGCGGTCTCGCCGAGGATCGCCTTGAGGCGCTCGGGATCCTGCAGGCCCGGCACCTGGACGAGGACGCGGTCCTCGCCCTGGCGCTGGATGTTCGGCTCGGTGGTGCCGAGCGCGTCGACGCGCCGACGCAGCACCTCGATCGTCTGGGTGACGGCGCGGTCGACCCGCTCGGTCACGCCGGCCTCGGTGTAGGTCGCCCCGATCAGCCCGTCCGGGCCTTCGGTGACCTGCACCGCCGTGCCCGCCTGCCCGATCACCGCGCTCTCGATGGGCACCTCGAGTTCCCGAAGCAGCGGCAGCAGCTGGGCGCGGGACGCGGCGTCCGGCACGCGCAGCTGCACGCCGCGCTGGGTCATCTGGATGCCGCCTTCCAGCGGCGTGCGGGTCTCGCGCAGGGCCTGGCGGACCTGGTCGCGCAGGTTCGAGGCCTCGCGGCGCATCAGCTCGCCGACGTCGACCTGAAGCAGGACGTGCGAGCCGCCCTGCAGGTCGAGGCCGAGCACGACGCCCTGCGTCGGAACCAGGAACGACGGCACCCAGCCGGGCGTCGCCGCGGCCAGCCCGTCGCGCTGGTCCTGGCTCAGCAGGTTCGGCATCGCCAGCAGGATGCCGAAGGCGACCGCCACCAGGATGGCGATGGTCGTCGATGTCTTGATGCGCAACATTCCCGAACGAACCTTTTCTGTGCGCGGTCTCGCGCGAGCGGCCGTCTCGCCGCCGTCCCGGATCGACGCCTACTTGTCCAGCTTCACCGGCTCGGTCTTCGAGCGCACGTCGGTGACCATGGCGCGGATGATTCGAACGCGCACGCCCTCCGCGATCTCCACCTCGATCTCGGCGTCGTCGACGACCTTCGCGATCTTGCCGACGATGCCGCCGGAGGTGACGATCTGGTCGCCGCGGCGCAAGCCCTTGACCATCTCCTGGTGAGCCTTCACCCGCTTCTGCTGCGGACGGATGATGAGGAACCACATGATGACGAAAATGAGGATGAAGGGGACGAGCTGGAGGAAGATGTCCCCGCCGCCCGCGCCTGCGCCCTGTGCGTAAGCTGGAGTGATCACACGCTGCTCCATTCGGATGACCGCGGCGCGGCCCGCGCCCGCGGCGCTGGTGGAAGGCTCGCATCCGCTCGAAGAGGTCGGAAAGCGGCGCGGACTATAGCGATGGAGCGCGCGAAAGCAATTCGCGAGGGCGCGACGACGGTGGACGGCGTCGCCGCGGCCGGAGGGCGGCCCCCGTCCGGGTTGCGCAACATCGCCCCAGAGGTCGCCGAGCAGCGCATTCGCAGCCTCGCTGCAGCGCAACGAGGCTATCCGCGAAGACGGCGTGAGTTTTCGGGAAAGGCGTTGGATGTAAGCTCTGAAGCCGGCTCGGAAGACGACGCAGCGGCCTGACGCTCTCGTCTGTTCGTCGACTCAATGCCGGGCTGATGGCCGAGCCTGATAGCACAAACAAATCTGAGATGTAACCCTATCAATCTCATTGGAGAGGAGTACTATCCTTTCCATCAAGCGCGTGGATCACGCCGCCGGCGCGGGGACCCTCGGTTCCTCCGTGTCGTTGCGTCCGAGCGACCCCGTCTCGGCGACGGCGTTCCTGCGGCGCCGCGGCGCTCGCCCGCGGTCTCGTCGCCCGTCCGGTCCCCTCACGCGCGCTCCGCCGACGCGCGGCGCGACGCCGCGTCCGAACGGCCGCCCGGCCGCGCCCGCCTTTCGCGAGCGCGAACGAGGACGGCCGCCGAGAACCGACCAGAAGGAAGAGCCCATGACCACGCCGATGACCTCCCCCATGCTGCACAACACGGAACTCGTCGACGAGGAGCAGTTCTACGGCGACGATCCGATCGCCAAGCGCGAGACCGGCCACTACAAAGCCGAGTACGTGAAGACCTTCGTCGAGAAGTGGGACGAGCTCATCGACTGGGACGCGCGCGCCGAGAGCGAGGGCGACTTCTTCATCGACATCCTGCGCTCGCGCGGCAAGCACAAGATCCTCGACGTCGCCTGCGGCACGGGCTTCCACTCCGTGCGCCTCACCCAGGCGGGCTTCGACGTCACCTCCGTCGACGGCTCGGCGGCGATGCTGGCGCAGGCCTTCGAGAACGCCAAGGCGCGCAACATGATCCCCAAGCTGGTCCAGGCCGACTGGCGCTGGCTCAACCGGGACATCCAGGGCAAGTACGACGCCATCATCTGCCTGGGGAACTCGTTCACCCACATCCACGACGAGGCCGACCGGCGCCGGGCGCTGGCGGAGTTCTATGCCGCTCTCAAGCACGACGGCATCCTGATCCTCGACCAGCGCAACTACGACGCGATCCTCGACCAGGGCTTCTCGACCAAGCACAAGTTCTACTATTGCGGCGACAAGGTCACCGCGGAGCCCGAGTACATGGACGAGGGGCTGGCGCGTTTCAAGTACACCTTCCCGGACGAGTCCGAGTACACGCTCAACATGTTCCCGCTGCGCAAGGCCTACATGCGCCGCCTGATGGAGGAAGCGGGCTTCCAGCGCATCCGCTCCTATGGCGACTTCCAGGAGACCTACGAGGACGCCGAGCCGGACTTCCTCGTCCACGTCGCCGAGAAGGCCTTCCTGCGCCAGACCATGACGCCGCCGACCCCGGCGATCTCGACCCAGCCGTCGGTGAGCCGAATCACCGAGGATTACTACGACAGCCCCGAGGCGGACAATTTCTACTTCAACATCTGGGGCGGCGAGGACATCCACATCGGCATGTACGAGGACACCTCGGACATCGCCGAGGCCAGCCGGCGCACGGTCGAGACCATGGCCGAGCGGCTCGAGGGCCTCGACGAGCGCTCGCGCGTGCTCGACATCGGCGCCGGCTACGGCGGATCGGCGCGCTATCTCGCGAAAACCCGCGGATGCGACGTGATCTGCCTCAACATCTCCGACGCGCAGAACGACACCAACCGCTTCCTCAACCGCCGCCGGGGCCTCGCTAAGCTGATCAGCGTGGTGCACGGCTCCTTCGAGGACATCCCGCGCCCGGACGCCTCCTGCGACGTGGTCTGGTCGCAGGACGCGATCCTGCACTCGGGCGACCGCGAGCGCGTCTTCGAGGAGGTGCGGCGGGTGCTGAAGCCCGGCGGGGAGTTCGTCTTCACCGACCCGATGCAGGCCGACGACGTGCCCGAGGGCGTGCTCCAGCCGGTCTACGACCGCATCCACCTGCGCTCGCTCGGCTCCTTTCGCTATTACAAGGGGCTCGCCGAGAGCATGGGCTTCGAGACCGTCTCCCTCGACGACCGCACCCCCAACCTGCGCCGCCACTACCAGCGCGTGGGCGAGGAGCTGCGGGCGAACTACGACGAGATCACCAGGCTCTCCTCCACCGCCTTCGTCGACCGCATGCTGGTGGGCCTCGACAATTGGGTGAAGGCGGCCGATTCGGGGTGGCTGGCCTGGGGGGTGCTGCACTTCCGCAGGGTGTGAGACGTCTGGTTCGCGGGGGCCGTCCCCTCCCCCGCGACCCTCTTTCCCGCGCCGCGGACCTTCCCCGCGGGCGGGACTCCGCCCATATTGGCGGCATGGCCAGATCTCCCAAAAGCACCTCGAACCAGCCCACCTCCGATTCCGGCGCGCCGGCGCGCAAGGGCGCGCGTCCCAAGGCGCAGAAGCCGGAGCTGAAGCCCCTCGACGAGCATTTGGCGGAGCTGCTGAACCCGGCGCTCGCCCGCAAGAAGGGTGATTCGGGCGGCTCTTCCGGACTCTCGGGCTTCGCCGAGGCGCCGCAGCGCGGGTTCGAGACCGGCTTCGTCGGCGAGCTCGACCCCGGCGTCGCCGCCCCCGCCGCGCGCGATCTCGCCGAGCGCCCCGGCGGGCCGCCGCGCAAGCGCCCGAAGAAGCCCTCGGAGATGCCTCCACCGGAGGACATGGTCGGCGGCGTCTCGGCCACCGTGCAGGCGCTCGAGGACCTGCTCACCTCCGGCAACCCGCTGTTCAAGAACGGCGAGCTCTGGACGCCGCACCGCCCCGCCCGGCCGGAGAAGTCCGAGGGCGGCCGTCCCTTCGTGATGAAGTCGGACTTCCAGCCCGCGGGCGATCAGCCCGCCGCCATCAAGGAGCTGGTCGCGGGCGTTCAGGCCGACGAGCGCGACCAGGTGCTGCTCGGCGTCACCGGCTCGGGCAAGACCTTCACCATGGCCAAGGTGATCGAGGAGACCCAGCGCCCCGCGCTCATCCTGGCGCCGAACAAGACGCTGGCGGCGCAGCTCTACGGGGAGTTCAAGTCCTTCTTCCCCGACAACGCGGTGGAATATTTCGTCTCCTACTACGACTATTACCAGCCGGAGGCCTACGTCCCGCGCTCGGACACCTTCATCGAGAAGGAATCCTCCATCAACGAGCAGATCGACCGCATGCGCCACTCGGCCACGCGCGCCCTGCTCGAGCGCGACGACGTCATCATCGTCGCCTCCGTGTCGTGCATCTACGGCATCGGCTCGGTGGAGACCTACACCGCCATGTCCTTCTCCGTGAAGGCGGGGGAGAAGATCGAGCAGCGCCAGCTGATCGCCGATCTCGTGGCGCTGCAATACAAGCGCATCCAGTCGGACTTCACCCGCGGCACGTTCCGCGTCCGTGGCGACGTCATCGAGCTCTTCCCGGCCCACCTGGAAGACCGCGGCTGGCGCATCGGGCTCTTCGGCGACGAGGTCGAGACCATCCAGGAATTCGATCCGCTCACCGGCCACAAGACCGCCGACCTCGAGGCGGTGAAGATCTACGCCAACTCCCACTACGTCACCCCGCGCCCCACGCTGCAGCAGGCGATCAAGGGCATCAAGGCCGAGCTGAAGAGCCGCCTCGACGAGCTCAACCGCATGGGCCGCCTGCTCGAGGCGCAGCGGCTCGAGCAGCGCACGCAGTTCGACTTGGAGATGATCGAGGCCACCGGCGCCTGCAACGGCATCGAGAACTACTCGCGCTACCTCACCGGCCGCCGCCCCGGCGAGCCGCCGCCGACCTTGTTCGAGTACCTGCCCGACAACGCCATCGTCTTCGCCGACGAGAGCCACGTCACCATCCCGCAGATCGGCGGCATGTATCGCGGCGACTTCCGCCGCAAGGCGACGCTGGCCGAGTACGGCTTCCGCCTGCCGTCCTGCATGGACAACCGGCCGATGCGCTTCGAGGAGTGGGACGCCATGCGCCCGCAATCGGTGCACGTCTCCGCTACGCCCGGCGGGTGGGAGATGGAGCGCACCGGCGGCGTCTTCATCGAGCAGGTGATTCGCCCCACCGGGCTGATCGACCCGGTGGTGGAGGTGCGCCCGGCCAAGAGCCAGGTCGACGACCTGCTCGGCGAGGTGAAGGAGGTGGCGCGCCGCGGCTACCGCACGTTGGCCACCGTGCTCACCAAGCGCATGGCGGAGGACCTCACCGAGTACCTGCACGAGAATGGCGTGCGGGTGCGCTACATGCACTCGGACATCGACACGTTGGAGCGCATCGAGATCCTGCGCGACCTGCGGCTGGGCGCCTTCGACGTGCTGGTGGGCATCAACCTGCTGCGCGAGGGCCTCGACATCCCCGAATGCGCGCTGGTCGCGATCCTCGACGCCGACAAGGAGGGCTTTTTGCGCTCCGAGACCTCGCTCATCCAGACCATCGGCCGCGCCGCCCGCAACGTCGACGGCCGCTGCCTGCTCTATGCGGACCGAATCACCGGTTCCATGGAACGCGCCATGGCCGAGACCGACCGCCGCCGCGAGAAGCAGCTCGCGTATAATGCCGAGCACGGGATCACGCCCGAGAGCGTCAAGCGCGCCATCGGAGACATCCTGGAGAGCGTCTACGAGCGCGACCACGTGCGGGTGGATGTTGGTTTGGCGGACGCCGGCCGCACCGTGGGGCACAACCTGAAGGCCATCACGGCCGACCTCGAGAAGCGCATGCGCGAGGCCGCCGCCAACCTGGAATTCGAGGAGGCCGCCCGCCTGCGCGACGAGCTCAAGCGCCTGCAGGAGACGGAGCTGATGATCGGCGACGACCCGATGGCGCGGCAGGGCGACATCGAGGCGGGGGCTGGGCGGTACGGCGCAGGGGACGCGCGCGGAGGGCGGCCTTCGGGCGCGCGCGGCGGATCGCGGGTGGCGAAGCCGGTGCCGGGGGAGATGGGGCCGGGGACCGAGCGGGAGACCCCGCTGGGGGCGGGGGCTTTCGTGCGCCCAGCGGGGCGGAGTATGGAAGGGCGGCCGGGGCAGGCGCCGAAGTATAGGGGGCGGAAGGGGCGGGGGTGAGGTTAAGCGTCGGGGGTCGCCACCCGACTTGAGTCAAGAACCTCCCGCAGCTTGCCGCTTTTCTTAGCTACCCACCGGCTGAACGCATTATCAAGTGGACGCGTAAGCCGAGGCCGAACCGCTGACAGCCAAGTCGAAAGCTCATCAGTCGTCAAGCAAGTAGCCGCAAGCATAAACGCTGGCTTAGTGAACGAGGATTTATGATCGAAATCATTCTTATTTCTACGAAAGAAAGTATTTTCGCCGCGCAAACCGCGGATCAGTGTGATCTGTCGCTCGATCAAAGGGCCTGATTCTTCAAGAATTCGTACCTGTTGATTGTTTATTTCACAGATTCCCCTGACGAAGAATTCTAGAATCCATGTCTTAGTCGTAGCTACCGGAGAAGAAGAGTTTCCAGCAACCTCGATTAACTTGTTTGGCAAATCTGGCCCAAAATCAACCCCATGCATTTTCAGCTCATCAAAATAGAGAAGAATTTCTTTAGAAAATGGCAGAAGATCGCGCAAGTTTGCAATGACGAATTCCACGGCATCATCTGATCCCGACAGCCTAAGTGCGCGTAACACAGATTTGATACGAGAAAAATTCCAACTCTCCGACTCAATCTCTTCCTGCAGCATGCCAACAAGGTTCAGGTTTCGCAGCTGATCGACAAGCTCCTGATTCGGATTCTCATCAAAGTACAGAAGTGAGGATAGTGTCTCAATTGCAGTTTCTTCGGCCTTTTCGCCCGCAGATTTGAAAATCTCCACATTATCAGTGAGATAAGTCGAGCCATTGTGAACAGATGTTTTTTGCCCGTTCAACGTAAGACCCTCAGAAGAATAAAGCAACTCAGCGAGCCTCGAAAGAACCTGATATGAATCCTGATCCGACCGAATGAAAATTCTATAGTCATCGACAAATCTTGAGAAAATTATTCCCTCGTCGAACAATGCCGCATCAAGATCAATCAACACGGCCTCCGCAAGGAGCCGAGATGCACTGCCGCCGATTGGGATCCCGTACGATTGGTGAGATCGAATTGCCTTAATTGCCTTCAATATATAACGATTAACTCCAGCATTCGGGGAGAGATTGTTAATAGTATTTTCCACTCGGTGAAAGTAAATACGTTGATAGAAATCTGCGATGTCAGTATGGATAACCGAATGAAAATCGTTCCTGAGTAATTCTTGTTTTTGCCACTGAAGCCAATCATGGTAGGTCCGCCCTTCTTCAAATAGCGAGCTACCACCGTTGGCGTTGAAATGATATGCAAACGGTCCATAGCCACCGTAAGTACCCTTGCCCGCTGCTAGATTCGGCGCTATTTCTATCAGACTCGCGGTGAAGAGGACAGTCTCCAAAAGCGGAAGCTGATGAACCACTCTAAACCCGTACCGGCTCTTCGGTGCAATCGTTTCAATTCCTTGGCTTGGCGAAAAGCTATCAAGATCCAATTGCGCAAGCTCTTCGATGACGTGCACTTTCTCGTCCTTCAAGAAAGCGGTCTCAAAAAGATGTGGAAAAACATCTGTGTCGCCGTAGTGACAGACATGCTCAAGGGCTCGTTCGAGTGATGCTGGCGACAATCTAGCGGCCATGATTCTTCCTCAAGCCAAGGTCCATATTTGAGAAAGCTTGCACAATTGGAAGTCACTTGCAAGTGACACTTGGCACACGTAAACGTCCAGGAGCAGCGGCGGCGATCGTGGTCGTCCTGCACCGGCGTGGCGCCATCGCGCGGCTCACCGCCCTGCTCAGACTCCTCTCCTTCCCTGTAGGGGAAGGTGGATCGCCGCGGAGCGGCGAGACGGATGGGGCACGCCGGGGGCGTGTTCGGCGGAGCCGAATCGGCCGGGGAAGGGCGGGACCGGCGGGGATGCGGCGCGGGGTTTCCGCTTCGCGGAACACGCCTGACGGCGTGCCCCATCCGTCTCGGCTTCGCCGCGACACCTTCCCCTACAGGGAAGGAGGGGATTCTACTCGGGAGTGTATTTTCATACACCCGCATTCTTCCGGATGCAGGGGCGGCTCAAGATCGGCCAGTTTGTTCCTGCTTCGTTCGGAACGGGTCTCACACGATGATCAGCGGCTATCACAAGCGCCCCCGCACCTCCGTCCCCACGGAGGTCGCCCGCGCCCTTCGAAAGCGCATGACGCCGCAGGAGGCGAAGCTCTGGGTCGCGCTGCGCCGCCTGCGCCCGGCGGGCTTCACGTTCCGCCGGCAGGTGCCCATCGGCCCGTACGTCGTCGACTTCGCCTGCCTGAAGGCGCGCCTCGTCGTCGAGGTGGACGGGGCGCAGCACGGGTTCGACACGCACCTCGCCAGGGACGGCGTGCGGGACGCCCGCCTGGCGGAGCGGGGTTTTCTGGTCGCGCGCTTCTGGAACCATCAGGTCGACCGCGAGCTCGCCTCCGTCATGGACACGATCTGGGCCCGCCTGACCGAGCCCCGCGCCTTTCCTTCCCTGTAGGGGAAGGTGGATCGGCGGCGAAGCCGGCGAGACGGATGGGGCGCGCGGGACGCGCGTTCGGCGCAGCCGACATCGTGCAGGGCTGGAGGGCGCAGGGGAGCCCGGCTTCCGCTTCGCGGAACACGCCTGACGGAGTGCCCCATCCGTCTCGGCTTCGCCGAGCCACCTTCCCCTACAGGGAAGGAGACGAGGCGGCGCGCGTGGGCGCCTTTCCTTCCCTGTAGGGGAAGGTGGATCGGCGGCGAAGCCGACGAGACGGATGGGGCACGCCGGAGGTGTGTTCGGCGCAGCCGAAGCGGACGGCGGTGGGCGTGCCGGAGAGGCTGCGCCCGTCCCCGTTTCCGCTTCGCGGAACGCGCCTGACGGCGCGCCCCATCCGTCTCGGCTTCGCCGAGCCACCTTCCCCTACAGGGAAGGAGAGGCGTTCGGCTCCCGAAACCGCACCCCCACCCCACCGCCGTTCGCCTCTATAAACACCACCCCCGCGTCCTCGAGGGCGCGGCGGAGGGTGGCGGCGGTCATGTTGAGGCCTCCGAGGGGGCCGGTTTCGGCTTCGAGGCGCTTGATCGTGGGGAGCGAGACGCCGGACGCCTCGGACAGCTTCGTCTGCGACCAGCGCAGGAGCCCTCGCGCGGCGCGGAGCTGCTCGGAGGTGATACGGGGCGGATTGCCGGCCATTGGCGAACTTTCTGAACCTCTTCGATACATTTGGTATTGACGAGGGCGCTCCGCCCAGCCGATTCTAAAGGTCCCACATCACCCCCGCCACCCCGGTGTGCGAACCCTGTCGCGCACACGCGCCCGTCCCGAGCGCCCTCCAACCTCCCCCTCCAACCTCCCCTCCAAGGAGCCCGCCATGATCCGCTCCCCCCTCGACCACACCCCCGCCGCCCGCTCCCCTCTCTCCCGCCCGTCGCACCCGGACTGACCCCTCGCCGCCCTCGCGCGGGAGGCCGACGCGCTGATCGCGCGCAAGCAGGCCTGCGATCGGCGGTCGATCGATGCGGCGACCGCGGCCGAGCGGGCGGCGGCGGGGCGGGAGATGGATGCGCTGGGGGAGGCGCTCGACCGGCTGGCGGAGCGGGCGGCCGGGCTGCGGGCGGCGTCCGCGGAGGGGGCGCTGTTCGCCCTCGTGCTCGCCGCCGGCGAGGCCGAGACGCTCGACGTCTTCGACACCGACTCCGCAGCCCTCTCGGCCCCGATCCTGGCGCGCCTCGCCGCCCACCTCTGGACGCTGCGCCGCTGGCTCGAGCGCGACGCCGCCCTGCCCGAGCCGGTCGCGCAATTCTGGATGCCGCGGCACCTGGAGCCCGGGGGGATGGCAATCACGGAAACCGGGCGTCCCGGACGGTCGTGAAGGCCGCTGCCGGTCTCCCCTCCCCCTTGCGGGGAGGGGTCGGGGGTGGGGGTCGTGCAGAACTTGCTAGACGGAGTTGCAGGGCTGCAGCAGCCGGTTCGCCCGACCTCCACGCACCGGGACTGCCCGCCGACCCCCATCCGTCGGCTTCGCCGCCACCTTCCCCACAAGGGGGAAGGAAGGGCCGCGTCGGCGAGAAGAGCGCGATCCGTCCCTTCGGCGCCCGCGAGATCCGTGAACGCCATAGCTCCTGCGGGGAGATGACGGCGCACGCCGGCCCCCCCCTACCGACGCGCGAAATACCCCTTCACCCAATGATCCACCGACACCACCCCAGGTCCCTTGGCGATCAGCGCGAGGAAGGCGGCGGCCCAGAGGCCGTGGGTGATCCAGGCGCCGGGATAGACCAGGAACTGGATCGTCGCGGTCATGATCAGCAGGCCCAGCGCCGAGAAGCGGGTGGCGAGGCCGAGCACCAGCAGCACGGGCAGGACGTGCTCGGCGATGGTGGCGAGATAGGCCGCGTGCACGTGGCTGATCAGCGGGAGCGCGTATTCGTGCTCGAACAGGAAGAAGGTCGAGTCCTTCAGCGCGAAGCCGTCGACCTTGGTGCGGCCGGACTGCCAGAACACGGCGGCGGGGAAGATTCGCAGGGCCAGCGCCGCGACGGACCAGGGCAGGCGGTCCATCGCGCCGATGATCCGCGAGACGATCCCGGCGAGGCCCGGCGCGGTGGCGGGTGCCGCTCGGGCGGTGGTGGCGTCCGTCATGAGAGGTCTCCTGCGATGTCCGTGATGCGGGCGGCGAGGCCCAACGAGAGGATGCGGGCGAGCGCCCGGCCGGGGTCGAAATCCGCGACGGCGGCGAGCGCGGCCGCCGCGGCGTCGGCGAAGGACGCGCCGGCCATGCAGGCGGCGAGGAAGGCCCCCTCCCCCGGCTCGGCGAGCGCGACGCGCACGTCCAGCCGCGGCCGGGAGACGAGCGCGATCTCGGGGCCGCGGGCGGCGAGCGGGCCGGGCGCGGCGCCGGGCTGGTTCTTCAGCCAGATCGCCACCACGGGATGTTCCGAGGGCACGATCCGCAGGGCCGGATGGGGCGCCAGCCCCCACGAGTCCGGGTCGCGCTCGGCGACCGCCGCGAGGGCGGCCGGCTCCAGCGGGTCGGCGTCCGCGGCGTGGTAGGAATGGGTGCGCGCCGCCTCGAGCCGCGCCACGTCGGCGAGCCAGGGCAGCCCTGAGGCGGGCGGGAAGGCGGCGAGGAAGTCGGGGAAGGCGTCGCCGTAGAAGGTGAGAACCGGCGAGCGCGGCGGCTGCTCGGCCACGAAGGCGCGGGCGGTGGCCCGGAAGAAGGCCTCGCCGACGAGGCGCTGCACCACCGGGAAGCGCGTCGCCAGCGCCTCGACCAGGCTCACCGCCACGTTGTTGCGATAGACCGCGAAACGCCGCGCCAGCTGCGCCGGGTCGCGCGCCGTGAGCCCGGCGGGGACCGGCGCGCCGGCGAGCACCGCGGCGCGGGTGGCCGCCTCGAACGGATCAGGAGGCGCGGGCATGGCGCCGCTCCCTCCCGCGATGCCGCTCGCCCGCGCGCCGCAGCACGCTGCGGGCGCGGGCCGCCTCGGCGTAGAGGACGGGGAAATCCGGCACGTCGTTGTCCCATTCCACCAGCGTCGGCAGCGGGCCGGCGCGAGCGATCACCGCCTCGAACAGGGCCCAGACCGGGTCGGCGACGGGGGTTCCGTGCGCGTCGATGAGGAAGGGCGCGCCGTCGATCTCCTCGGCGGCGTGGCCCCCCAGGTGCAGCTCGCCCACCGCGTGGAGCGGGAAGGCGTCGAGATAGGCCTGCGGCGAGCCGGCGTGGTTCGTCGCCGAGACGAAGACGTTGTTGACGTCGAGCAGGAGGCCGCAGCCGGTGCGCCGGGCGATCGCGGCGAGGAAATCGGTCTCCTCGTACGTCGAGGCCTCGAAGGTCAGGTAGGTCGAGGGGTTCTCCAGCAGCATCCGCCGGCCGAGCCGCTCCTGCACCCGGTCGATGTGGTGGCAGACCCGGTCGAGGGTCTCGTCGGTATAGGGCAGCGGCAACAGGTCGTTGAGGTAGGCGCCCTCGTGGGTCGACCAGGCCAGGTGCTCGGAGAAGCTCTCGGGCTGGTAGCGGTCGCACAAGGCCGCCACCCGCGAAAGATGCGTCTCGTCGAGCGGGCCGGCCCCGCCGATGGAGAGGCCCACACCGTGGATCGAGAGCGCGTAGTCGGCGCGCAGGCGCGTCAGACGCGCATGCGCCGGCCCGCCCGCGCCCATGTAGTTCTCCGCATGCACCTCGAGGAAGCCGAGCGCGGGACGTTCCTCCAGGATCGCCTCGAAATGCAGCGCCTTGAAGCCGATGCCGGCGTCGGCGGGGAGGTGGGGCATGGTGGGCTTCCTGTCTGCTGGAACGCGGCGAACCGGCGGGGGCGATCACGGGCGCGATCGTCCCCGCCGGCCGAAGCGACGCGGGGCGCGCTTACGCGGGGCGCTCGATCTCCTCGAGCGAGCCGTTGCCGAGCGGGGTGACGATGTCCTCGCAGGTCCCGGCGGGGACGAGCGACCAGGCATTGCCCTGGTAATCCACCGTGGAGGTGCCGGAACAGGTGGTGCCGGGGCCGGCGGCGCAGTCGTTCTCGCCGGCGAGCGCCACGCCGAAGCACTTCTCCATCGTCGCCGACTGGGCGAAGGACGGGGCGGCGGCGAGCGAGAGCGCGGCGGCGACGGAACCGGCGAGCGCGAGCTTGGTCTTCGGGGTCATGAGCGGGGTCCCTCTGGTCGATGTGCGAATGGTCGCGGACGCCTCGTGCGGCGAGGTCGTCGCAGGCATCTTCGCGGCGCGCGGCGCGGACGTTACGCGATCACGCGGACGTGATCGGCCACGGACGGCGCGGGAGCGTGAGGGGCACAGGATAAGGGTCCCATCTCAGCGGATTCGAAACCTCCGGGCGCGCCGCGGCGTTGATGGGTCAGACACGCCCGCGCATCCGCTACGCGGCAACCCCGTATCCAGGAGATGATCTCATGACCAGCATCCGCACCGCCCTCGCCCTCGCCGCCGCCACCGCGCTCGGCGCCGCCACCCTCCCCGCCACCGCGCAGACCACCACGACGACGCCGATCGAGCCGGCGCCGATGGAGTCGACCGGCGCGATCGGCGGCGTCGCGCAGGTCTTCGCCACCGCCGACGATCTCGACGACGTCGAGGTCTGGGGCTCGAACGGCGAGGAGATCGGCGAGGTCGAGGACGTCGTCGTCGACGCCTCGGGCGCGCATTTCGAGGTCGGGGGCTTCCTCGGCATCGGCGAGGACGAGGTGGCGATCCCGATGGACCGCTTCGCCGCCCGCGGCGACGAGGGCCTCGTCCTCGTCGGCATGACCGAGGACGAGCTCGAGGCGCTGGCGGAGGCCCAGGAGGACATGGCCGGCTACACGACGATCGAGGGCGCGACGGCGATCGAGCTGCGCACCATGGAGTGACGCGCGCACGGCGTCCCACGCTCGCGCGCCGCAGCGGCCGCCCGGAACTCCGGGCGGCCGTTTGCTTTGCCTCTCCATGAAACGCACCGATTCCTTCAGCCGATACGCCGCCGCCCTCTCCCTCGCAGGGGGTATCGCCCTTCTCGCCGCCGTGCCGGCCCTCTCGCAGGGCGACGCCGGCAACCCGCCGGACCGGCCGCCGCCGCGCCAGGAGGGCTTCACCGAGACCGGCGGCTACGCGGACGCGCTGCGCATCCTCGGCGACGACGTCCGCCTGCCGCCATCCGCCGACCGGGGCCGTGTCCTCACCATCACCGACTTCGACGACGGGGAGGAGATCCGCTCGCCGTCGGGCGAGGTGATCGGGGACGTCGACAAGATCGTGCTCGGCCCCGACCGGGAGCGCTGGGTCGTGTTCGACCACGGGGGCGTGCTGGGATTCGACGAGCGCACGGTCGCGCTGCCGCTCGCGCGCTTCATCCGGCGCGGGGACGACTTCTACGTCAGGGGCGTCACCGAGGAGGACGTCCGCAACCTGCCCGGGGTCGGACAGCGCTGGGACGCGTACCCGCGCATCGAGGTCGAGGGCCCCCTGGGCATCAACCTCCAGTAAGCAGCCGCGCCGCCCTCAGGTCTCGGCCGGGGGGCCGAGCGCGAGGCCTCGCGCCAGCCGCTCGATGCGGTCCGCGGCCTTCGCCACGGCGTCCGAAACCTTGTCCTCATTGGCCTGGCGACGCTCGTCGGCGCCGGCGAGCAGCGTCTTCAGCTCCTCGGCCTGCGCCTCCAGCCGGGTGATGCGCGCCTGGGCGTCGACCAGCATATCGGCGAAGGTCAGCGCGGCCATGACCTGGAGCCGCATGTCGCCGATCTCCCCGAAGGCGTCGCGCATCTCGACGATCTTCGCGTCGAGCGTGGCGGCGAGCCCTTCCAGGCGCTCCTCCTCGCCCTCGCCGCACGCCATGCGGTAGGTCTTGCCGGCGATGAGGACGGTGATCTGCGGCACGGGGCGGCTCCTGTGGTCTCAGAGATGCGGCGCGGCGCCGGCTTCCTCCAGCACGGCGCGCACGGCCGCGGCGGCGCGCCCGACGCGCGCCTCGACGTCGCGCGTGGTGGCCTCGCAGGCCTCGACGCGCAGGCTCGCGCTCTCGAGATCGACGGCGAGCCGGGCGCGGTCGTCCTGCATGATCTGGAGCTCGGTCTCGAGGTCCGCACGGCTGCGCTCGGCGTCGAGCCGGCGCGTGACCGCGGCCTCCAGCGTGCCGAGCGCGGCTTCGAGACGCACCAGCGCCTCGTCGATCGGGACGGCCATGGCGCGCGCTCCCTGTGACCTTGAACCGATGTATGGAGAGTACGGCCCGAATCGAAAAGCGGCAAGCCGGGGCTCGCCGCTTTCCACGGGTGATCGTCCGTGTTTTTCCGCGCGTTAGGCCGCGGCGCTCAGGCGCCGGATCAGGCCGCGCGGACCTCCACGCCCTTGACCGGAAGCGCGAAGCGCTCCGCCAGGTGCCAGCGCAGCTCGCGCAGGGACTGGTAGGGATAGGAGCGGTCGATCAGGTGGCTGAGGTCGCGCTTGCCCGCGCCCTCGGCGGCGAAGAGCCGCGCGACGGTGAAGGTCTCGGCGTCCTGTTCGGGCCGACGGGTAATGTGGGGATGAATCTCGAACTGCATGGTACTATCGTCTTCGTTCTTCTTGTGTGGGCTCGAATCCGGGGGCCGCGTCTGAGGCGCGAACGTGCCAGCGATTGGCGACAGGCGCGTGACGGGCGGGCGCCGCTCGGATGCCGAGGTGGGTGCGTGGAACGCCGCGGGGGGATCGCCGGTTCCGGCTGTTCTGCCGATCCGGACGTCCGCTCGGCGCCTGTCGCGCCGGCCGCGGCTCGCGAGCCGGTATGGGCTCCGCGATGAGGGGAAGATGGGACCCTCGCCGCCGAATTGCAAGGTTTTCCCGCCCGCATGAGGAATGATGCGGATCAGGCCTCCGAACCGGCGATCGGCCCTCGCCCGGACGCGCTCGTGCGCGATGCCCGTTTCCCAAGTCGCGGCGAGGCTGCTAGCATCCGCCGCGACACGTGCGTCATCGCGGCCTGCGCGCAGCGCACCGGCACGCCCGCCGAGCTCGGGCGAGCCACGAACGAAGGGAAGGACGGGTTCATGGATACGGGGACGACGATGCGGGCGGCGAACGACGTGCAGGCGCCCAACGACCTCTCATCCTGGTGGATGCCCTTCACCGCCAACCGCGCCTTCAAGAAGGCGCCGCGGATGATCTCGGGGGCGGAGGGCATGTACTACCACACGCCCGAAGGCCGCCGGGTGATGGACGGCATCGCCGGGCTCTGGTGCTGCAATGCCGGCCACAACCGCAAGGAAATCGTCTCCGCGATCCAGCGCCAGGCGGCGGAGCTCGACTATTCCCCGGCCTTCCAGTTCGGCCACGCCCACGGCTTCACCGCCGCGGCGCGGATCGCGCAGCTGGCGCCGGGCGATCTAGACCACGTGTTCTTCACCAATTCGGGGTCGGAGGCGATCGACACGGCGCTGAAGATCGCCCTCGCCTACTGGAACGTCTCCGGCAAGGGCTCGAAGACCCGGCTGATCGGCCGCGAGCGCGGCTATCACGGGGTCGGCTTCGGCGGCATCTCGGTCGGCGGCATCGTCACGAACCGCCGGTTCTTCGGCACGCTGCTCGCCGGCGTCGACCACCTGCCGCACACGTACTCGCGCGAGCACCAGGCCTTCACCAAGGGCGAGCCCGAGTGGGGCGCGCACCTCGCCGACGAGCTCGAGCGGATCGTCACGCTGCACGACGCCTCGACGGTCGCCGCCGTCGTGGTCGAGCCGATGGCGGGCTCGACCGGGGTGCTGCCCCCGCCTGTCGGCTACCTGAAGCGCCTGCGCGAGATCTGCGACAAGCACGGCATCCTGCTCATCTTCGACGAGGTGATCTCGGGCTTCGGGCGGCTCGGCTACGCCTTCGCGGCGGAGCGCTACGGCGTGGTGCCGGACATGATCACCTTCGCCAAGGCGGTGAACTCGGGCACGGTGCCGATGGGAGGCGTGCTGGTGCGCAAGGGCATCCACGACGCCTTCATGAACGGGCCCGAGCACGTCATCGAGCTGTTCCACGGCTACACCTATTCGGGCCATCCGCTGGCCTGCGCGGCGGCGATCGCCACGCTCGACGTCTACCGCGACGAGGACCTGTTCGCGCGCGTGCGCACGCTCGAGCCGGTCTGGGCGGACGCGATGATGTCCTTGAAGGACCTGCCGAACGTGCTCGACATCCGCACCGTGGGCCTGGTGGGCGCGATCGACCTCGCCTCGCGGCCCGACGGCGTCGGCAAGCGCGCCTTCGAGGCGATGGACCTCGCCTTCCGCGAGCACGACGCGGTGATCCGCGTCACCGCCGACACGATCGCGCTGACGCCGCCCCTGATCATCACCGAGGACGAGATCGGCGAGCTCGTCGACAAGGTCGGGCGCGTCATCCGCGCCGTGGCGTGAGCGCGGCGCGCGCATGCTGATGCGGCGCGACCGCGCGCAGCTCCTCGTCGTCGACCCGCAGGAGCGCCTCCTCGCCGCGATCCCCCGCGGCGCGGAGGCCGTCGCGCGCATTCGTGTGCTCCTGCGCGCGGCGGCGCGGCTCGGGCTGCCGATTGCGGCGACAGAGCATTACCCCAAGGGTATCGGGCCGCTGGCCGGAGACGTGCGCGCGGCGATGCCGAACGAGGCGCCGGTGTTCGAGAAGATCGCCTTCGGCGCCGCCGACGACGCGGCCGTCGCCAGCTGGCTCGATGCCAACCGGGCCCGCGGGCGCGACCAGGTCGTCCTGTGCGGCGCGGAGGCGCATGTCTGCGTGCTGCAGACGGCGCTCGGGCTGATCGCGCGCGGCTACGCGGTCTTCGTCGTCGCCGACGCGGTGGCGAGCCGCGCCGAGGCCAGCGTCCACGCCGCCACCGCCCGATTGCTCCACGCCGGTGGGCACTGGGTGACGAGCGAGATGGCGGTGTTCGAATGGGCCGAGCGCGGCGACGACCTAGCGTTCAAGGACCTTCTCGCGCTGGTGAAGTGAGGCGCGTCGCAAAGGGGCCGCCGGTCCGGATTGCAGGCGGTGCCACCGGGTGCTACCCTCGCCGGGAGGAGGCGGATCATGACCGTGAAGCGTTCGATCTCGCTCACCGACGAGCAGCACGAATTCGCCAAGCAGCTGGTGGCCTCCGGCAAGTTCGGCAGCATCAGCGCCGTGCTCCAGCACGGCCTCGAGCTCGTGCGCGAGACCGTCATGGACGAGGAGATGGAGCGCGAGGCGCTCCGCCGCGTCCTGCTGCCGAGGCTCGAGGGGGAGTTCGTCTCGGGCGAGGAGATGGATCGCCGGATCCTCGCGATGATCGCGCGCGAACATCGCGACGATGAGCTTTGAACTTCGCTTAGCGAGCGGCGCCGTCGGCGACTTTCGTCTGATCTATCGGCATCTCTACGAGAGCCACCGAAGCTTCGGCGAGACCGGCGCCGACGCTCGCCTTCGGGCCACGCGGCGCACGGTCGACATCCGGCTGCGGGCGCAGGCGCTCGCCTCCCACCCGTTCCGCGGCCAGCGCGACGACGACGTGTGGCCAGGCCTCCGCCACGTGACGATCGATCGCGCGGTCTACTACTTCCAGGTCGACGAGGCGCGGGCGGTCGTGACCGTGCTCGGCGTGTTTCTCGACGGCCAGGACCATCGCAGGCGAATGCTCACGCGGCTCCTGAGCGGGTGACCTACCGAGGCCCCGTCTGGGTCGTCCCGCTCGGGTCCTCGCCCCCGGACGCGACGTAGCCCTTGAGCTCGTCGATGGAAGCGAACAGCAGACGTCCGTCGGGCGTCTCGGCCTCGATCGAGCCGTCGGAATACATCACGTAACGATTGGCCCCCGATTCGTGCGTGCCGACCACGACCGGCGGCTCCGGCGGCGCGTCGGCGGCCTCCTCCGGGTCGAGGCCGGTCTCGGCGTCCTGCGGGAGCGGCGCGTCGGCGGGCGCGGCCTCCGCCGTCGCCTCCTCGAGCGCATGGCTCGGCTCGCGGGGCGGCGGGGGCTCGGCCGCAGCGGCGGCGAGGCGCTCCACGGCGTCGTCGGTCTCCTGGTCCGGCTCCGCGTCGGTCTCGGTCTCGGTCTCGGTCTCGGGCTCCGCATCGGGCGCGGCGCGCGGGCCGGCGCCGAAGGGAACGGACGTCTCCGCGAAGCGGCGCGCGAGCGCCTCCGCCTCGGCCTCGATGCGTCCGCGCTCGCGGCGCCCGGTCACGGGCTCCTCGATCCCGGCCCCGGTCGACGGCCGGTCGGACGAAGGCGCTTCTTCCTCCAAAACCGCCTCGTCGGCCTCGACCCCGTCGCCGGCGAGGGGCTCCTCCGGCGCCTCGTACGCCGCCAGGGCCTCTTCCGGCGTGCGCTCCTCGTCGGGTGCCGCCTTGCTCAGATCGACGGGGCGCGGCCGGCCGTCCGGCTCCGGCGGCGGGCGGGTCGCGGCAGGCGCGACGGCTTCGGCGGCGATGCCGCCGATACCGAGCGCCGCGACCGGGGCGGGCCCGGCGGACAAGGCCGGCTCGCGGGCAGGCATCTTCGGCGGCATCTTGGGCTCGATCTCCCGGTCCGGCGGCTGCGGCGCCGACGCTGGCTTCGCGACCGGCCCGGTCGCCTCCGACGGCGCAGGCCGCTTCGGGAAGACCGGCGGCTGCGCCCGGGCGGATCCGCGCAACGCCTCGCCGAGCGCGTCGAGCCGCTTCGCCAGCGCCTGCGCGGCCGCGGTCAGCCCGCCGAGCACCAGCCCGCCGGTCGCCAGCGTCGTGCCGCCGATCACCATCGACCAGCCGCGCTCGAGCATGAGGAACTCCCAGCCCGTGAAGGCGGCATAGGCGCCTCCGGCGATCATCGCGGCCGCGACACCATAGAGGACAACGAACATGAGACTCCTCGAGCACGCGCTTCGACGGCGATCGGCCGCACGGTAAGACCTCCGCGCCGCGTTGCCAATTAACCCAGGTTATCGATCGTCCGCGTGATACGGCAATCGCCGAGATAAAACATGAGAAAATTCGCCGAAAAAGCCGGGTCGTGCGTTCACCCCGGACGGGAGACCGCAGGCGTGCGGTTGCCGGACGGCGGCGCGAGGCTTAGTTCTTGGGCGCCGCGCGCCGACCGCGCGCACCGAAAACACACCGGCCACGGAGAGTGACCCATGTCCTTCGAGCTTCCCCCCCTGCCCTACGCCTACGACGCCCTCTCGCCCTACATGTCGGCCGAGACGCTGGAATTCCACCACGACAAGCATCACAACGCCTACGTCACCAAGGGCAACGAGCTGCTCGAGGGCTCCGAGCTCGCCGGCAAGTCGCTCGAGGAGGTCGTGAAGGGCTCCTACGGCACGAATCAGGCGCTCTTCAACAATGCCGGGCAGCACTACAACCACGTCCACTTCTGGAGCTGGATGAAGCCGAACGGCGGCGGCGCCATCCCCGGTGCGCTCGAGAAGAAGATCGTCGAGGACCTCGGCGGCGTCGACAAGATGAAGGCGGACTTCACCGCGGCGGGCGTCGGGCAGTTCGGCTCCGGCTGGGCCTGGATCGCGGTCAAGGACGGCAAGCTCGCCATCATGAAGACGCCCAACGGCGAGAACCCGCTCGTCCACGGCGCGACCCCGATCCTCGGCTGCGACGTGTGGGAGCACTCCTACTACATCGACTACCGCAATCGCCGGCCGGACTACATCAAGGCGTTCCTCGACCACCTGGTGAACTGGGAATACGTCGAGAAGCTCTACAACGACGCGATCTGAGGCGCATCAGCCCCTCGCAGGCCGCCTGAACGGGACCCCACGCGGGTCCCGTTCTCGTTTCGACCGCCGGACTCCCGTACGTTGTGGACGGCGTCCGTCCGGCAATTGAAAAAGTTAAGTCATTCTGAACGGCGTGTCTGGACAAATCACGAGAAGCCGATTCTATTGTTACCGATTCGGGTAGATGCGGCACGTCTCCCCGGTCGAGACGTCAACGGAATTCGAGGGGGAGTCTGCATATGGCGGGTGCAGACACCACGTGCGCATCTGCGCGCGCTGGAACGATATTGGGCGTCGCCCGGTCGCTGGGTCATCCGGCGCTGGGAAGACTGGACCGCGCCGATCCTTGGCTGCGGCTCGCCGTCCCGATCCTTCTGGCGTTCTTCCTGGTCGCTCTGATCACCAGCGCCTGGATGCAGACGCGCGACAGCAGGGCCGAGGCGCTGGCCAAGGCCGTCACCGAGATCGACATCCTGGCGAGCTTCGCGGCGCTCGACCTCGCACGCCTCGACATCGACGTCGGCGCGTCCTCGGAGCGGATCGAGACCGCCCTCGCCGCCGTCGCAGGCCATGTGCCCGATGCCACCTTCCGGCGCGGCCGCGTACTGGTCGCGGCCGATGCGGAGGGCGCCATCCTCGCGGCCTACCCGGCCGCGAGCCAGACGCCCGACACGCTCGTCGAGCTGCTCGGGGCGGCGCAGCCGCTCTCCACCCTGGCCGACCGCGCTGGCGTCCTGCGGATCGTGCGTCCCGACGGATCGGACGCGATCGCAACCGTGCGCCTGATCGACGGCACGGAGCTGCGCCTCGCGCTGCTCCAGCCGGTGGAGACGGTGCTCGCGACCTGGCGCGCCCGCGCCAGCGGGCAGATGACGCTGCTGGCGGCGACCATCGTCGTTCTCATCGGGCTCGGCGCCGCCTACTTCCTCCAGGCCAACCGCGCCCGCGCCGCCGACCACGTCTGCGAGAAGGTCTCGCGGCGCATCGACAGCGCGCTCTCGCGCGGCCGCTGCGGGCTGTGGGACTGGGACATCGCCCGCGGCCGCATCTATTGGTCGGACTCGATGTACGAGCTCCTCGGCTTCAAACGCGCCGACGAGTTCATGTCCTTCGGCGACGTCAACGCGATGATCCACCCCGAGGATTCCGACTTCTACGCGCTCGCCGACGAGCTCGCCGCCTCGCGCGCCAGCGTGGTGGACCACGAGTTCCGCATAAAGGATTCCGAGGGGCACTGGGTGTGGCTTCGCGCCCGCGCCGAGCTCGTGCAGGACAAGGACGACGACGGCTGCCACCTCGTCGGCATCGCGGTCGACATCACCGAGCAGCGCCGTCTCGCGGAGGCCACCGCGGCCGCCGACATCCGCCTGCGCGACGCGGTCGACGCGATCTCCGAGGCCTTCGTGCTCTGGGACGCCGAGAACCGGCTCGTCCTGTGCAATTCGAAATTCCGCCGCCTGCACGATCTCACCGCCGAGATCGCGGCGCCCGGAGCCGCCTACGGCGAGGTCATGCGCTCGGGCCGCCAGCCGATCGTCGCCCACGAATTCCTGCGCGAGGAACGCCCCGAGCGCGGCGCGCGCACCTTCGAGGCCGAGCTCGCCGATGGGCGCTGGCTGCAGGTCTCCGAGCGGCGCACCAACGACGGCGGCTACGTCTCGGTGGGCACCGACATCACCACCCTGAAGCGCCACGAGGAGCGGCTGCTCGACAGCGAGCGGCGACTCAAGCAGACGATCGCCGACCTGCGCGTATCGCGCCAGAAGCTCGAGGCCCAGGCCCAGCAGCTCGCCGACCTCGCCGAGCGCTATCTCGAGCAGAAGGCGGAGGCCGAGGGCGCGAGCCGGGCGAAGTCCGAGTTCCTCGCCAACATGAGCCACGAGCTGCGCACCCCGCTCAACGCAATCATCGGCTTCGCCGAGGTCATGGAGGCGGGCGTGTTCGGCGCGCTCGGCAGCCCACGCTACACCGAGTACAGCCGCGACATCCGCTCCTCGGGCGAGTACCTGCTCTCGGTGATCAACGACATCCTCGACATGTCGCGCATCGAGGCCGGACGGATCACGCTGGAGAAGCGGGAGGTGGCGCTCACGGAGGTCGTCACCCGCGCCACCCGCATGGTGGCCGAGCTCGCCCGCGCCAAGGGCCTGTCGCTCGCCATCGACGAGCAGACGGACGCGACGCTGATCGCCGACGAGCGCGCGATCCAGCAGATCCTGGTCAACCTCCTGCAGAACGCCGTGAAGTTCACCCCAGAGGAGGGACGGATCGCCGTGCGCACGCGCCTGGTCGCGGGAGCGGTGAACATCTACGTGGAGGATTCGGGCATCGGAATACCTCAGGATGCCTTGAAGCGCATCGGCCGGCCCTTCGAGCAGGTCGAGATGGAATATTCGAAGACCTACCAGGGCTCCGGCCTCGGGCTCGCCATCGCCAAGTCGTTGGCGGAGCTCCACGGCGGCAGCCTGCGCATCCGCTCGCAGGTGGCGGTCGGCACGGTGGTGATGGTCCACCTGCCGCTGCGGGGTGCGAGCGTCCTGTCGAACGCGGCGTGACGGGAGCGGCCCTCCCGCATCGATACCGCAGAGAGCCTCGGCCGCGCACGCAGCCGCACGAAACGCTCGCCGGGCCGGCCGATCGCTATCCACCGCCGCCCGGGTCGACCTGCGCGAGGCCATCGTCGAACCCGCCCACGATGTGTCTCATCTGAACGGTGGAGCGCACCGGGAGGTGGGCATTCGGGTCGGCCGCGGCGCTCGTCGCGCGCGTCCGCCCTCAGGGCCAGCGCACCGTGGGGGGCATCGAGGAGAGGATCGAGGCGACGTTGCCGCCGGTCTTGAGGCCGAAGATCGTGCCGCGATCGTAGAGCAGGTTGTACTCGACGTAGCGGCCGCGCCGGATCTGCTGCTCGTGGCGGTCCCCGCTCGTCCAGGGCGTCGTCATGTTGGCGCGCAGGATCGCGGGATAGGCCTCCAGGAAGGCGAGCCCGACGCGCTTGGTGTAGGCGAGGTCCCGGTCGGGGTCGCCGGACCAGTGGTAGTCGTAGAAGATGCCGCCGATTCCGCGCGGCTCGTTGCGGTGCCTGAGGTGGAAATACTCGTCGCACCAGGCCTTGTAGCGGTCGTAGTCGGCGATGTCGGAGAAGTCGTCGCAGGCCGCACGCATGGCCCCGTGGAAGGCGACGCTGTCGGGGTCGTCCTGCGTGCGACGGCGCTCGAGCACCGGCGTGAGGTCCGCCCCGCCGCCGAACCACGGCTTCGTCGTCTTCACGAAGCGGGTGTTCATGTGCACCGTGGGCGCGTGCGGATTCCAGGGATGCGCGATGAGCGAGATGCCCGCCGCCCAGAAGCGCGGATCGGAATCGGAGCCCGGGATCTGGCCGCGGAACTCGGGCGCGAACTCGCCGAAGACGGTGGAGACGTGCACACCCACCTTCTCGAAGACGCGCCCGCGCATCATCGCCATCGTGCCGCCGCCGCCGTCGGCGCCGGTGTGGTCCTTGCGCGACCAGGGCGTGCGCTCGAAGCGGCCCGCGTCGGCCGGGGCCTCGGGGTCGAAGGGCCCGGTCGCCTCGTCCTCGATCGCCTCGAAGGCGGCGGTGATCCGGCCCTGCAGCTCGGCGCACCAGGCGGGCATCTCCACTTGCAGCCGCTCCACGTCGGCCGGGTCCCAAGCTTTGCCGTCGGTCATTCCTCGTACGCCCCCGTCACGCCAGACGCCCGCTGGCATGCGCCAGCATCGTGTAGACCTTGCCCGTCTCCGACGTCAGGTAGGTGCGGGTGAGCGCCTGGTCCCGATCGTCGCGGGCGACCTCGGAGAGGAGGCGCTCGAACTCCTCGACATAGCGATCCACCGTCTGGCGGAACTCCGTGTCGCGGCGGTACTTTCGCCGGATCTCCTCGAAGGTCTGGCGGCCCTGCTGCGTGTAGAGCCGGCCCTCGATCTGGGCCATGACACCCGGCTCGTAGCGCGTCCACAGGTCCACGGCCGCGTCGTGCACGATCATGCGGGCGATGTCGACCGAGATCGAGTTGAGGCTCTCGAGCGCGTTGCCGCCGCGCCCGCGCGGGGGCTCAGGCACGGGCTCCGGCGCGCGCGCCGGGGCCGGGGGACCGGCGGCCTCGTCGTCGGAGGCACGCACCAGAAGGTCCGACAGCCAGCCGCCGCGGCCGCTGTCGCGGGGAGCCGGCTCCTCGCGGCGCAGCGACAGCTTCTCGGCGGCCGGCTGCGGCGCCGGCGCGCCGCCGCCACGGCCGTTCCCCGCCGGCCCGGCCGCGCCGCGCAGCGACGGCGTCGCGGCGAACGGATCGACCGGACGCGGGAAGGAGGGGGCGGCCACGGTCTGCACGGCGGCGGTGTGGTAGGCGCCCTGCGCGGCGCTCACCCCGCCTCCGGCCGCGCCGGCGACCGCGCGGGCTCCGGCGGCGGCCTGCGCCGTCGCCGCCTGGGCCGAGATCGTGTCGACGGCCTTGTTGGAGCGCGTCACCAGCGAGGCGAGCTCGTTGAGGGCCTTGATCTGGTCGGAGACCACGCGGCGCATGGCCGACGCGCTCTCCTCCGTCTCCTTGGGGAGCTCGAGCACGCCGCGCTTGAGCTCGGCGCGGGTCGATTCCAGCTCGCGCTGGATCTGCGCCGTCATCCCGCGCAGCTCCTGCGCCGCGTCGCGGAAGCGGTGGGCCGCGCCCTCGAGCGCCGCGTTCATCTCGGAGGCGACCTCGGAATACGCGTCGCGGATGGCGAGCGCGGTGCGGCTGCGCTCGTCGCCGGTGGCGGCGCGGACCTTCTCGAACTCGCTCTCGATCGCCTTCGAGGTGTTCTCGGCGGTGGCGGAGAGCACGGCGCCGATGTCGCGCGCCTTCTGCTCGGCCTGCGACAGCGAGCCCTCGATCAGCCCCGCGAAGGTGCGCGTCGCGCGCTCGATGTCGTCCGAGCGCTGCTCGATGCGGGCGAGAAGCGTCTCGAGCGTCTGCGAGCGCTCGCCCAGCGAGCCGTCGAGACGGCCTTCGAGCCGCTCCAGCGCGGTGGTGGCCTCGGTGAGGGCGGCGAGCTGGTCGCGGGTGGAATCCGCGACGTTGCGGCCGCGTTCGTCGAGCAGCACCGCGAGCTCGCCGGCCTCGCGCAGGGCGCCGCCGGAGACCGAGCCCAGCGCCTCGACCTGGCGCTCGACGCGCTCGGCCGCGGCCTGGGTCTGCGCCGCGACGTCGCCGATGAGCGACGCGATCTCCTGCGCGCGCCCGCCGAGCGCCTGCTCCACCTCGCCGAGCGTGCCCGTGGCCGAGCCGGCGACGTCGCGCAGGGCGCGGTTGGCGTCGTGCAGGCGCAGCAGCACGCCGCCGAGCTCGGTGCGGATGCGCTCGTTGGTGGAGACCAGGGTCTCGACGGTCCGCGCCGTGCCGGCGTCGAGGCTGGCGCGCAGCGTCTCCGAAGACTGGACCCACGCTTGCTCCAGCTCGACACCCTGCGCGCGCAGGCCGTCGAGGAGGGCGCGGCTCTGCTCGCCGAGCGTCTCGGTGAGCTGGCGCGAGAGACTGTCGACGTCCCGCCCGATCGCGTCCGCGCGGGCGCCGAGCGCCGCCACGAGCTCGCCGCCGCGGCCGTCGATCAGGCCTTCGAGATCGCCCAGGCGATGACCGAGCGCGCCGACCAGCGCGTCGCCGCGCTCCTCGATGAGGTGCGCCACCGCGCCGGTGCGCTCGTCGAGCGACCGGGTGAGGCTCGACGAGCGGTCGTCGAGCACGCCGGTCATGCGGTCGATGTTCTCGCCCATCGAGACGATGATGGCGTCCGAGCGCTTGTCGAGGATCTCGGCGATGGTGGCGCCGCCCCGATCGAAGAGCGCGGAAACGCGGCCGATCCTGTGCTCGAGCTGGCCGACGAGAGCCTCGCCCCGCTGGTCGAGCGTCGCGCCGAGCTTGGCGCCGCCCTCGTCGAACAGCGTCTCGACGCGCCCGATGCGCTGCTCGAGCCCGCCGACCAGGCTCTCCCCGGTCCTGGCGAGAGTCACGCCGAGCGCGGCCCCGCGCTCGTCGAACAAGGTGCCCATACGCTCGATGCGGTGCTCCAGCCCGCCGAGGAGCGCGTCCCCGGTGCGGTCGAGGGTCTCGCCGAGCCGGGTGCCGCGCTCGTCGAGGACGGTCTCCATCCTGGAGATGCGCGTCTCGAGGCTCTCGACGAGCGCCTCGCCGCGCTGGTCGAGGCCCGCGGTCAGGCGCTCGCCGCCCGAGGCGAGGAGCTCCTCGACCTCGCCGACGCGGGCGCCCAGCGTGGCCACCAGCCGCTCGCCGCGCTCGTCGACGAGGCTCGCGAACATCTGGCCGCGGGTGTCGAACAGCGCGCTCGCCTGATCGAGCTTCTGGCCGAGCGCCTCCACGAGGCCCTGGCCGCGCTCGTCGATGAGGCCCGCGAAGGTCCCGGTGCGCTCGTCGAGCAGGCCCGCCAGAGCGCCGGTGCGGTCGTCGAGCAGGTGCGTCACCTCGTCGACGCGCGAGCCCAGCGCCTGGAGCACCTTCTGCCCGTGCTCGTCGATGAGGCTGGCGAAGGCGCCCGTGCGCGTGTCGAACAGCGAGCGGATCTCGGACATGCGCGCGGTCAGCGACCCCACGACCTCCTCGCTGCGCTCGTCGATGACGGCGGCCACCGAGCGGCTCGCGTCCGAGAGCAGCTGCGCGATCTCGCCCATCCGGTTGCCGAGCGAGGCGGCCACGTCGCGGGTGCGCGCGTCGAGCGCCGCCGCGGCCTCCTGGCCGCGCTCCTCGAGCGTCTGCGAGAGCGCGCGGCTCTTCGCGTCGAACACCTCGGCGAGCCCGGCGGTGCGGGCGTCGAGCGCCTCCGCGACCTGACGGGCGCGGACGTCGAACAGGGTCTCCAGCTCGCCGGCGCGGGCCGCGAGCTTCTCGTCGATCGCCTTGCCGCTCGCGTCGTAGAGCGCGACGAGGCTCTGCGCGCGCGCCTCGAGCCGCTCGTCGATCGCCTCGCCACGGCTGTCGAGCGTGTCGGCGACGGTTTCGAGCCGCCCGACGACGCGGGTCTCGAGCATCGCGACGCGGTCGTCGAGGGTCTGCGCGATCTCCTCCGCGCGCCCGCCGAGGACGGCGTTGATCTCCGCCGCCTTGTCGTTGAGCGTCTGCGAAAGCTGGGCCGAGCGGGAGGCGACCACCTCGCCGATCTCGGCGGCGCGGGTCTCGAGCGAGCGGGCGACCTCGCGCCCGCCCTCGGCGAGAACGCGGGCCATCTCCCCGGTGCGCACCACGAGCGCCTCGTTCAGGGCGCTCGAGCGCGCGCCGAGGCTCTGGTCGACCTTGCCGACGAGCTCGTCGAAGGTGGCGGTGATCTCGAGGGCGCGCTTCTCCGAGCGCGCTTCCAGAGCGGCGAGCTGGGCCTCGACGGTCTCGGTCGCCGCGCGGGCGCTCTTCGCCAGCGTGTCGGCGAGCTCGGCGCCCTGGACGTTGATGACGCGATCGATCTCGCCGAAGCGCTCGACCACGGTCGTGGTGAAGGTCTCGACGTCGCGACCGAAGCGGTCCGCCAGCGCGCCGCCGCGCTCGACGATCGTCGCCTCCAGGCGCGAGAGCTTGTCGGCGATCGAGCCGTCGATCTCGGTCGCCGTCGCGCCGAGCTTCTCGGCCAGCGCGCCGCCGCGATCGACGATGATCGTCTCGAAGCCGGAGAGCCGCTCGCCCAGGAGCCTGTCGAGCTCGCCGCCGCGCTCGCCGACCGTCGCGGTCAGCGTCTCGCCGGTTCTCTGAAGCGCCTCGTTGATGCGCAGGCCCTGCGAGGTGATCGCCATGACCACCTCCTTGCCGGTCGTCGCGAGGTCGTCGCGGGTCTGGCCCGCACCGGCGCTGAGCGCCTCGGTCAGCGAGCGCTCGTGGGCGGTGATGCTGTCGCGGAAGGCGTCGGCGTGGCCGCCGAGCGCCGCGGTGAGCGCCGCGGCCGCGTCGTCGAAGGCGGCGCGGAAGGCCTGCGTACGGCTCTCCAGCGTGGCCGCGACGTCCTCCGAGGAGCGCTCGATGGCGCTCGTCGCCGCGCCGGCGCGCTCGTCGATGAGCTGCGCGAGCCGCTCGCCCAGGGCCGAGAGGCTCTCCTCCAGCGCCTTGCCGTTGCCGCCGATCGCGGCGTCGATCCGGTCGCCGGTGGCGTCGAGCCGTCCGGCCAGCGCGTCGCCGCGCTCGCCGATGCGGGCGACGACGCTCTCGCCGGTGTCCTCCAGGCGCGCGACGAGGGCCTCGCCCGTACCGACGAGCCGCCCGCCGAGCATCTCTCCGCGCTCGGCGATCTCCTCGGCGATGCCGTCGCCGATCCCGGCGAGGCGCTGGTTGAGCTCCTCGCCGCGGGCGACGAAGCTCGCCTCGAGCGAGCCGGCGGTGCGCTCGAAGGCGTCGCGCATGTCCTCGCCCTGGCGGGTGAGGGAGACGACGATGGTCTCGCCCGTCTCGGCCAGCGAGCGGGTGACCGCGTCGGCGCTCTCGCCGAGCCCGGCCGTGAGCGCGCGTCCGGTCTCCTCGAGCGTGGCGGTGAGCTGGCGCGAGCGGTCGTCGAGCGCGCCCGTGAGCTGCTCGCCGCTGACGACGATGCCCGCCTTGATGTCCTCCGACGCGACGGCGAGACGCCCGATCAGCTCGTCGCCGCGCACGCCGATGTCCTCGATCACGCGCTCGCCGGCCTTGCCGAGCGCCAGCGTGATCTGCTCGCCCTGGGCGTCGAGGGAGCCGGAGACGCGCTCGCCGGTGGCGCCGATCGCCTCGACGATGCGGGCGGACGCGCTCTCGAGGTCCTGCGAGAAGGTCTGGTGCGAGCCGGCGATGGCGCCGCGCACGCGCTCGGCGTTGGCGACGATCGCCTCGCGCTGGGCCACGAGCTCGTCGACCAGCGAGCGGATGCGGATCTCGTTGTCGGAATAGGCGCGCTCCAGCGTCGCGATCTCGGAGCGCACGAGCGTCTCGAGCTCGCCGGCGCGGGCGAGCGCACGCTCGATGCCGTCTCCCACGGCGGCGACCTCGCGGCGCACCGCCTGCGAGACGGTCTGCACCGCGTCGGTGGAGAAGGTCTCGGGCTGGCCGAGCCGCATCGCCACCTCGCGGATCGAGCGGGCGACGAGCTTCATCTCCTGCGAGCGCACGGCGAGGATCGCGCCGGTGAACAGGAACGTCATCGGCGCCAGCGCCAGGACCAGCGCGACGGCGGATTCCGCGGCCGTCCAGGGGCCGAGCAGCGCGTCCGCGCCGCCGTCCGCGACGGCGATCGTCACGAGGCCGGCGAGCCAGGCGAGCGAGGCCGCGGCGGCGTAGGCGTAGGGCTTGCGCGAGGGGCGAGCCTGGAGGGCCTGCATCAACGCGCCGACATTGGCGCGATCGTCGTTGGCGACCCGCGTCTTGTCGGGGCCGAACGCGACGGGCGCGGCCTCGGCGGGCGGCTCGACCGAGGCCTTGCTCTCCTCCTGCGCCGAGGCGGAACCGATCCCGCGCATGGCCATCAGCTCGTTCTCGTCGATCTCGGGAAGGCGCAGGTCCTCTGCGAAGCTGGCGCGGACCTTGGCGATGCGGGCCTCGTCGACCGATTGCGGCGCGGTGGGCGCTTCGCCGCCGCCGTTCGCGCGCGCGCCGTCTCCCTCGGTGTCGAGGTTGAGCGCCTGTTCGATCGCCGAAAGCGCCGCTTCCGTCGGATCCTTGAGCTTCTTTTCTGTGGCCATCTCGCCGCCTCGGTGACGCAACTCCGCGGCGGAGGGCTCCGCGGACGCGCGAACGCGTCGTCCGGACCCTCCGTGACCGATCCACGCGCCCGCCTCCCGAGCGCACGGATCGATGACCGCGATCTTCGTGCCGACTGTAGACAGCCGCAGGACTTAAGGAAACCCGGCCGTCCAGACGATTTTAGGTTTTCGTTAACGCTATGGTTACCGCCCCTTGAAAGGCTCTGTGGAGAACCGCTCCAGGACCTCCGCGCAGGACTTCCGCGATGGCCGCCGCCCCTCCCGTTCTCGACCGCGACCATCTCGCCGCGCAGACCTTCGGCGACGCCGGGCTCGCCCGCGAGGTTCTCGGGCTGTTCCGCACCCAGATGCGGCGGCTGCCGCCGATCGTGCGCGCCGGGGAAGGGGCGCAGGCCCGCATGGACGCCGCGCACACGCTCAAGGGGTCCGCGCGCGGTGTCGGGGCGGCGCTGGTCGCCGCCTGCGCGGAGGCCTGCGAGGCGGATATCCGGGCGGGACGCGCTCCCGACGCGACGCTCGAGGCGCTGGCGCGCGCGATCGACGAGACGGACGCAGCCATCGACGGCTACCTGCGCGAGAGCGCCTGAGGCTCCTGCGCCGGGCGGGCGCGGCGGGCGGTGCGGGCGCGATGCCGCGGCCGTCGCAGGAGCCGCGATCTTGACATGAGGCTCGGCCTTGCGCACCTCGCGTGTCGGCTCTACCTCATGACCGCGGACGCGCCAGCCCGGGTTGCACGCGCGTGGCGCCGCCCAACCGAGTGCGAAGGAACACCTCATGGCCAAGATCACCTTCATCGACGTCCAGGGCGAGTCCCGCACCGTGGAGGCCGAAGCCGGCTCCACCGTGATGGAGGCGGCCGTGCGCAACGGCGTCCCGGGCATCGAGGCGGAGTGCGGCGGCGCCTGCGCCTGCGCCACGTGCCACGTCTACGTCGAGGACGGGTGGAAGGAGAAGGTCGGCGATCCCGAGCCCATGGAGGAGGACATGCTCGACTTCGCCTTCGAGGTGAAGCCGACCTCCCGCCTCTCCTGCCAGATCCGCGTGCGTGACGAGCTCGACGGCCTCGTCGTGCGCACCCCCGCCCGCCAGGGGTGACGCGCTCCGCGCCGCTCGGCTCTCGAACCATCTCGTCCTCGACGCGCCCGGGCGCTCTCGTCCGCGCGCGTCGCTTCGAATTTAAATCACGACTCGGAACGTAAAATTCGTCAATCCACATCGCAGCTGTTGACGCAGGGGGTATCGTTCGCTAAAACGAACGCATCCGCCGCTACGCCGCCGTGCGTGGCCTTCCGGAGCCGCCCACCGCCACCCTCTCGGGGCGCTCGTCCGAAGGAGACGTCAATGCCGTTCACCCGCCGCTCTCTCCTCGCCGCGCTCGGCCTGCTCGCCGCCGCCCCGTTCGTGATGACGAACACATCCGTCGCACAGGACAAGCCCTCCGTCGTCACCATCGACTACGCCACCTACAATCCGGTCAGCCTGCTCCTGCGCGAGCGCGGCTACCTGGAGGAGGCGCTCGGCGCCGAGGGGATCGACGTGCGCTGGGTGCAGACGCTGGGCTCCAACAAGGCGCTCGAGTTCCTCAACGCCGAGGCGATCGACTTCGGCTCCACCGCGGGCGCAGCGGCGCTGGTCGGGCGCCTCAACGGCAACCCGATCAAGACGATCTACCTCTACTCCCGCCCGGAATGGACGGCGCTGGTCACGCGTCCCGATACCGGGATCACGAGCGTCGCGGACCTCGCCGGCCGGCGCGTGGCCGTGACCCGCGGCACCGATCCGCACATCTTCCTGGTGCGCGCGCTCGCGTCCGCAGGGCTGACCGAGCGCGACGTCAGGCTCGTCCTGCTCCAGCATCCCGACGGGCGTCTCGCGCTCGAGCGCGGGGACGTCGACGCCTGGGCCGGCCTCGATCCGATGATGGCGGCGGCCGAGCTGGAGAGCGGCGCGGAGCTGTTCTACCGCGACCCCGCCGCAAACACGTTCGGCACGCTGAACGTCCGCGAGAGCTTCGCAGAGGCCCATCCCGAGATCGTGCGCACGGTGCTCGCGGCCTACGAGCGAGCCCGCGAGGAAGCGCTCGCCGATCCGCAGGCGCTCGCCGCCGTGCTCGGCGACTTCACCCGACTGCCGCCGGAGATCGTGGCGCGCCAGCTCACGCGCACCGACCTGACGAACCCGGTGCTCGGTGAGGCCGAGCGCGAAACGATCCGCGCGGCAGGCGTCGCCCTCGTCGACGCGGGCGTCCTTCCCGCCGGCTCGGACATCGACGGCACGCTCGCCGCGCTCGTCGACAGCCGCTTCACGGTCGCCGCGCGATGACGGGCGGTGAGGGGACCCTCGCCGGAGAGGCGACCGGCGCGCGTGCGCCGGATCGCCCCGCCGAACGGGTCGTCGGCCGCCTGCGGCGGCTGCGGACGCCACGGGCGCTCGCGCTCGGCCTCCTCCTGCCGGTGACCGCCGCGCTCGGCTGGGAGCTCGCCGTCGCCGCGGGCCTCGCGCAGGGGCGGCTGCTGCCGCCGCCCTCGCGGGTGCTCGCGACCTTCGCCGATCTCCACGCCCGTGGCGATCTGTGGATGCACGTGGGCGCCACCCTCTGGCGGGTCGCCGTCGGCTTCGGGCTCGGCGCCACGGCTGGGCTCCTGCTCGGCGCGCTGTCGGGCGCGAGCCGGCTCGCCCGGCAGACCCTCGATCCGACGCTGCAGGCGCTGCGCGCCATCCCCTCCATCGCCTGGGTGCCGCTGTTCATCCTGTGGCTCGGCATCTTCGAGGAATCCAAGATCGCGCTGATCGCGGTCGGCGTGTTCTTCCCCGTTTATCTCGGAGTGTGCGACGCGATCCTCTCGATCGACCGCAAGCTGATCGAGGTCTCACGCGTGTTCCGCCTGTCGCGGCTGGAGACAGCCCGGCGCATCCTCGTCCCCGCGGTCCTGCCCGAGACGATCACGTCGCTGCGCTCGGGGCTGGGGCTCGGCTTCATGTTCGTGGTGGCGGCCGAGTTCATGGGCGCGTCGGAGGGCCTCGGCTACCTCCTCATCGACGGCCAGCAGATGGGCCGGCCCGACCAGATCCTCGCCGCCATCGTCGCCTTCGCCCTGCTCGGCAAGGCCTGCGACACGGTCCTCGTCGCCGCCACCCGCCCCCTCGTCGCCTGGCAGGACGTCGCGCGAGACCGCCTGTGACGCCCCCGCATTCCCGGAGCCCCGCCATGCTGCGCATCGAGCGCCTCTCCAAGACCTACGCCGACGGCAAGCGCGCGCTCGCCGACGTCGACCTCGAGATCCGCCGCGGCGAGATCGTCGCGGTGGTGGGCGGCTCGGGCTGCGGCAAGACCACGCTCCTGCGCCTGATCGCCGGGCTCGACCGGCCGAGCGCCGGCACGATCCGGCTCGACGGCGAGGAGGTGCGCGAGCCCCATCCGAAGATCGGCGTCGTCTTCCAGGAGCCGCGGCTGCTCCCCTGGCTCAGCGTCGCCGACAACGTCGCCTTCGGGCTGGGCCGGCGCGCCGCCGCCGAGCGCCGCGCGATCGTCGAGGACGCGCTCGCCCGGGTCGGGCTATCCGAGCACGCCGAGCGGCTGCCGCGCGACCTTTCCGGCGGCCAGCAGCAGCGCGTCGCCATCGCCCGCGCCTTCGCCGCCGGTCCGCAGGTGCTGCTCCTCGACGAGCCGTTCTCGGCGCTCGACGCCTTCACCCGCGCCGACCTGCACGGGCATCTGCTGCGGCTGTGGCAGCAGGCCGGCCTCACGGTCGTGATGGTCACGCACGACGTCTCGGAGGCGGTGACGCTCGCCGACCGGGTCGTGGTGATGCGCCCCGACCCCGGGCGCGTGCACGACGAGCTGGAGATCCTGCTCGCGCGCCCGCGGGATCGCGCGAGCCCGGGGGTCGAGGGCACGAGCCGCACGCTCTACGCGGCCCTCGACGAGGCGCGCCGCCCGCCGGTGCGGGAGACCGAGGTCGAGGCCTCGGGCCTGTGGTGGTGAGCTTTCCATGTCCTGCAAGTTCCGAGCCGTCCGCGTCCCGATCGGCGCAACCGCCGCTGGGGACGCTCCGGCATAGGCGTGACGCGGACCGCACCCTATCCTTTGTTGCCGCACCAACAGAAACGTGACGAGCCGATGTCGGAGACACCCATGGACGCCGCCGCCCTTCGCGCCCTGCAAGCCCCGCTCAAGCAGAAGTATCGCGAGGACCCCAACGCCGCGATCGTGACCCTGAAGGCTCACGGCACCCTCGATTCCGAGGCCGTCGCCTGCAAGGTCGAGACGGCGCGCGCCGTCGCGGTCGCCGGCCTGCACAAGGCGACGGGCGGCACCGGCGCCGATCTGTGCTCGGGCGACATGCTGCTCGAGGCGCTCGTCGCCTGCGCCGGCGTGACCTTGAAGGCGGTCGCGACCGCCCTCGAGATCCCGCTGCGCTCGGGCACGGTGCGCGCCGAGGGTGACCTCGACTTCCGCGGCACGCTCGGCGTCGACAAGGAGGCGGCCGTCGGCTTCCAGGACATCCGCCTCACCTTCACGGTCGACGCCGACGCCACCGACGAGCAGCTCGCCCAGCTCCTCAAGCTGACCGAGCGCTATTGCGTGGTGTTCCAGACGTTGAACCGCAAGCCGGAGCTCGCCGCGCGCCTCGAGCGCGCGTGAGGCGCCGCCCGGCCCGCCATTTACCCGCAGGGGAGGTGGGGCGTGCAAGCGGACCGGAGGGGGCGAGTGGTCGGTAGCCACTCCCCTCTCGCTCTCACCTCGCGGACGGGTACTGCGCCGCGGCGCCTCACCCGAAGGCGAACAGCCCCACCAGACCCACGCTCCCCACCGCGATGCGCCACCAGGCGAACAGGGCGAAGCCGTGCCTGGAGACGTAGTCGAGCAGGGTCTTCACAACGACGAGGCCGGCGACGAAGGCGGCGACGAAGCCGATCACGATCTTCGTCGTCTCGTCGGCCGAGAGCCGGTCGTAGGACTGGCCGAGCTCCCAGACGAAGGCGCCGGCCATCGTCGGCATGGCGAGGAAGAACGAGAATTCCGCGGCCGCGCGCTTCGATGACCCCATCAGCATCGCGCCGACGATGGTCGCGCCCGATCGCGAGACGCCGGGGATCATGGCGAGGCACTGGATCACGCCGATCCAGAAATACATCGACAGCGGGAAGCGCGTCGCCTCCGCGTGGCGCTGGGGCAGGTTCGCCCGGTCGACCGCCAGCAGTACGAATCCGCCGAGGATCAGCGTCGTGCACACCACGCGCGGATCGAACAGCACGCCCAGGATGAAGTCGCGCGCGAGCACGCCCACCACCGCCGCCGGCAGGAAGGCGATCAGCACGCCGACGACGAAGCGCCGCGCCTTCGGGTCGTGCGGCAGCGCGAGCGCGATAGACCAGAGCCGTGCGAAGTAGGCCGAGAGTATCGCCAGGATCGCGCCGAACTGGATCAGGATGGCGAAGGTCCGGTCGGCATGGCCGTCGAGCCCGAAGAGGCTCTGGAGCAGGATCAGGTGGCCGGTGGAGGAGACCGGGATGAACTCCGTCGCGCCTTCCAGCAGTCCGAGGAACAGCGCCTTGAAGGCCTCGAGCAGGGTCATCTGCGAACGCTCGCGTGTCGGTACGGGAAGACGGCCGAATCGGCGGGCGCGACCTCGGCCGCGACGGCGAGCCTGCGCCGGCGCGCCGGATCGTTACCGGGCGTTAACTCAACGAAGCCTTAATGTCGCCCGCCTCCGAGCGTTCCTGGGGATACATGGCGACACTGCACCACTACCCGCTCTGCCCGCACTCGCGCTTCGCACGCCTCGCTCTGGCCGAGCTCGGCCGCGAGGTCGACCTCGTCGAGGAACGCCCCTGGGAGCGGCGCGAGGCGTTCCTCGCCCTCGATCCCACGGGCCAGACGCCGGTGCTCGTCGAGGATGGCGGCCCGGTCGTTCCGGGCGCCGGCGTCATCGCCGAATGGCTCGACGAGACCGCGGGCGGCGACGCGTCCGAGCGTCGGCTGATGCCGGCCGATCCGGCCTCCAGGGTGGAGGTGCGCCGGTTGATGGCCTGGTTCATGGGCAAGTTCTACGACGAGGTGACCGGCTACCTCGTCACCGAGAAGATCTACAAGCGCTTCGTGCCGCCCGCCGCCGGCGGCGGGCCGCCGGACATGGCCTCGATCCGCGCCGCGCGCGCGAACGTGCGCTATCACCTGCGCTACGTCGGATTCCTGGCGCAGCGCCGCAACTTCCTCGCCGGCGACGCCCTCACCTTTGCCGATCTCGCCGCGGCCGCCCATATCTCCTGCGTGGATTACCTGGGCGATGCGCCATGGGGCGAGAACGAGGCGGCGAAGATCTGGTACGCGCGGGTGAAGAGCCGGCCGAGCTTCCGCGCGCTCCTCGCCGACAAGGTGCCGGGGATGGCGCCCGCGGACACCTATACGGATCTGGACTTCTGACACCGCAGCGGCTGAAGCAGGAGATCGCCGAGCGCGCCCGGGCGCTCGGCTTCGACGCGGTCCGCACGACGGCGCCCGAGGTCGTGTCCGCGTCCTCGCCCGATCTCGGCGCGCGCCTCGCCGCGTGGCTCGAGGCCGGCCACCAGGGCACGATGGCGTGGATGGGCGACACCGCCGAGCGCCGCGCCGACCCGCGGGCGCTCTGGCCCGAGGTTCGCTCGATCGTCATGCTGGGCATGAACTACGGCCCCGACGAGGACCCGCTGGAGGCCGTGCGCCGGCGCGCGCACGCGGCGATCTCCGTCTACGCGCAGGGCCGCGACTACCACGACGTGATCAAGGGCAAGCTCAAGGAGCTGGCGGGCGTCATCGCCGCGAAGGGATCCGGGGAGAACGGCGGCGCGGACGTGAAGGTCTTCGTCGATACGGCTCCGGTGATGGAGAAGCCGCTGGCCGAGGCCGCCGGGCTCGGCTGGCAGGGCAAGCACACGGTGCTCGTCTCGCGCGACCTCGGCAATTGGCTCTTCCTGGGGGCGATCTTCACCACCGCCGAGCTTCCCCCCGATCCGCCGGAGAGCGACCATTGCGGGTCGTGCCGGCGCTGCCTCGACGTGTGCCCCACGAACGCCTTCCCCGAGCCCTACGTGCTCGATGCCCGCCGCTGCGTCTCGTACCTGACGATCGAGCACAAGGGCCACATCGACCCTGCCCTGCGCGCGGGCATCGGCAACCGCGTCTACGGCTGCGACGACTGCCTGGCGGTGTGCCCGTGGAACAAGTTCGCCGAGATCGGCCGCGAGCAGAAGCTGCGCTCGCGCCCCGACCTCGCCGCGATGCCGCTCGCCGAGCTCGCCCGGCTCGACGACGCGGCCTTCCGCGCGCTGTTCTCCGGCACGCCGATCAAGCGCACCGGCCGCGACCGCTTCGTGCGCAACGTGATGATCGCGCTCGGCAACAGCGGCGACCCGGGGCTCGCGGCGCCCGCCCGCGAGCGGCTCGACGACGCCTCGCCGCTCGTGCGCGCCATGGCGGTCTGGGCCCTGCGTCGGCTCCTGCCCGAGGCGGAGATCGCTCCCCTGCGCGCCGTGCACGCGCCGGGCGAGCTGGACCCAGCGGTGCGGGCGGAGTGGGGCGAGGCGCGTCAGCCGGCGTAGATCTGGAGCAGGATCGGAAGGGTCACGAGCGCCACGAGCAGCGAGAGGATGATCGCGACCGAGGTCTCGTCCTCGAAATGCTGGTACTTCGAGGCGAACACGAACACGCCCGCGCCGATCGGCTGCGCCGCCATGATCAGCGCCGCGACGAACCACGGATCGCTGGTGCTCATGCCGAAGAGCCAGATCGCGGCGGCGAAGGTGACCGCCGGCTGGACGAACACCTTGATGCCGATGAGCGGCAGGATGCGGGCGATCCGGTCGCGGTTCAGGAGCGCCGACGCGTCGAGCTGGGCGAGCCCGAGCCCGAGCGCGAACAGCGCCGTCGGACCCGCGGCCGCGCCGAGGAAGTCCGCGAACAGCGCGATCGACGAGGGCAGCGGGAGCCCCGAGACGCTCACCACGATGCCGGCGAGGACGGCGACGGTGAGGGGGTTCGTCAGCGTCGCCTTGAGCGCGCCCGCGATGGCCGCCCCCGCATTGCCCTCGCCGCGCCGCGCGAGGAGATCGTTGATCAGGATGACCGTCATGATCACCGGCACGTTGTGCAGGATGGTCGCGATCGCCGCGGGCACGGCGGCGCCGACGCCCAGGATGGTGACGAGGATCGGCACGCCCATGTAGCCCGTCGTGCCGTACGAAGCGGCCATGGCCGGGATCGCGCCCTGCCGGAGGCGCGTTCCGCCGGCCCGGGCGGCGAGCGCCCCGAGCACGAACGCCACCGCGATGCCGATCAGCGTCGCGCCCATGAAGCTCCACTGCTGCAGCTCCGCCGGGTCGGCGCGGGCGACGGCGATGAAGAGCAGCGCCGGCAGCGCGCCGTAGAGGACGTACTCGTTGAGCAGGCGGGTGCCGGCCTTGTCCACGTCCCGCCAGAGCGCGAACAGGTAGCCGGCGAGGATGACCGCGAAGATGGGCGCGACGATCTGGAGCATGTCAGCAATCTTTCCAAGGAGCGCCCCGGAAGGGGCCGGAACGCGTGAGGACCGGCCGGCTTTCGCCGGCCGATCCCCGTGTCTGGTCGGTTTCGTGCGGGGGGAGGCTCAGTCCGCGAGCGCGCGGGCGCGCTCGATGGCGACCTCCTCGAACATCGTGTCCTCGCCGTAGAGCGTCTGGATACCGGCCACGAGGCTCTCGTAGGCGGTGCGCTTGGCGCGGTAGACATCCTCCATCTCCGCGTGCCGCGCCTGGCGGAACGGCTCGATGGCGTTCGTGTCCTGCGCCGCGACGCGGCCCGCCTTGCGCAGGATGTCGCGCAGCGTCTGATCGTGGGTGCCGACGTCGGTGAGGAACTTGCGCGCGCGTCGCTCCGACCCGAGGTAGTCGGGGATGTTCGCCACGCCGAGGTTCTCCCAGTTGACGATCTTGCCCGTGACGGCGCGGTAGACGTTCGGCACGACCAGGAACGTGTCCTCCGCGGCGTAGCCGACGTCGCGCAGGACGTCGTGATCGAAGGACAGCCCGCGGATGGTGATGTTCTTCTCCTCGAATATCTTCATCAGCACCTCGATGGCGGGCAGCCCGGAGCGGTTGCCGAAGCCGGAGAAGCCGCCCTCGATCAGGTCGAAGCCGTGATAGAGCGACGTCAGCGCGTTCTGCAGCCCGAAACCCTTGTCGTCGTGGGCATGGACGCAGAAATGCGTGCCCGGATACTGGTGCACCAGGTTGGCGGCGAGCACCGCCATCGTCTCCGGGTAGCAGACGCCCAGCGAGTCGTTGATGCGCACCGTGTCGATGCCCAGCGCGAGCGAGCGGTCGATCTGGCGCGTGATGTGCGCGTAGCTCTTCTCGTCGACGCCGGAGCCGAAGTTGTTGAGCAGGCTGACCCGGAAATGCCGGAAGCCGATCGAGCGGAACGTCTCGCAGACGCGCTCGAACAGCTGCTCCTGCGAGTTGTGGTCCACCATCCCGAAGCTGATGCAGACGTGATCCTTCAGGTGGTCCGGGAACGTGGCGAACCGGTCGAACAACGGCTCCCAGCAATTGAGCAGCAGGATGAAGGCGAGCTGCACGCCCTCGGTGCGGCCCTCGCCGTGCAGCTCCTCCAGGATGGAGGCCATCAGGTCCGGGTCCGACGGCGCCGATCCGAAGACGACGTCGCGGACGCCGGCGTCCAGGATGCGCCGGGTCAAGGCGCTCTTGCGATCGGCGGGAACCGCGAAGGGGCAGCGCTCCGCGCCCTCGCGCATCGTCTCGTCGAGCAGTCCGGCGAGTTCGAAGCCGTGGTAACGCGGTACATGGCCCGTGGGAAAGGTCAGGTTCATGTCGGGTCCCTCGTGCGGGGTGGTCATGTTGCGCTGCACAAGAGGCCATTTATGCAACTCACAGTCAATTCAGAAGTCGGATTAATGTTTCAGCGTCGCATGCCCATTATCACGTCGATTGCATGGTTCGCAATATAAACCTTGAGAGTTGCGCAACGTCATGTCTTGACGCCGCCCCCATCCAGGTTCCCCGGTCCCGGGAGCCGTGCTAACAAAAGCGTCATGGCCCACTCCCTTCCCGACCCGCTCGGCGCCGTTCTCGACGATCTCGCTCGCGATCCGCCGGACGGATCGGCGGCGATGCGCGCGCGGCTGGTGCCGGCTCTGCGGGCGGCGATCGACGCGGGCCTCGCCCACGAGGACGCGCGGCTCGTCGCCGAGCGCAACGGGCTCGCCTGCGCCCAGCGCATCTGCACGCTGATGGACGGGGTGGTGCGCGTCGTCTTCGAGGCGGTGACGCGCTTCCTCTACCCGCTGGAGAACCCCTCGACCGGGGAGCGGCTCGCCGTCGTCGCGACCGGCGGCTACGGCCGGGGCACGCTGGCGCCGGGATCGGACGTCGATCTCCTGTTCCTCCTGCCCTACAAGCAAACCGCGTGGGGCGAGAGCGTGGTCGAGTCCATGCTCTACGTGCTGTGGGACCTGAAGCTGAAGGTCGGCCACGCCACCCGCTCGGTCGACGAGTGCATCCGCGAGGCGCGCGCCGACATAACCATCCGCACGGCGCTGCTCGAGACGCGCATGCTGTTCGGCGACGAGCCGCTCTACGCCGAGCTGACGCGCCGCTTCGACACCGACGTCGTGGAGGGAACGGCGGCCGAGTTCGTCGAGGCGAAGCTCAAGGAGCGCGATCGCCGCGTGAGCCGTGCGGGCGCCTCGCGCTACCTCGTCGAGCCGAACGTGAAGGACGGCAAGGGCGGCCTGCGCGACCTCAACACGCTGTTCTGGATCGGCAAGTACGTCTACCGCGTGCGCGACCCCAAGGAGCTCGTCGCCGCCGGCCTGTTCTCGCCGCAGGAGTTCCGGCTCTTCGCGCGCTGCGAGGAATTCCTCTGGCGCGTGCGCTGCCACATGCATTTCGTCACGGGCCGGGCCGAGGAGCGGCTGACCTTCGACCTGCAGCCGAAGATCGCCGCGCGGATCGACTATTCCGACCGCGTCGGCCTGTCCCAGGTCGAGCGCTTCATGAAGGCCTACTTCCTGCGCGCCAAGGACGTCGGCGACCTCACCGCCATCGTCTGCGCGGCGCTGGAGGCGCGCCATGCCAAGCCCAAGCCCATGCTCGACCGCGTCATCGGCTCCTTCCGCCGGACCAAGACGAAGCGGCTGCAGTCGGGCGATTTCGTCATCGAGAACGCGCGCCTCACGGTCAAGGACGCGAGCGTGTTCGAGCGCGACCCGGTGAACCTCATCGCGCTCTACTGGCACGCGGACCGGAACGACGTCGCGATCCACCCGGACGCGAGCCGCCTCGCCAACCGGGCGCTGAAGCTGATCGGCACCGAGGTGCGGCGCGACCCGCGGGCGAACAAGCTGTTCCTCGAGATCCTCACCTCGAAGAACGCGCCCGAGAGCGTGCTGCGGCGCATGAACGAGGCGGGCGTGCTCGGCCGCTTCGTGCCGGATTTCGGGCGCATCGTGGCGATGATGCAGTTCAACATGTACCACCACTACACGGTGGACGAGCACCTGGTGCGCTCGATCGGGCGCCTGTCGGATCTGGAATCGGGCCGGCTCGACGCCGATCACCCGCTGTCGCACCGCATCATCCACACGGTCCAGCATCGGCGGGCGCTCTACGTCGCCTTGTTCCTCCACGACGTCGCCAAGGGCCGCAAGGAGGACCACTCGATCGCCGGCGCGCGGATCGCGCGCAAGGTCGGTCCGAGGCTGGGGCTCGGGCCGGCCGAGGTGGAGACCGTGGCCTGGCTCGTCGAGCACCACCTCTTGATGTCCACCATCGCGCAGAGCCGGGACCTCTCCGATCCGCGCACGATCCAGGACTTCGCCGGCGTGGTGCAGACGATGGAGCGGCTCAAGCTGCTGCTGCTGCTCACCGTCTGCGACATCGGCGCAGTGGGGCCCGGCGTCTGGACCGGGTGGAAGGGCGAGCTCCTGCGCACGCTCTACTACGAGACCGAGATGGTGCTCGGCGGCGGGGCGGCGGACGTCGCGCGCCCGCAGCGTATCCGCATCGCCCAGGAGGGCCTGCGCGCCGAGCTGGCGGACTGGTCCGACACGGCGTTCGAGGCCTACGCATCGCGGCATTATCCCTCGTACTGGCTCAAGGTCGACCTGCGCTACCGCGTGAAGCACGCCCGCTTCATCCGCGCCGCGGAGGAGGAGGGCAAGACCGTCGCGGTGAGCTACGAGACCGACACCTTCCGGGGCGTGACGGAGTTCACCGTGCTCTCGCCGGACCATCCCCGCCTCCTCGCCATTCTCACGGGGGCCTGCGCGGCGGCGGGCGGCAACATCGTCGACGCCGCGATCTTCACCACCGCCGATGGAATGGCGCTCGACACGATCTTCATCTCCCGCGCCTTCGACCGCGACGAGGACGAGCTGCGCCGGGCCGAGCGCGTCGCGCGATCGATCGAGGGTGCGCTCAGAGGCGAGGTCAAGATCGCCGACCTCGTCGACGGGCGCCGCCAGCCGCGCGAGCGCACGAAGCCTTTCGACGTCGTGCCGGAGGTGATCATCGACAACTCGCTGTCGTCGCGCCACACCGTGCTCGAGGTCACCGGCCTCGACCGCCCCGGCCTGCTCTACGACCTCACGACGATGCTGGGGAAGCTCAACCTCAACATCGCCTCGGCCCACATCGCAACCTTCGGCGAGAAGGCGGTGGACGTGTTCTACGTCACCGACCTGACCGGCGGAAAGGTGATCCAGCCCTCGCGCCAGAGCGCCATCCGCAAGGGCGTGATGGAGGTGCTTGCGCGCGACCGCGCGGGGCGGGCGAAGGAGCCGGCGCTCGCGCGCGCTTGATTCCGGCCGCGCGCGCCATGATATGAGGGCCGAATTCCATCGACCCGCACGAACCCGAAATCGAGCGTCATGACCAACGATACGTCCCGACCGCAGAACCCCGAAGCCACTTCCGAGACCGCGCCGGGCGAGGGCCACGAGGAGTTCGCCCGCGTCGACGCGACGCCGGCGGCCGCCCATCCGCTCGACGCCGCCGCGGCGGCGAACGCCGTCGAGGGCACGCCGCAGGCCCGTCTCGCCGAGGTCGAGGCCGAACGCGACGCGCTGAAGGACAAGCTCCTGCGCGCGCTCGCGGATCTCGAGAACCAGCGCCGCCGGGCCGAGCGCGAGGTCGCCGACGCGCGCACCTACGCCAAGACGAGCTTCGCCCGCGACATGCTCAACGTCGCCGACAACGTGCGCCGCGCCCTCGAGAGCGTCGGCGACGCGCGCGAGGCGATGGAGGGGCCGGCGAAGACGCTGGTCGAGGGTATCGAGCTCACCGAGCGCGACCTGCTCCACACGCTCGAGCGCCACGGCGTGAAGAAGCTCGACCCCCAGGGCGAGAAGTTCGACCCGAACCTGCACCAGGCGATGTTCGAGATCCCCAACCCCGACCTGCCCAACGGCACCGTCGTGCAGGTGGTGCAGACCGGCTACGTCATCGGCGAGCGCTGCCTGCGCCCGGCCATGGTGGGCGTCTCGAAGGGCGGCCCGAAGCCCGCGGCGAACGGCGAGGGGTGAGCGAGCCGACCTGCGAGCCGACCCTGGCCGTGCGCCCCCACGCGCTTCAGCTCCCGGCCGCCTCCATCGCCTCGAGCTCGCCGATCAGCCCCTCGATCACCGACAGCCCGACCTTCCAGAAGCCCGGCTCCGAGGCGTCGAGCCCGAAGGGGGCGAGCAGCTCCGAGTGGTGCTTGGTGCCGCCCGCCGCCAGCATCTCGAAGTAGCGCTCGACGAAGCCCTCCTCGGCGTTGCGGTAGACCCCGTAGAGGGAGTTCACCAGGCAGTCGCCGAAGGCGTAGGCGTAGACGTAGAAGGGCGAATGGATGAAATGCGGGATGTAGGTCCAGTAGGTCTCGTAGGGCTCGGACATGCGAATCGCGGGCCCGAGCGATTCCTCCTGCACCGACATCCAGGCGGCGTTGAGGTCCTCGCTCGTCAGCTCCCCCTCGCGCCGGGCGAGGTGGACCTTGCGCTCGAACGTGTAGAACGCGATCTGGCGCACCACCGTGTTGATCATGTCCTCGACCTTGGCGGCGAGCATGGCCTTGCGCTCGGCGGGTGAGCGGGTCTGGTCGAGCAGGCGGCGGAAGGTGAGCATCTCGCCGAACACGCTCGCGGTCTCCGCCAGCGTCAGCGGGGTGGGCGCCATCAGCGCGCCCTGGGGCGCGGCGAGAACCTGGTGGACGCCGTGGCCGAGCTCGTGGGCGAGCGTCATCACGTCCCGTGGCTTGCCCTGGTAGTTGAGCAGGATGTAGGGATGCGCCGAGGGCACGGTGGGGTGCGCGAAGGCGCCCGGCGCCTTGCCCGCGCGGGTCGGCGCGTCGATCCAGCGCTCGTCGAAGAAGCGCCGCGCGATGTCGGCCATCCTCGGCGAGAAGCCGGCATAGGCGTCGAGCACGGTCGCGCGTGCATCCTCCCAGCGGATCGTGCGCTGCTCCACCGCCGGCAGCGGCGCGTTGCGGTCCCAGAACTCGAGCTGCGTCTTGCCGAACCACTTCGCCTTCAGCTTGTAGTAGCGGTGCGACAGCCGCGGATAGGCCTCGCGCACGGCCGAGACCATCGCCTCCACCACCTCGCGCTCGACCCGGTTCGCCAGGTGGCGCGAATCGGCGACATCCCCGAAGCCCCGCCAGCGGTCGGAGATCTCCTTGTCCTTGGCGAGCGTGTTGGTGATCAGCGTGAAGGTGCGCAGGTTCTCTCGGAACGTGTCCGACAGCGCCAGCGCCGCGTCGCGGCGCACGCCCTCGTCGCGATCCTGCAGCTTGTTGAGGATCGGCTCGATGGCCATCTCCTCGCCGCGCACGGTGAAGCGCAGGGACGCGATCGTCTCGTCGAACAGCCGGTTCCAGGCCGAGCGGCCGGTGGTGGACTTCTCGTGGAACAGCTCCTCGATCCGGTCCTCGAGCTGGAAGGGCTTGTCCTTGCGCAGGTCCTCGAGCCACGGCCGGTAGCGCGAAAGCGGCGCCTCCGCGACCAGCGCGTCCACCCGCGCGTCGTCGAGGCGGTTGAGCTCGAGCGTGAAGAACAGGAGCTGCGCGGTCGCGCTGGTGAGCCGCTCCTGCGTGTCGCCGTAGAACTTCGCGCGCTTCGGGTCGGTCGTGTCGCCGGAATAGACGAGCCCGGCGTAGGACATCAGCCGCCCGAGCAGGTCCTCCAGCGCCTCGTAGCGCACGATCACGTCGGTCAGCGCCTGCGCCGCCCCCTCCCCCGCGGCGATCTCGGACAGGTTCCCGCGATAGGCCTGCGCGAAGGCCGCGCACTCGCCCTGCGCCTGCGCGAGGTCGGCGGCGAACTCGGGGCTGTCCATCGCGGGGTAGAGGTCGGCGAGGTTCCACTCCGGCAGCCTGCCGAGGTCGGCCTGAGCGGAGGGGGCGGCCTTCGCCCCGCCCTTCGGGGCATGGAGCGCGGCGGACAGGGCGAGACGGTCGCTTCTCATACGCGGTCGGTCCTTCGTGGGGGCGCGTTCGGGCTGCGCGCGGGGGACGTCGAGCCGCCATATTGGCCGCCGTGGCGAAACGCGCAACCGGACGGCCCGCCGCACGGGGGCGCCTGCCGAGCCTGCGGGTCCTTCCACAGCCCCGTCTCCCCCCGTTAACACCGCGTTCACCCGAAGCGTCCAGCATGCCCCGAAACGACACATCCCCCTCTCGACCGGATGCCAAAATGACATCGACGATCCTCATCGTGGACGATGACCCCGTGCAGCGCCGCCTCCTGGAGGCGATGGTGCGGCGATTCGGCTACGACGTGCGCATCGCCGAGAGCGGCGCGGAGGCGCTCGTTACGCTGCGCGGCGATCCCGAGATCGCGGTGGTGGTGCTCGATCTCGTCATGCCCGAGCTCGACGGTATGGGGCTGCTCGCGAAGATGCGCGAGGGCGGCCTCGACACGCCGGTGATCGTGCAGACCGGCCACGGCTCGATCGAGACGGTGGTGCAGGCGATGCGCGCGGGCGCGCTCGACTTCGTGGTCAAGCCCGTCGGCGCCGAGCGGATGCAGGTCTCGCTCGCCAACGCGCTGCGGGTCGACCAGCTGGAGGACGAGATCCGGCGCATGAAGCGGCGCGCCAACGGCACGCTGTCCTTCAAGGACCTCGCCTCGCGCGCGCCCGACATGCTCCGTGTGATGCGGCTCGCCGAGCGCGCCGCGAAGTCGAACATCCCGGTGCTGATCGAGGGCGAATCGGGGGTGGGCAAGGAGGTTCTCGCCCGCGCCATCCAGGGCTCCGGCGACCGCCGGGGCAAGCCCTTCGTCACGGTGAACTGCGGCGCGATCCCCGAGAACCTGGTCGAATCGACCCTCTTCGGCCACGAGAAGGGCGCCTTCACCGGCGCCACCGACAAGCACATGGGCAAGTTCGTGGAAGCGAACGGCGGCACGCTGTTCCTCGACGAGATCGGCGAATTGCCCCTCGACGCGCAGGTGAAGCTGCTCCGCGCCATCCAGGAGGGCGAGGTCGATCCCGTCGGCGGCAAGCGCTCGGTGCGCGTCGACATCCGGCTGATCTCGGCCACGAACAAGAGCCTGCTCGACCTCGTCAAGGAAGGCCGCTTCCGCGAGGACCTCTACTACCGTCTCAACGTCTTCCCGATGACGCTGCCGCCGCTGCGCGGTCGGCGCGAGGACATCCCCGACCTCGTGCGCTCCTTCGTGGCGCGCACGGCCGCCGAGGAGGGCAAGCGCGTGCGCGCGGTCTCGCCCGCGGCGATGGACCTGCTCTCGCGCTACGATTGGCCCGGCAACGTGCGCCAGCTCGAGAACGCGATCTTCCGCGCCGTCGTTCTGTGCGACGGGGACGAGCTGTCGGTGGACGAATTCCCCCAGATCGCCGCGCAGATGGAGGGCTACGACGTGCGCATCCCGCCCGCGCCGGTCTTCGCCGAGACCGGCACCGCGCACGCGCCGATCCGCGAGATCGTCCGGGTCGAGGTGCGCGACCCCAACGCCGTGAGCCTCCTCGACGATGAGGGCCAGGCCCGCACGCTGGAGGAGCTCGAGGCCGAGATCATCCGCTTCGCGCTCAAGCACTATCGCGGCCACATGTCCGAGGTCTCGCGCCGGCTGGGGATCGGGCGCTCGACGCTCTACCGCAAGCTCAAGGAATTCGGGCTCGAGGACGAGGCGGCCGCCTGAGCCGCGCCTGCGGCGTGCGCGCAACAGGCGGCAGGAAAATCGTCTCGTCCGCCCCGATCCGGTTGAGAACATTTGTTAACATGGGCATCCTGCCGCCATGTCGTCCGTCTGCTCATCGCCTCTGCGCACGCCGCCCGTTCTCCGACGCCTGCTGCACGCAGGCGCAGTCGGCGCGCTCCTCGCCGGCACGCCGGCGTTCGCCGTCGGCGCGGACGATCCCGCGCTCGGCCTGCGCCCGGCCGTCGCCTTCGACGCGGCGTCGCCGCTCGACGAGATGCCGGCCTACGTTCCGCACACCGGCTCCATCCCCGAGATCCCGCTGCCGCGCACGGTCGGCGCCGAGGCGCTCGTCGGGCCGATGCTGGCGGGGCGGCTCGCTGGGCTCGGCCCCGAGGACGTCGTGCTGCGCCATGGCGCGGAGGACGTCGCCGGCATCCAGGCCGTCTACGCCGCGCGCGAGAACGCGCCGCTCTGGCTCGATCTGTCGGCCGCCGCGGTCTCCTGGACCGACGCGGCGCGCGCCCTCGCCCTGGTGCTGCGCGCCGCCGCGGCGGAGGGGCTCGATCCCGCGGCCTATCCGGTGCCCGCCCTCCCCGCCGGCCGCGCCCTCGACGCCGCCGCCGCCGCCGACGCCGAGATCGCGCTCACCGCCTCGCTCGTGCGCTACGCCCAGCATGCGCGCGGCGGCCGGCTTCAGCCGTCGCGCCTGCACGCGCTGATCACGCCCACGCTCGACGTGCCCGGCGCCGATGCTGTTCTCGCGGCGCTCGTCGATGCCGAGGATCCCGCCGCCGCGCTCACGGGCTTCCAGCCTCCGCACGCGGGCTACGCGCGCCTCCGCTCGGCGCTCGCGGCGCTGCGCGCGGTGGAGGAGATGCCGGAGCCGATGGTCGAGGTGCCGCCGGGCCGGGTCCTGCGCGTCGGCATGAGCGACGCACGCGTGCCGCTGCTGCGCGCGCGCTTCGGCATGGAGCCCCCGCAGGAGACGGACGAGCGCGTCTACGACGTCGCGCTCGCGACCGCCGTGGAGGGCTTCCAGCGCGACCATGGGCTCGCCGTCGACGGCATCGTCGGCAACCAGACCATCGCCGCGCTCCGGTCGCTCGATCCCGCGCGGCGCGAGGGCGACCTCCTCGCCAACATGGAGCGCTGGCGCTGGCTGCCGCGCGAGCTCGGCGCGCGCTCGGTCTTCGTCAACGTCGCCGGCTACACGATGCGCCTCACCGACGGCGGCGAGACCGTGCACGAGGCCCGCGTCATCGTCGGCAAGCCCGGCCAGGAGACGCCGATCTTCTCCGACGTGATGGAATACGTCGTCGTCTCCCCAACCTGGACCGTACCGCCCACGATCATGCGCAACGAGTTCCTGCCCGGCCTGCGGGCGGACCCGAACTACGCCGCCGCGCGCGGCTTCGACGTGATCCAGAACGGCGGCAACATCACGGTCCGGCAGCCGCCGGGCCTGCGCAACGCGCTGGGGCACATCAAGTTCATGTTCCCCAACGGCCACCACGTCTACCTGCACGACACGCCGAACCGGGGCCTGTTCGACACGCTCCGCCGCGCCTATTCGTATGGCTGTGTCCGCGTGGAGAACCCCTTCCTGCTCGCCGACTTCCTGCTCGCGGAGCAGGGCTGGCCCGAGGCGCGCCTGCGCGCGCTGATCGGCCCGCGCGAGCGCTACGTCCACCTCGACGAGCCCGTGCCGGTGCACCTCGCGTACTTCACGCTCGAGGTCGACGCGGCCGGTCGGATCACGCCGCACGAGGACATCTACGGCTTCGACGCACTGGTGAGGGAGGCGCTGGGGCTCGATCCGTGACATTCGCGACACAGGCGCGGCGCAAACATGGCGAGAGCCGGCGATGTGCCGCACCGTCGCCGCATTCGCCCTCTAGCCGGCAAGGGGATGCGGGCCGGCGCCGTGAGTCGGGCGCTTGGTTCACGAGCCGTTAACGCTTTGCCTCGAAACATCTGGATAACGCGCCCGAAAACGTCGCTACATCCCGGCAGCCGCGGTCCCCGAACCGCCGAACCCTAGAGAGACGAGACGCTCTTGACCGTTCAGCGCAATTCCCGGTTCCGCGCCCGCTTCGCCCGTGGCCTCGCCTTCGCCGCTCTCGCCCTCGGCGTGCTCGTCGCGGGGACGAACGGCACGCAGAACGCCGTCGCCAACGGCGATACGCGCACCCTCTCGGTGCGCCAGATGCACACCGGGGATCGGGTCACCGTCACCTTCCGCCGCAACGGCCGCTACGACCGGGACGCGCTCAAGCAGCTCGACTGGATCATGCGCGACTGGCGCCGCAACGAGGCGCGCGAGATGGACCCGCGCCTCTACGACACGCTGTGGGAGGTGCACCGCTCCGCGCGGTCGCAGCAGCCGCTGCACGTCGTGTCCGCCTACCGCTCGCCGCGCACCAACGAGATGCTGCGCCAGCGCTCGCGGGGCGTCGCCCGCTCGAGCCAGCACATCGAGGGCAAGGCCACCGACTTCTACTTGCCCGACGTCCCGTCCTCGCGGCTGCGCGAGATCGGCATGCGCCTCCAGCGCGGCGGCGTCGGCTTCTACCCGCGGGCGAACACGCCCTTCGTCCACATCGACGTCGGCTCCGTGCGCCACTGGCCGCGGATGACGCGCTCGCAGCTCTCTTCGCTCTTCCCCGACGGCAAGACCGTCCACCTGCCCTCCGACAACAAGCCGCTGGCGCGCTACGATCAGGCGCGGCGCGAGATCCTGGCCGCGGGCGGCACCGTGCAAGGCGAGCGCGGCTCGGCCGTCGCGAGCGCCGACGGGCGCCCGCGCAGCCTGTGGTCGGCACTCTTCGGCGACGACGAGGGCGAGGCGAACGCCGACGAGGCCTACGCCGCGCTCCCCACCAACGTCTCCGAGACCGATCAGCGCTACGCCCTGATGAATGCGCAGAGCGCACCGCAGGCCGCGCGGCCGCCCGATCCCGCCCCGGCGCCGGTGCAGGTCGCGCGTGCGCCCGAGCCCGAGCCCGTCCCGGCCGCGCCGCCCGCGCCCATCACGCTGCCCCTCCCGCCCGCGCCGCCGGCCGCCATCGTGGATGCGCAGCCCGCCCCGCTCCGGATCGCATCCGCACCGCTCCCGCCCACGCGCCCCGCCCTGGCGCAGGACGCCACGCGGGCGACGGTCTCGCCCGCCGAGCGCAGCACCATCGCCGCCCTGGCGGAGGCCGCGGCCGAGCGGCCGTCCGAAGCCCGCTTCGCGTCGGCGAGCGCCGAGACGACCGTCGTCGCCGCGCTGCCCCGGCCGCGCCCCACCGAGTTCGGCGGCGCCGGAACCGTGGCGCAGCTGCCGGCCGCCGAAGCCGGCCCCCGTCTCGTCTGGTCCGCGGGCCCCGACGGCGCTCCCGTCGCCGACGGCGCTGCGCCCGCCGAGCCTGCTCCGACGCAGCTCGCGCTCGCGCCGGTGCCGCCGCCGCGGTTCGACCGCACCGCCGCGCCGTCGCCGGCGTCGGCGGCCAGCCCCGATGCGCCGCAGGTCGCGAGCGCATTCGCTCCGAGCCCGCCCGTCCGGGCGGGGGCCGACTCGGCCTTCGCCGGTGTGGCCGGCGCGCTCGGCCTGCGCGGCGGCGAGATGCCTGCGCCGATCACGACCGCGAGCATGTCCCGAAACGATGCCCGCCCGAGCGCCGCCGAGGCCGTGGCGCAGCTGCCCCAGCCCGAGCAGGACGCCCTGCGGGCGCTCTTCGCCGCCCGCAGCATCGGCCCCGCAGCCGCCTCGACCGCTCCGGCGCGCGTCCGCGTCGCCTCGGCGAGCCTGCGCGACGGCGCCCCCACCGGTCTCGTGGCGATCCCCGCGGCGGGCCTCGCGGGCGGCTTCAGCCGGGATGCCGCAGCTCCCGCCGGCGCGTTCCGCATCGGCCCCGCCGTGCGGCGGATCGCAATCGCACAATGACGCGACGTATCGAGCGCCCGCGCGGATCGAACTAAGCAGCAATTAACACGTGAGCCTTACCAAGAGGATCGGTCCTCTCGGAGTCTCCGATCAATGACGATCCGCGCAGGCGCGATGGGGCGGACGCGCGCGACGAAAGGGGGGCGATCTCGTCCGCCGCCTGCGGGCCGCTTGGCGCTCACGATTCGTTGAAGACGACGTGAGCAGACCCGCTGATCTCTCCTAAGCTTTTCATTTTCAATAGATTTCCGGCCCGGCCTGCGCTCCGCACAGGCCGAGCGGCGTTTTTCGCGACCCGCGCCGAAACTCCCGCGCCGCCTTTCGCGAAGCTCCTCCCCATCGAGCGGACGACCCGCTCGCCCCGCCGCCTCGGCGGGATCTCGAACCCGGGAGACGGCCACGATGCCCTCTGCTTCGCCCCTTACGAGTTTGCGCGAACACGGATACGTGATCGACGCGTGATCGGAGCAGTCCTGCTCATCCGTGGAGAACCGCCTTCCAAATTCGCCTCGATCTCTTTTCTCATCGAGAGAATCTGCGTGATGCCGACGGCGGGCGCAGGATCCGCCGATCCTCCCGGCGCCTTCGTTACTTGCATGAATGCAAGTAACGCCATGCGTGCCGACGCGGTGCAAATCGGCAGAAAGGGACGAAGTACAGGGCATCGAGACGGACGCATCGTCCGCTCCCACACACAGGAGACAGACACATGACCAAGCTCAACCGCACCCTCGCCGTCGCCGCCTTCGCCCTCTTCGCCGGCCCGGCGCTCGCCGCCCCCTCCGAGGTCACCCTCTACGACGCGCCCCAGCAGATGGACTCGTTCTTCCAGGCGCAGCGCGGCGTCGCCCCGGACGTGGACGTCACCGGCTCGATCGGCGCCCCGGCCGTCGGCTCCGCCGGAACGCCCTTCTGGGCCGCCCACGAGCGGATCCGGCTGATGGCCGAGGACAACGGCTGATCCCGCCTCCCTTCACCGACGATCGACGACACCGACAATTCCCCTTCAGGAGACACGACCATGACCAAGCTCAACCGCACCCTCGCCGTCGCCGCCTTCGCCCTTTTCGCCGGCCCGGCGCTCGCCGCCCCCTCCGAGGTCACCCTCTACGACGCGCCCCAGCAGAAGGACTCGTTCTTCCAGGCGCAGCGCGGCGTCGCCCCGGACGTGAACGTCACCGGCTCGATCGGCGCCCCGGCCGTCGGCTCCGCCGGAACGCCCTTCTGGGCCGCCCACGAGCAGATCCGGCTGATGGCCGAGGACAACGGCTGATCCAGGCGCCTGCGCCCGGGCCGCACCGAACGAAGAGAGCGCCCGCCGGACCCGTCCGGCGGGCGCTCTCGCGTTCGGGTGCGGTCAGGCGTCCTGCGCCTCTTCGGCGCTGCGCTGCGCGGCGAGCGCCCAGACGGACGCGATGGGCCACCCCAGGATCGTGGCCTGAAGCAGGAGCGCACCGATGCCCGCGAGCGGGCGGCGCAGCAGGAACAGGGCGACGAAGGGCAGGACGAGGGCGAGCACGAAGGCGGCCATGTGGGGCTCCGGGGGCGAGCGCTGCATGTCGACGCAGATTAGCACCGCCGCTGGCGCCGGATATCGGGGCAATCCCGAAGGCTGACTGCCAGCCGGCTCGCCCCCCGCTCCCCGCGCGTCACGTCACCGGCGGCGTCGGCAGGATCGTCAGCTCGTGGACGTCGACGCCCGGCGGCTGGGAGAGCGCGTGGATCACGCTGCGGGCGACGTCCTCGGGGCGCAGTGCGTCGGGCTTGGGCTCGTCGAAGAAGGGGGTGTCGACCATGCCCGGCTCGATCAGCGTGACGCGCACCCCGGTGCCGGAGAGCTCCTCGCGCAGATTGTAGCCGATGGCCGAGACGGCCCATTTGCTGGCCGCGTACATCGACCCCGGCAGCACGCGCCGCCCGGCGATCGAGCCCGTGATCACGACATGGCCGCGCGCCGCCTTCACCTGCGCGAGCGTCGCGCGCAGGGTGTAGGCGACGCCCAGGATGTTGACCTCGACGATCGTACGCCAGCCCTCCGGCGGCGCGCCGGAGAAGCCGCCGGGCTCCCCGCCCGTCCCCGCATTGGCGAAGACCGCGTCGATGCGCCCGAAGCGCGCGACCACCGCCGCGGCCATGCGCTCCTGGTCGGCGAAATCCGTCACGTCGCAGACGAAGGCCGCCGCGCGGTCCGGCCCGAGTTCGGCGACGAGCCCCTCGAGCTTGTCGGCGGAGCGCGCCGCGAGCGCGAGCCGCCACCCCTCCGCCGCGGCGGCGCGCGCTGTGGCGGCGCCGATGCCGGAGGAGGCGCCGGTGATGAGCAGGACCTTGTCGTGCGGGGTGGGGGTGGGCATGGGGGCTCCTTTCGCGAATGCGAAGAGGAGAACGCCGCATAGCCCGACTCGGTCGAGACGCGGGACGAGACGCCGCGGGCCGCGAGGCTCCGGCGGCCCGCCGCGCTATTTGCGTCTTCGACGAGGCGAGGTCATGCCTGCCTGACGAACCCGTCCGCGCTCCAGAATTCACTGCCGACCTGGTGATGGCCGGTGAACAGGCCGGCGGGGTCGTAGCGCCGCTTCGTCTCGAGCAGGCGATCGTAATGTGGTCCCCATGCCATTTCGCGCCAGCGTGGCTCGAAGAAGCTCATCTCGGAGGAATAGGAGCCGGCCTCCGGCGCGACCCGCCGCAGCGGCAGCATGGCCTGCGCGATCCGCTCGGCGTCGTCGCGTAGCGCCTCGCGATCCGGCTCGCGGCCGAGCTCGCCTGGATAGACCTGCTTGGCGCCACCCGCGACGATGGCCAGCGCGAAGGCATCGAGCGCGCTCGGGTGGATCGCCGTGGCGCGCGCCTCCTCGCGCCGCTCGGGCGTCGCGCCTGCGAGGCCCTTGTTGAAATGCAGGCCGACAGCGAAGGAGCGCGAGGCTTCGACCAGCGCGCGGGCGGCCTCCGTGCGGTGCTCCGCGCGCAAGAGCCGCTCGGGGAGCCAGAGGCTCTCGTAGCCCGAGAGGAAGATGCCGACTTCCGAATCGTTGCCGCTCCACCAAAACCGGCCCGGCTTCGCGTCACCCCGCTCGTCGACGATGATCGAGGAGCGGTGGTGCGCCGCGCGATAGTCGAAGTCCCACCAGTGCCGCCCCGGCATGGTGACGATCCGCGCCTCATCGGCCTCGGCGACGTCGCCGGGATGATCCGCGATCCAGGCGTCGACGGGCGCCCAGGCGGCGCGGGCCTCGTCGGCGGAGAGGCTCTGGAACACCATGGCGATGTCGAGCGTGTCGTCGGGATGAAGGAAGACCTGCTCACCCCAATGCGGGGTGACGAGCGTCTCGCTCGCGAAGGCGCAGAACGCTTCGACGAGCCGCGCGAAGGCCTCGGGCGAAGAGGCGCGGATCCTGCGGCCGTAGAAGCCGAAGGTCTCCGGCAGGGGGCGCGTCGCGAGCGTCAGGCGGGTCGTCACGCCGAAGCCGGCGCCGCCGCCCTTCAGTGCCGAGAACAGGTCCGGATCGGAGCAGGCGTTGACGACCCGCACGCGCCCATCCGCGGTGACGATCTCGGCCTCGAGCAGGCTCGCCGCGGCGAGGCCGCCGTATTTCGAGAAGCTGCCGAAGCCGCCGGTCTGGACGTGTCCCCCGACGCCGACGCTGGTGCAGCCGCCGCCCTGCACGAATCGACCCGCGTCGGTCACGACGGCCTCGTAGAGCTGGATGAACTTCGCCCCCGACCCGACGCTCACGGCCTGCTGCGGCGCGACCGTGCCGGCACAGCCATGCGGGACGAACGCATCGTGGAGCGTGATCGAGTCCATCCGCCGCGTCCACAGGAGCAGGCTGTCCGGCGCACTCGACTGGCCGAGATAGGAATGCGCGCCGCCCTTGACCACGAGGCGCAGATTGCGCTCGCGGGCGAAATCGACGATGGCCGCGACGTCCTGCGGCGTCTCGGGCTCGGCGACGTAGACGCTCGGCGCGGAAGTCCAGGCATCGACCCAGCCGGTGGTCTGCGTCGCGCCGGGCTGATCCTGGATGTAGAACGGGTTGGCGAGATCGGTGAGCGCGCTCTCGCACAAGGCGCCGTCGGGCGTTCGGGCGCAGGCCGCCAGAGGGGACGCGACGCGCTGCAGCCGGCCGCCGAGACGATCGGCGAGGCCCTGCCACTCGGCCGCGCTAGGCCAGTGCGGATCGAAGGGCCGCACGCGCCGCGGCGCCCGTGCGGGCGTCGTCGCACGCGCTGCGCCCTCGGATGCGGTGGCGAGGGCGGCGAGGGCGGCGGCTCCCTTGAGCAGATCGCGGCGGCGCATGGTGTCTCTCCCGTCCCGAGCCGATGGTCGTTCGAAGCGAAGCCGCAGGCTCTCATGAGCCGGTTTCGATCTTCTTGACGCTACGGAAGACCGCGCCCGGCAGGACGGTGAGTCTCGGCTGCGAAGCACGTCGCGATCGAGTTCGCGCGCTGTCTCGGGAAGACGACCCGCGATCGCTCACGCCATGCCGAGCGCCTGCATGTAGAGCTCGAGGATCGCCTCCTCCTCCTGGCGCTCGGACGCGTCCTTCTTGCGGATGCGCAGGATCTGGCGAACCGCCTTGGCGTCGAAGCCGCGGCCCTTGAGCTCGGCGAAGACGTCCTTGATGTCGCTGGAGATGCCGGCCTTCTCCTCCTCGAGCCGCTCGATGCGCTCGATGAACTGGCGGAGCTCGTCGGCGGCGACCCCGGAATCGGCGACGTCTGCGACCATGGCGATGTGTCCTCTCGGGAATGGATGGCGCGGCGGGATCGCGGCCCGCGCGCAGGCGATGTCGGAGGGTTGCGATAGCCGCGCCGGCGGGCCGGCGCAAGGGCACGATGGCCACAGGCGCGGGCTTGTGGGAATTGCGGGGATAGGTGGCTCCGACGCCACCCGAATCACCCCAACAGCTCCCCCACCAGCGGATTCGGGAACCGCCGCCGCAGCGTGATCGCGTAGAAACCCTCCGTCAGCCGCGGAACGCGGGCGCGCTCGACCAGCGCGCCGCTCTCCAGCTCGTCGCGCACGACGATGGGCGGGACCAGCGTCAGGCCGTCGCTCTCGCGGGCGAGGAGGCGCAGCATGGCCATGTCGTCGACCTCGGCGAGGATGGTGGGGCGCACGCGGGCGGCGTCGCAGAGGCGGTCGAAGGCGAGCCTGATCTCGCTCTCGGCGGAGGGCAGCACCATGGGCGCGCCGTCGAGATCCTCCGGCACGCGCAGCGGCGGGGCGTCGGGGATCGGGCGGCCGACGATCGAGACCGGCTGCTCGTCGAGGAGGCGGCTCTCGCGGGGGGCGGCGGCGTCGCTCGGCGCGGGGGCGTTGGCGAGAACGAGGTCGAGCTCGTGCGCGTCGAGCCGCGCCAGGAGCTCGCGCAGGGTGCCCGAGCGCAGGACGAGGTCGAGATCGGCGCGGCCGATCAGCGGGCGCAGGAGCGCCAGCTGGAAATTGCGCGAGAGCGTGGCGATGGCGCCCACCCGCAGCGCCCGGCGCGCGCCGCCGGGGCGCTCCCGCAGGGTCGAGACCAGCTCGTCCCCGGTCTTGAAGACGCTGTCGGCGTAGTCGAGCGCGATGCGGCCCGCCTCCGTGAGCTCGAGCCGCTTGCCCGCGCGGGTGAAAAGCGCATGGCCGAGTTGCTCCTCCAGCGAGCGCAGCTGCACCGACAGCGCCGATTGCGAGACGTTGAGCCGCCGCGCGGCGCGCGTCAGCCCGCCCTCGTGGGCGATGGACCAGAAGTAGCGCAGGTGGTGGTAGTTCAGCGCGGCCATGGGATCATTCTACTCAAACGAACGTTTCGATGCAATCTTTGAATTTTTCAGAATTCGCTCGCCCGCCTATATCCGGAGCCACGATGGCTTGATCCGGAGAACCCCGTATGCCCGCCCTGCTCGCCCTGCTCGCCGCCCTCGGCCCCGCCGCCCTCCTCCTCGTCGGCCTGACGCCCACCGCGCGCGCCAACGCAGACCCACGCCGCATGGCGGGCCGCGCCCGGCTCGCCGCCTTCACGGCGTTCGGCGGCGGCATCGCGACCGGGCTCGCGGTGATCGCGGCCGGGCCGCTCTACACCGGCACGCTGGGGGTCGGCGGGGTGGGCCTCGCGCTCTATGCCGACGCCTTCTCCGCGGTGATGCTGATCCTGGTGGGCTTCGTGGGCGCGATCGTGGTCGCCTACTCGAAGAACTACCTCGCGGGGGACCCCGACCAGGGCCGCTTCTTCAAGCGCCTGTCGATCACGCTCGCGGCGGCGCTCCTGCTGATGGCGTCGGGCAACGTCTTCCAGCTCGTCCTCGCCTGGGTCGCGACGAGCCTCGCGCTGCATCAGCTCCTGACCTTCTACAAGGACCGGCCGCAGGCGGTGCTCGCGGCGCGCAAGAAGGCGCTGGCGAGCCGCGCGGGCGACGTCGCGCTCGTCGTGGCCGCAGGGCTGCTCCTTTCCGTGTTCGGCACGCTCGAGATCCCCGCGCTGCTCGAAGGGGCGCGCACGCTCGCCGCGACGGGCGAGACGCCCGGGCTGGTGCACTTCGCGATCCTGCTCGTCGTCGTCGCCGCCCTGGTGAAGTCGGCGCAGTTCCCCCTGCACGGCTGGCTCGGCGAGGTGATGGAGACGCCGACCCCGGTCTCGGCGCTGCTGCACGCCGGCATCATCAACGCCGGCGGCTTCCTGATCGTGCGGCTCTCGCCGCTGGTGGCGCTCTCCGCTCCCTCGATGGACGTGCTCGCCCTGGTGGGCGGCTTCACCGCGCTGTTCGGCTCGCTGGTCATGCTCACCGTGCCGAGCGTGAAGGTGGCGCTCGCCTATTCCACCACCGCGCAGATGGGCTTCATGCTGCTGCAATGCGGGCTCGGCGCCTTCTCGGCGGCGGCGTTGCACATCGTGGCGCACGCACTCTACAAGGCCCACGCCTTCCTCTCCTCCGGCTCGGCGGTCGAGGCGATCCGCGCGGCCGCTCCCGCCGAGGCGGCGAAGATGCCCAACCTCGCCGTCTACGGCGGCGCGCTCGCGGCCTCGGTGGCGCTGACGCTGGCGGTGGGGGCTCTGTTCGGCGAGAGCGTTCTCGCCAACCCCGGCGCCTTCGCGCTCGCCGCCGTCGTCGCGCTCGGCGTCGCCCACTACCTCGCGACCGTGCTCTCCACCGAGAACGCCGCCAAGGCGGCGGGATCGGCGGCGGCGCTCGCGTGCCTGGTGGTGGTCGCCTATTACGGGTTCCAGACCGCCGCCGCGTGGCTCCTCGCGGACGCCGTCGCGCCGAGCCAGCCGCTGGAGGGCGCCTTCGACGGCTTCGTCGTGACGCTCGTCGTCGTCTCCTTCGCCGCTGCGCTCGCGATCCAGACCTTCGCGCCGGCGCTGGCGAAGCACCGCCCCTTCGCGGCCCTCTACGTCCATATCGCCAACGGCTTCTACGTGAACGCCTACGCCACCCGCCTCGCCGCCCGGCTCGCGCCGGTCACGGTCACCAAGTCCTGATGCAGACGTCGTCCTGATCCCGGAGGCCACCGTGATGACCAAGACCAACCCCGCCGATCTCTCCGCAGACCAGGCCACGCTCGCCCGCGCCGAGACGGTGGGCGACCGGGAGACGACCGTCTCCCCCGCGAACCTCCAGGCCGACGTCGTTCATGCGGACGTGGCGACCGCATGCGGCCGGATCGCGCCGCTCTGGCCCCTGAAGCACTTCGTCGCGGTCAACCCCTATCTCGGGCTCACCGAGCAGAGCTTCCCCGAAGCCGCCTCGACGCTGGCGCGGGTGTCCGGCGCGCGGCTGACGATGCCGCGCTCCTACTACGCGGGCAAGCATGCGGCGGGCGAGATCACCGACGCGGACCTCGCCCGGGCGCTGCACGGCGCGGGCAAGGGAGCGCCAGCCGATCTCGCGGTCCTGAAGAAGACGATGGCGCAGGACGCCGCGATCAGCCCCCTCGCCACGACCGCGGCCGAGACGATCGACGGCGCGACCGGGCGCGATCCCGCGGCCGGGGCCGCCGCGCTCGTGGTCGAGGCGATCTCGACGTTCTGCGCACGCTACTTCGACGAGGGCCAGGCGCTGTGGCGGGCGCCGTTCCGCGACGCGGGCCTCTACGCCGCATGGCGGGCACAGGCCCGGTTCGACCGGACGCCCGAGGTGATGGGCTTCCCCGGCTTCCGCAAGGCGCTCGCCGCGCTGCCGGAGGACGCGGACGCAGCCATCGCCGCCGCGCTCGCACAGCTCGAGGTCGGAGATGCGGCGCGAGCGGACTACCTGCACCGGGCGCTTGTCACGATCAACGGCTGGGCGTCCTACGCGCGCTACCTGGTCTGGCAGGCGGAGCTCGACGGCGGGACCGACCCCGTTCTGAAGGAGCTCCTCGCGGTGCGGCTGTCCTACGACGCCGCGCTGCTGGCGGCGACGCCGCGGGCGCGGGCAGCCTGGCAGGAGGCGCTCATCCGGATGAGCGCGCCGCGCGCGCTCGACCCCGAGCGGGTCGTCGACGCGATCCTTCAGGACGCCGCCGAGATCGCGCATCGGCGCGGGCTCGTAGCGAAGATGGTCGCGGGCGCCGCCGCGGCGGCCGCGGCGTCCGCGCCGGCCGAGCGGCCCGCGGTGCAGGCCGCCTTCTGCATCGACGTGCGCTCGGAAGTGTTCCGGCGGGCGCTGGAGACGGTCGCGCCCGACGTGCAGACGATCGGCTTCGCCGGCTTCTTCGGCCTGCCCATCGAGGTCGTGCCGCTCGGCCGGCATCGGGGCGGGGCGCAGTGCCCGGTCCTGCTCAAGCCCGCCTTCGTGGTGTGCGAGGAGATCAAGGACGCGAGCGCGCCCGAGCGGGAGGAGATCGCGGGCGTGCGCAAGATGCGCCAGGATGCGGCGAAGGCGTGGAAGACCTTCAAGCAATCGGCCGTGTCCTCCTTCGCCTATGTCGAGGCGACGGGGCTCCTGTTCGCGGGCAAGCTCGTCGGCGATTCGCTCGGGCGGACCCGGCCGGTGACGCATCCCGCGGTGCACGGGCTCGACGCGGCGGCGGCGAAGCGGCTCGCGCCCTCGATCGCGTCCTCGCAGATCGGCGGGCGGATCGCCGGCATCACCGCCGCGCAGCGCCTCGCCACGGCGCAGACGGTGCTCAAGGCCATGTCGATGACCGGGCCCTTCGCCCGGCTGATCGTGCTCGCCGGCCACGGCTCCTCGACGGTGAACAACCCGCACGCGTCGGGCCTCGATTGCGGCGCCTGCGGCGGCCATACCGGCGAGGCCAACGCCCGCGTCACCACCGCCATCCTCAACGATCCGGCCGTGCGCCAGGGCCTGAAGGAGGCCGGCCAGGGCCTGCCGGACGACACCTGGTTCGTGCCGGCGCTGCACGACACCACCACCGATGAGGTGGAGCTCTACGATCTGGAGCTGATCCCGCCGAGCCACGCCGACGACCTCGCGCAGCTCGAGGCCTGGCTCGCCCAGGCCGGCGCCCTGACGCGGCTCGAGCGCTCGGCGCTGCTCGGCCTCGACGCGCCGGGCGCGGACGTCGACGGCCAGGTCCTGGCGCGGTCGAAGGACTGGTCGCAGGTGCGGCCCGAATGGGGGCTCGCCGGCTGCGCCGCCTTCGTGGCGGCGCCCCGGGCGCGCACCCGCGGCGTCGATTTCGGCGGGCGGAGCTTCCTGCACGATTACGAGTGGCAGGCGGACGAGGGCTTCGGGATTCTCGAGCTGATCATGTCGGCGCCGATGGTCGTCGCCTCCTGGATCAGCCTGCAGTACTACGGCTCATCGGTCGACAACGTCGCCTTCGGCTCCGGCAACAAGGTGCTGCACAACGTGGTGGGCGGGCTCGGCGTGCTCGAGGGCAACGGGGGCGACCTGAAGGTCGGCCTGCCGTTGCAATCGGTGTCGGACGGGGCGCGTCTCGTTCACGAGCCGCTGCGACTCAACGTCTTCATCGAGGCGCCGACGGAGGAGATGAACCGCATCATCGCCAGGCACGAGGGCGTGCGCCGCCTCGTCGACAACGGCTGGCTTCACCTGTTCCAGCTCGCGAACGAGGGGAAGACGGTGCGCCGCTACGTTGGCGCGCTGGCGTGGGAGACGGTGGAAGGGTGAGCGACGGCGCCGGGGGCGCTCAAGCCCCCGCGCGACCCGTCCCCGCCCAGCGGACGATGTCCAGCATCACCTCGCCGAGCGCCGCCTCGAGGCCGAGCATCGCCGCGCGGCCCTCGATCGCGGCGACCGGCGCGCTGGCGGAGAAGACCTCGGCGGCGGCGACCGAGCCATTGCGCTCGTCGACGGCGCGCACCGCCACCTCGACCACGGCGAGGTTCGTCTGCGCGTCGACCCAGAAGGTGCGGATCGTCGAGTTGAGCTGGTAGTTCGGCGTGACGCGGTCGCCCGGGCGGGCGACGCCGCCGATGCGGCTCGCGTTCTCGAAGGTCTCGACGAGACGGGTCTGGACGAGGGCGGGCAGCTGGTCGGCGTAGCGCACCCCGGGCAGGTAGGACAGCGCGCCGCCGGGCTCCCGCACCACCACGCGCTCGGAGGCGTAGAGCTCGATCGCGGAGGGCTCGACGACGAGGACCAGCCCCGGCAAGCGCATCGGCGCGGAGACGCGGTCCACCGGCGCCGCGAGCCCGTAGGTGACGAGCGCCGGCGCGGAGGCGCAGCCGGCGAGCAGCCCCACGAGCGCCGTTGCGATCGCGATCCGCGCCGCGCTCCTGCCTGCCGTTTCGTTCCTCACGTCACGCCCCCGTTCCATACGCACGTTCCGACACGCCGACCCTCTGGGCCACTCAAGACCCAAGCGCCGCCGTGCGTCAACGCCGGCCCTGATATTCGCGAACCCCGCCGCCGTCTTCGCCGCCGAAGATCACCTGCGACGGGTCGCGCTCGATCGAGCGCACGGCGCTGCCGATCGACTGGAGCGTGCGCCGCCCCTCCTCGGCCAGGGCGCGCACCTCCTGCAGGCCCGGCCCCGCGAAACGGTTCAGGTTGGTGGACAGTTCCGCCGTGCGCGTGTCGAGGTTGTCGGCGAGCGTCCGAATGGAGGCGGCCGCCTCGCGGATCTCGTCGAACAACCGCTCGCCCTCCTCACCGGCGGCGGTGCCGAGGAAGTCCTCCGCCGCCGCGAGCACGCGGTCGACGCGACCGGCGGAGGCGTCGAGCTGCTCCGATATGGAGACGGCGTTGGCGATCACCTGGTCGATCTCGTCCGCGTTGCCGCCGAGCGATTCGGAGAAGGTCTCGACGTTGGCGATCACGCGCTCGATGCGCTCGGAGTCGATCGCGCTCGCGATGCGGCCGATCTCCTCCAGCGCCCGGGTGACGTTCTCGCGGTTGTCGGCGAGCGTCTGGGAGAAGACGCGGGCGTTCTCCACCGTCTGCGAGACGGCGGCCGGGTCGACGGCGCCCACCAAGGTCTCGACCCGCCCGATCGCGCCGTCGAGGCGCGTCGAGGTCTCCGACAGGTTCTGCGTGAGCGTCTCGGCGTTGGTGATGACCCGGCCCACCGCCTCACGGTTGGCGGCCAGCGTCTGGGAGAAGCCCTCGATGTTGCCCAGCGTCGACTGCAGCACGGCGGGGTCGATCGCCGCCGCGATCCGCCGTGCCTCGGTCAAGGTGGCGAGCAGGTCCTCACGCGTGTCGGCGAGGGTCTGCGAGAAGGCACGGGCGTTCTCGAGCGTCGCGGACACCGTCGCGGGGTCCACCGCCGACACGAGGGCGTCGACGCGGCCCACCGCGCCGTCGAGCCGCGAGGCCGTGCCCTCGAGCGTCTGCGTCAGCGTGCGGGCGTTGGAGATGATCGCCTCGACGCCCTCCCGGTTGGCCGCAAGCGTCTGCGAGAAGGCCTCCACGTTGGCGAGCGTCGACTCGACCCGCGCGGGGTCCACCGACGCGACGAGTGCGTCGATCTCGCCGAGCGTCCCCTGCAGAGTCTCGGAGGCCGTGTTGAGCCGGCTCGTGAGCTGCGCCGCCTGGGAGAGCACCTGGTCGATGTTCTCGCGATTGGCCGCCACCGTCTCGGAGACGCCCTCGACGTTGGCGAGCGTGGCGTCGAGCCGCTGGGAGGACTGGGCGAGGTTCTCGGTCAGGGTCGCCGTCGAGCCGATGACGCGGTCGAGCGCCTCGCGGTTCTCGACGAGAGTCTGCGAGAAGTCGCGCACGTTCGTGACCGTCGCGTCGATCGCCGCGGCGTCGAGGGCGCCGACGAAGGCGCGGACGTCGGCGACCGTCTCCTCCACGCCGCCGGCGGCCTCGTTGAGACGCGAGACGAGCTGTGCGGCGTCGTCGAAGGCCTGCGTGAGCTGAGGCTGGCTGTCCGCGAGCGTGCGCGTGAAGCTCTCGACGTTCTCCACCGAGCGCGCGACGCTCTCCGCGTCGATCGCGGCGACGACGGCGTTGACGTTGCGCGACAGCTCATCGAGCGAATCCGCGAGCGGGGCGATGCGCTCGGCCGCCGCGCCGACCTGCTCCAGGAAGCGGTCGATGTTGGGGGCGTTGTCCGCCAGCGCTTGCGAGAAGCGCTCGACGTTCTGCACGGTGTTGGCGATCGCCTGGTCGTTCCCGGCGACGAGCGCGTCGAAACGGTCGAAGACGTCGGAGGCGCGCCGCGCGATGTTGCGCGCGCTCTCGATCAGGTCCTGGAAGTCCGAGGGCTCGGCGACGATGGTCGGCAGGTCCGTCATGTCCGGCTCGATCAGCGGCGGCGCGTCCGGATCGCCGCCCGACAGGGAGACCGAGGCGATGCCGGTGAGCCCTGAGAACTCGAGCCGCGCCGTCGTGTCCGCACGCAGCGGCGTGGAGGGGTCGACGGCCACGCGGGCGACGACGTTGGATGGATTCTCGCGCGAGATCGCGAGATCGAGAACCTCGCCGACCCGGATGCCGTTGAAGTTGACCGGCGCCCCCCGGGAGAGACCCGATACCGAGCCTTGGAAGAGAAGGCGCAGCTGCGCCCGCTCGCGCCCCGTGTCGCTCACCGCGAACCAGTAGACGAACAGGAACGCCGCCGCGACGACGAGGAGCGTGAACAATCCGATGAGGGCGTAGTTGGCGCGGGTTTCCATATGTCGTCCTCACGCGCTCTCGGTCGCGACCGCGCGCGCGCGCTTGCCGTGGAAATAGGATCTCACCCAAGGGTGCTCCGAGGCGAGCATCGTCTCGATCGGCCCTTGCGCGATCACCCGCTGGTCCGCGAGCGCCGCGATGCGGTCGCAGACCGTGAACAGGCTGTCGAGATCGTGGGTGACCATGTAGACCGTCAGGCCGAGCGTGTCGCGCAAAGTCGCGATCAGCTCGTCGAAATCGGCCGCGCCGATCGGGTCGAGACCCGACGTCGGCTCGTCGAGGAAGACGATGTCGGGATCGAGCGACAGCGCGCGGGCGAGCGCCGCGCGCTTGATCATGCCCCCGGAGAGCTCGGAGGGGAACTTGTCGGCGGCATCGCGCTTGAGGCCGACCATCTCGATCTTGAGCATGGCGAGGTCGTCCATCATCCCCTGCGACAGGGTCCGGTGCTCGCGCATCGGCATCTGCACGTTCTGCCTCACGGTGAGGCCGGAGAACAAGGCGCCGTTCTGGAACAGGACGCCCCAGCGCGTCTCCATCTCTCGCCTCTCGCGGGCGGAGAGGCCGGACCGGTCGCGCCCGAAGACCTCGATCGTGCCCGCGCGCGTCGGCAGGAGCCCGAGGATGGCGCGGGTGAGAACCGACTTGCCCGTGCCCGAGCCGCCGACGAAGCCGAGGATCTCGCCGCGGTAGACGTCGAGATCGAGGTGCTTGAAGATCGTCTTGTCGCCGAAGCCGACCTCGAGGTCGCGCACGCGGATGATCGGCTCCGCGTCGCGCGGCGCCGGGCCCCTGTCGTCGATGTGCTGCGCGGGCTCTGTCATCGTCTCCAGCATGGGCTCAATAGTCCAGCGCGGCGAAGAACATGGCGAAGACGCCGTCGAGCACGATGACCATGAAGATGGCCTTCACCACCGACGCGGTGACGTGCTGGCCGAGCGATTCCGCCGAGCCCTTCACCGCCAGGCCCTCGATGCAGGCGATCACGCCGATGACGACCGCCATGAAGGGCGCCTTGATCATGCCGACGAGGAAGGTCGAGAGGTCGATCGCCTCGCGCAGCCGCATCAGGAACACGTCGGGGCTCACGCCGCCGTACACCCAGGCGACGAGGCCGCCGCCGAGGATCGCCGCGAGCGAGGCGCAGAAGGCCAGCAGCGGCAAGCCGATGACGAGGCCTAGGATGCGCGGCACGACGAGCACCTCGATCGGGTCGAGGCCCATGACGCGCAGCGCGTCGATCTCCTCGCGCATCTTCATCGCGCCGATCTCCGCGGTGAAGGCGGAGCCGGAGCGGCCGGCGACCATGATGGCCGACAGGAGCACGCCGAGCTCGCGCAGCACGAGGATGCCGATCAGGTCGACCGCGAAGGTCGCCGCGCCGAACTGGAGCAGCTGGAAGATGCCCTGCTGGGCGATGATGGCGCCGACGACGAAGGAGATCAGCAGCACGATCGGAAGGCCGCGCAGGGCGATCTGGTCGATCTGGTTGACGAGCGCGGTGAAGCGGAAGGTCCAGGGCCGCATCACCACGCGGATCAACGCGCTCACGAACTCGCCCAGGAACACGATGCCGGCGACGAGGTCGCGCCCGGCGTCGACCATGGTCTGGCCGACCATGGCGAGAAAATCGACGAACGGCGAGGTGCGGGCCTGCTCGGGCAGCTTCAGCTCGGCGCTGGCGATCTCCCGCATCAGCGTCTCGTGCGCGGGTTGCGCGTTGCGCAGCGCGACGCTCGTCCCCGACGCCGCCAGCGCGCGCCGCGCGCGGTCGATCACGACCGCGCCGGCCGTGTCGAGCCGGTCGACCGCCGCGAGATCGATCACGAGGTCGGACCGTCCCCGCCCGGCCTCGCCGATGGCCGCGGCACAGCGCTCGAGCGTCTCGCCGAACGTCGCCGTCCAGTCTCCCGACAGCGCGAGCGCGCCCGGTCCGGCTTCCGCCTGCGGAGCCGGCCGGCGCTCCCCCGGGGGAGCCGTCGTTTCGATCGCGTCGCTCACGGGCACGGTGGGTCCCGTCAATCGCCAATACGCATGGTGCATCGGTGATAGCGCGCACGGGCTTCCCGAGTCGAGGGCATCCGCGGTATTGATCCGACATGTCGCATCGAAGCCTCACCGTCGCCACCGAGTCCTTCCCGATCGCGGGGCGTTTCACCATCTCCCGCGGATCGCGCACGGAGGCGGTCGTCGTCTGCGTGACGCTGGAGCAGGACGGCGCCGTCGGCCGCGGCGAATGCGTGCCCTACGCCCGCTACGGCGAGAGCGTCGAGGGCGTGATCGCGCAGATCGAGGCGATCCGCCCCGCGCTCGTCTCCGGCATGAGCCGCGAGGCGCTCCAGGCCGCGCTGCCGCCGGGCGCCGCGCGCAATGCGGTCGACTGCGCGCTGTGGGATCTCGACGCCAAGCGCTCGGGCGTCCCCGCCAACGTCACCGCCGGCGTCGACCGCCTGCGCCCGGCGACCACCGCCTACACCATCTCGCTCGACACGCCCGAGGCGATGGAGGCGGCCGCGGCGAAGGCGGCCGCGCGGCCGATCCTCAAGATCAAGCTCGGCTCCCCGGAGGGCGACCTCGCCCGCATATCCGCGGTGCGCCGCGGCGCGCCCGACGCGACCCTGATCGCCGACGCCAACGAGGGCTGGACGCCCGACTCCGTCGCGGCCCACGTCGCGGCCTGCGCGGATGCCGGCTTCGCCCTCGTCGAGCAGCCCCTCCCCGTCTCGGCCGACGAGGCGTTGCGCGGGATCGCGCGCCCGGTGCCGCTCTGCGCCGACGAGAGCGCCCACGACCGCACCAGCCTGCCGCGGCTCGTCGGCCTCTACGACCTGATCAACATCAAGCTCGACAAGACCGGCGGCCTCACCGAGGCGCTGGCGCTCGCCGAGGAGGCGCAGGCCCGCGGCATGGGGATCTTCGTCGGCTGCATGCTGGCGTCGTCGCTCGCGATGGCGCCCGCGATGCTGCTCGCGCCCCGCGCCCGCTTCGTCGACCTCGACGGCCCGCTCCTGCTGGCGCGCGACCGCGAGCACGCGCTGCGCTACGAGGGCTCGCTGGTGCACCCGCCCGAGCGGGCGCTGTGGGGGTGAGCCGGCTCACGCCACCGCGTTGCCGGTGACCGTCAGGTGCGGGAAGCGGCCCGCATCGCGCGCGAGGTCGTCCGAAACCACCTCCCGCCAGCGCTCGCCGACGATCGCCCCGCGCCGCGCGCCGCTGATCAGGTTCGTCGCGACGAGCACCGCGCCGACGCCCTCGACGACGCTCACCCCGATGCCGAAGCCGCAATCGCGCACGACGTTGCCGGTGATGGCGACGTCGCGCAGGTAGGGCCCCCAGCCGGCGCGGATGCCGTGGTCGGGGGTTCCCTCCACCACGTTGCCGATCACCGTCGCGTCGCCCTCGACGGCGATCCCGAAGGTGAAGCCGGTGTCCTCCGGCTCCGGCGCGACGGTGCGCACGATGTTGCGCACGACGTTGCCCGAGACGACGCACAGCCGCCCGCCCTCGTTCAGGTTCGAGCAGCTGATGCCGCTGCTCGCCCCGTCGACCACGTTCGAGGCGATGATCGCCCCCTCGAAGCCGAACTCGACGAAGATCGCGTTCTCGCCGCTGGCGCGCGCATGGTTCGAGACGATCTGCACGCCGTCGCCGGCGTTGTTTCGAACGGCCGAATAAGCGCAGTCGACCATGACGTTGTCGGCGACGACGACGCCCCCGGCGCGGAAGACGTTGACGCCGTTGCCGCGCTGGCCGGTGCCCCCTCCCCGCGCGGCGATCCGCTCGATCCGGTTGCCCACCACCTGCGCGCCGTCGAAGCCCTTCTGCGAGCGCCAGATCAGGACGCCGTTGTTCAGGCAGTCGGCGATGGCGTTGCCGGCGACGAGGAGCCCCGTCGCGTCCGTCGAGAACAGGGCGACGTCGGCGCGGGCGATGGCGCAGGTGGCGACCCGGCCGCCGCAACGCGACAGCAGCAGGGCGACGCCCGGCGCGTCCTCCAGCGCGACGTCCTCCACCACGAGCTCCGGCACCGCCTCCGCGTCGATCAGCGCCGCCCCGCCGGAGCCCGCGCCGAGGCCCTGGAGCGTGATCCCCGCGATCCGCGCGGCGCCGATCCCCTCGGCGCGCAGGAGCGGCCCGGCCGAGCCCTGGCGCAGGCGCGCCGTGCGCGGACCGACCAGGCTCGTCCCGGCGGGGAGCCTGAGCGTCGCCGACACGGTGTCGCCCGGCGCGAGCGCCAGCGGCCGGCCGGCGGCGGCTGCGGCGTCGAGCGCGCGCTGGAGGGCGGCGGTCTGGTCCGAGCCGTCGGGCCGCACGCCGAAGGTCTCCGCGGCCACGGCCGCGGCGTGCGCGTCCCCGCCGACGAGGCTCGCGCCGGCGAGCGCCGAGCCCGCGGCGGCCGCGCCGAGAAAGGCCCGGCGATCCGGGCGGGGCGGGAACGGATGGGGCATCATGCGCGTGGTCTCCTGATCGGACGACCCTCGCACGGCGACGGTTGACGCCGGGTTTGCGCGCGGCGACACAGGGAGAACCGCCCATCCGGGCTCCACGACACGCGAGACCCCGCCTTGTCCGCCCTCACCGTCTTCCTCGGCGCCGGTCTCGGCGGCGTCCTGCGCTGGCTCGTCGGCCTCGCGGCGCTGCGGGCCTTCGGGCCGGCCTTCCCTTGGGGAACGCTCGCGGTGAACGTGGCGGGCTGCTTCGCGATCGGCGTGGTCGCCGCGCTCGTGGCGACGCGGCTGCCGGGCGAGACGGCGCGGCTGTTCCTCATGACGGGCCTGCTCGGCGGCTTCACCACCTTCTCCGCCTTCTCGCTCGACGCCGTGGCCCTCTGGGAGCGCGGCGCGCTCGGGCTCGCCGGGGCCTATGTCGCGGCCTCGGTGCTCGTCTCGATCGCGGCGGTCGTCGCGGGGCTGGCGCTCGGGCGCGGGATCGCCGGCTGACGCGCCGGCGCGTCAGTTCCCGCTGGTCTGCACGCCGCTCGCTTCCCAGGTCGCGAAGGCCTCGTCGAGGATGCGGTCGCCGGACGTGCCCTTCTCGAAGGAGAGGATGGCGCGCTGCCCGGAGGCGAGGCGGATCGGCAGGTCGATCCAGTTGCGCTCGGTGAGCAGGGTCGTGTTGCGCTCGATGTCCCGCGGCAGGTTCGACAGGCCGATCAGGAAGAGGTTGTCGCGCACCGGCACGGGCAAGCCGGCGACCGGCGCGCCGCGGATCGTCTCCTCGTCCTTGAGCTGGAGCAGCCCGATGTCGCGCACCCGCCGCGATTCGAGCGTGCCGGTCTCGAAGGTGAGATCGATCGTGTGCGACGCCGGCAGCGTCGGGTCGAGATTGCGCCGGATCAGCAGGACGAGCCGCAGCTCCGGCTCCGGTATCTCGACCGTGGCGCGCACCACCGGCTCGCCCTGGCCACCGGGATCGAGCTGCCACACGGCGCGGCCGGCGCCCGCGCGGGGCTGCCCCTGCGGATTGAGCGGATCCTCCTCGTAGAGCACCGCGCGCTGCGCGACGGCGATCCCCTCCTGCGCCCCACCGACGGCAGGGGGCGGCGCGGTCGGGCTCGCGAGCCCGCCGGCCTGGCCGCTCGGCGGCGCCGCGGGCGCGGGCTCGCCACCGATGCGCTCGACGACCTTGCCGTCCTCGACGGGTGCGGGGCTTTCGACGGCGGCCGTCGGGGCCTGCGCCACGAGATCCACCGGATCGTCCCGCAGCGACAGCGCGGTCGCGGCGATCGCGCCGATGACCGCGGCGAGGGCGCCGGCGATGATCGCGATCCGCGCGCGCCCGCCGCCGGTGCGCTCGGTCTTCGGATCGATGCGCGGGCGCGCCCGGGCGCCGGGCGGCTGGGTCGTCTCCCGCCCGGTTCTGTCGCTCCCGGTTCTCTCGCCCCCCGAGGCCGCGCGCGTGTCAGGGGCGTCAGGGGAGTCAGAGGCGTCCTGGGCCTCGCGCAGCGCGCTCCTGCGGCCGTTGGTGAGGCGGACCGTGGAGCCGCTGTCGACGAGGTCGTCGTAGGCCGGCTGGCGGCGGCTCGGCGGGACGGTGAACGGCGAGAGCTCGCGCCCCTCCGCCGCGCCGGGCGCGGCCGAGGGCTTCGCGAGCGCGACACCCGCCGCGGCGAGCCGCGGCTCGGGCTGCGGGAGGGCCTCCGCCTCTGGATAGGGCTCGAAACGGGGCTGCGGGGCGGGCTGGGGCTCCGCCTCGGGATAGCGCTCGGGCCCGGCGAAGCGCTCCTCGTCCGCGTAGGGCTCCTCGTTGTCGAAGGGCTCCTCTTCCGGATACGGTTCCGGAGCGGCATGGGCCGCGGGCAGGGGCGCAGCAGCGGGCGGAGCGTAGTCCGCCTCCACCCGCATGATGGCGTCGTCGAGCGCGGCGCCCTCGCGGTCGATGTCCTCGTCCGACAGGGGCGGATCGAGCGAGCGCAGCTGATCCATCAGGGCCGCGCGCGCGCGATCGTACACCGCGCCCCGCATGGCGGGCGACGGATCCGAGAGGCCCTGCACGGCGCGGGCGATCAGTGGGTAGTAATCGGCCATCGAGAGAATGACTGTCCTGAAGCGGAGCGCGCCGTCAAGCCTCGAACGGATTCGTCACCAGGATGGTGTCGTCTCGCTCGGGGCTCGTCGAGAGGAGCGCGACCGGCGCGCCGATCAGCTCCTCGATGAAGCGCACGTATTTCACCGCCTGGGCGGGAAGATCCGCCCAGGAACGCGCGCCGGCCGTGGAGCCCGACCAGCCTTCGAATTCCTTGTAGACCGGCTCGATTCGCGCCTGCGCATCCTGCGCCGCAGGAAAGTGGTCGATCGTGTCGCCATCAAGGCGGTAGCCGACGCAGACCTTCAAGGTCTCGAACCCGTCGAGCACGTCGAGCTTGGTCAGCGCGATGCCGTCGATGCCCGACGTCCGCACGGTCTGGCGCACCAGCATGGCGTCGAACCAGCCGCAGCGGCGCTTGCGCCCCGTCACCGTGCCGAACTCGCGCCCGCGCTCGCCGATTCGCTCGCCGACCTCGTCGACGAGCTCGGTCGGGAACGGCCCCTCCCCCACCCGGGTCGTGTAGGCCTTGGCGATGCCGAGAACGTAGCCCACCGCGCTCGGCCCGAGGCCCGAGCCCGTCGCCGCCTGGCCGGCGACCGTGTTCGAGGACGTCACGAACGGGTAGGTGCCGTGGTCGACGTCGAGCAGCGCGCCCTGCGCGCCCTCGAACAGGATGCGCTTGCCCGCCCGGCGCTGCTCGTCGAGCAGCCGCCAGGTGGCGTCGATGTAGGGCAGCACCTTCGGGGCGACGCTGGCGAGTTCCTCGTAGATCGCGTCCTGCGCGTATTCCGCGAGCCCGAAGCCGCGGCGCAGCGCGTTGTGATGCGTGAGCAGCCGCTCGATCTTGGGCTTGAGCGCGTCGAGATCGGCGAGGTCGTTGACGCGGATGGCGCGCCGCCCGGCCTTGTCCTCGTAGGCGGGGCCGATGCCGCGCTTGGTCGTGCCGATCTTGGTGCCGTGCCCGCCGGATTCGCGCAGCGCGTCGAGCTCGCGGTGGATGGAGAGGATCAGCGTCGCGTTGTCGGCGATGCGCAGGTTCTCGCGCGAGATGGCGACGCCCTGGCCCTGCAGCCGCTCGATCTCGGAGGCGAGCGCGTGCGGATCGATCACCACGCCGTTGCCGATCACCGACAGCGTGCCCTCGCGCACCACGCCGGACGGCAGGAGCGAGAGCTTGTAGACCGTCTCGCCGACGACGAGCGTGTGCCCGGCATTGTGCCCGCCCTGGAACCGCACCACCACGTCCGCCTGGCTCGACAGCCAGTCGACGATCTTGCCCTTGCCCTCGTCGCCCCACTGGGCGCCCACGACGACCACGTTCGACATCTGTATCGCTCCCCTCTGTGGGGGTCCCTGGCGCGTCCGCGGCCACGCTTTCCGGGCCGCGAACGAAAAGCCCCGGCGCGAGGCCGGGGCGGATGTTTGGCTTGCGGAGTGTTTTGGGGGATTGCGGGGTGGGGGTCAAGGGGTTGGGTTCAGCGCCATTTTGACGGTTGCGGAGCGCGAAAGCGGGAGGCGAGCGGCGACGATGCGAGACCGAGCTCGAATGAATCGTTGCTAAGAGACTCTGAGCAATGGTAGATTACTTGAATGTCGGGACATAGTTTCATCGCTGGTGCGAGGGCATCTATCGCGTCTTCAGTTGCGGCGTTGACATTCGTGTCGACGTTTAGCTCGGATGCATTGGCGTGCTACTCCGCGAGCCAGGGGCGCTGGGGAGTCGGGTGTGAGCCCCCGAATTTCGCCATGCCTGAAACGCCGTGGCAGCGCGCGGTCGCGTCCGAACATAGCCGCCTTCAGCTTCAACACGGCATCAAATGCGGACAGTACGCGTCACAAAACCGGGACTTCTGTGCAAGCCCCGTTCCCACACGAGCCGAAATCGCCGAACGCATCGCTGAGTCTTTTCCTCCAGAAGAGGTCGCGGAAGACGGTCGACGGCGAGAATGCCACCAGGCGGCATCCGAAGACCACATTGTGGCGATCGCCCGTCTCCTGACGCAGATGGAGAAAGGAGAGCCCGCCAACCTCGGTCTCGCGTCCGACGGCGAATCGGCGATATACAAATCTTTAATTGCACAAGACGACTTCGATCGCCCGGTTCTTCTCGATCTCAAGCGGCTTCGCGGAATTCATCTGGAGCGCTACTTCGACGCGTTCCGGGAAATGGAGGCATTCCTCGAGCAGTGCCTTAACAGCTCTGGCGGCACCGCCTGCGAGAGTAATGGCTTCGGAGAATGTCGCGCGACGTCTGCGTTCGAAAGCGATCGCCCTTCATGGTCGGCCTTCGGCGGCGAAATGGAACTGCGCTCGCCGTCGCGGAATGAGAGCCATGAATTGTTGAACGAAGACGGTCCGCTTGGCCAGGCGGTAGCGCCAATCTCTTCGGACGAGCGACCACCCTCCCTCTTGGCAAATTTTTTCCCGAATTCCATCCCTAACGAAATCGCGACCGAGATTTTTCGTGCTGGAATTAGCGCCGCGTTCGACGACGCAAACTTTTACAAAGAACTTTATGGTATTACAGAAAAACAGCTTTTGGTTCACCTCGCCAACAACACCGGGAGAGCGTTAGGCCATTTTACACCCCTCAGGCTCCTGGATCAGCTGCTTCCACCACTTTTCGGGTACATTGGCTCGGTTGGCGCAGGTTTGTACTATGATCTCACCGTTGCGAGGAACAATTAGTCGAACATGCGGCAGTTTTGCATTGAAAGAGAGCAGCGCCTTCACTGCGTAAAAAAGTCCGCTCGTCTACCCCAGGCAACGCCATCGAAGCCAGAGAAGAGGCGTACCCCAAGCCATTCCTCTCCATTCACTTGAGAGATCAAATCGAACTCAAATCCGCTTCCCTCGGAAAAAACGTCAATTTGAGGAGCGCTTGTCGTCGGCGCGCTATAGATTAACACTCCATCTCGCTCTGCGAAGAAATTTCTTCGAATGCCACGACCGACCGGAGGAGCGGTAATCATTTCCTTAAACCGTGAAGGTGTAGGCGCGTTTGCGGCTGGTGTTGCAGAGAATCTATCGATTGACTTAAGTTCATCCCACGCGCCGGCAAGAGCAACGATACCGTCATCGTCCTTACGATAGACCACGGTCGGATACACATATGCACCAGATGAGCCCGATCCTCCAACTCCCGACAAGAGTGATCCAATTGCAGACGCCATCTTGTTTGTAGTGACGACATTGATCTCATCGAAGAATTTCACCGAACGATCACTAACCGCAGTGGGCGCGAATGGATCGTTATAGAAAATTCCAAGCTGATCATTTTCCTCCAAGAAAAAAGCGTTCAAAACGGCAGGGCCGAATCGCCTAAATTGCTGAAACACATATCGAAAATCTATATCATGATCTACCTCTGATTGCGCGTGGTATAGTTGCTTACAGAAAGGACACCAGGGAGCAGCAATAACGTAAACGGCGCGATCCGCCGATCGATTTGACGACAACCAAAGACTTTTCTCAAAATTTTCTAAAATTAGACTTGGGATAAAATTGAGATCGGAAGCCACAGCGCTCGTTGCAGGCATGAGGGCCAGCGCTCCACCAAGAGCGAGGAACTCGCGACGACTAACGGACATTGACACCTCCAATCGACAATTTTGGCGAGTAGATCATGCAGATCAAGATCATGCAACCCCGTAGCTCACGGCACAATCGCGCCGCACGAAGGAACGATCTTTGCATGCCTAGCCATCCCTGGACCCATGCCAGGTGATGGAAATCAGCCATAAAGTGATCCATCCCCTCCCCCGTCATCCTCCCGTCACCCGAATCACCCATCCCTCCCCCATGAGCGACGCCATCGACCGTTTGTACGACGCCATTCTCACCGCGCGCGACGAGGACCCGACCACGTCGAAGACCGCGCGGCTGCTCGCCGCGGGGCTGCCCAAGATGGGCAAGAAGCTCGCCGAGGAGGCGGTGGAGACCGCGCTCGACGCGCAGACGGGGGACGCGTCGCGGATCGTGGCGGAGAGCGCCGACCTGATCTACCATCTGGCCGTCCTGTGGGCCGGCGTCGGCATCGAGCCGCGGCGGGTCTGGGAGGAGATGGAGCGGCGCGAGCGGCTCTACGGGATCGCGGCCAAGGTGCCCAAGGCGCCCAAGGCGGCGAAATCCGCCCGCCGGCGCGCGCCCGGCGCGGTCGCCGCGCCGGCCCCGCTGCGCTAGGGTCCTCCCACGCACCTGAACACGGCTCGGAGGGCCGCGATGTCGAACACGGCCGCCGAGACCATCGCCGCGCCCGCGCGCGCGCATCCCACCCTCGCGGAGGCGTTTCGCGTCTGGGCGCGCGTCGCGGCGCTCTCCTTCGGCGGGCCGGCGGGGCAGATCGCGGTGATGCACCGCATCGTGGTGGAGGAGAAGCGCTGGGTCTCCGAGGCCCGGTTCCTGCACGCGCTCAACTACTGCATGCTGCTGCCCGGCCCGGAGGCGCAGCAGCTCGCCACCTATCTCGGCTGGCTCGTCCACCGCACGGCGGGCGGCGTGATGGCGGGGCTGCTGTTCATCCTGCCCGGCGCCGTCTCGATCATGGCGCTGTCGATCGTCTACGCACTCTACGGGAACGTGGGGTTCGTCGCGGCTCTGTTCTTCGGGCTGAAGGCCGCCGTGCTCGCCATCGTGCTGCAGGCGCTCATGCGGCTCTCGAGCCGGGCCTTGCGCAACGGCGCGATGTGGGCGCTGGCCGCCGCCGCCTTCGTCGGCATCTTCTTCTTCGCCGTGCCCTTCCCAATCATCGTGATCGGCGCGGGCCTTCTCGGCTTCCTCGCCGCCCGCGGGGGCGTCGCCGCGTTCCTGCCGGCGAAGAAGGGCGACGGGGCCGTCGACGACCCGCGCGGCGACTACCTGATCGGCGACCGCCTGCCGCCGCACGCCCGCCCCGCCTGGAGCGCGACGCTGCGCACCGCGGGCGTGTGCCTCGCGATCTGGCTCGTGCCCGTCGCCGCGCTGCTCCTCACCCTCGGCCCGGCGGACACCTACACCCAGATTGCGCTGTTCTTCTCGCAGATGGCCATGGTCACCTTCGGCGGGGCCTACGCGGTGCTGGCCTACGTCGCCCAGCAGGCGGTGGAGAGCTACGGCTGGCTCGCGCCCGGCGAGATGCTCGACGGGCTCGGCATGGCCGAGACCACGCCCGGGCCGCTGATCATGGTCCTGCAATATGTCGGCTTCCTCGCCGCCTTCCGCGATCCCGGCAGCCTCGACCCGGTGCTGGCGGGCGCGCTCGGCGGGCTGCTCGCCACCTGGGTGACCTTCGCGCCGTGCTTCCTGTGGATCTTCCTCGGCGCGCCCTTCATCGAGCGGTTGCGCGAGAATGCCCCGCTGGCGGGCGCCCTCTCGGCCATCACGGCGGCGGTGGTGGGGGTGATCCTGAACCTCGCGCTGTGGTTCTCGATCCACGTGCTCTTCCGCGAGACGGTGCCCGTCACCGCCGGCGGACTGGATTTCGACGCGCCGATGCTGGCCAGCATCGACCCGTGGGCGACGGCGCTCGCGGTCGCGGCGCTCGTCGCGGTGTTCAAGCTGAACGCGGGCATGCTGACGGTGCTCGTGGGGGCGGCCGGCGCGGGGGTGGTGCTGCATCTCGCGGGCGTGGTGGGGTGAGAACGCGGAGGCCTCACGAGGCTCGGATTCTCCTTCCCTGTAGGGGAAGGTGGCCCGACGCGAAGCGGCGGGACGGATGGGGCACGCCGCAGGCGTGTTCCGCGAAGCGGAAATCGGGCTCCTTCGCGCCAGCCAGCCTTGCACCGGCGAGCCCTGCCCGGGTTCGGCTTCGCCCGAACGCGCCTTCGGCGCGCCCCATCCGTCTCGGCTTCGCCGAGCCACCTTCCCCTACAGGGAAGGAGAAAGCTCGGCGTTTCTCAGAAGACGCGCACCACCCCCGCGCGCGTCGGCACCCGCAACGCGTCACCCTCGACCGCGATGTCCCCCGTCACCGGCCCCGGCAGCGCGATCCGCGCCGCCTCGCCGAGCCGGCCGTCGCGGAAATCCACGACCACCAGCGCGTCGCGCGCCTGGGTGGGCACCACGATCTCGGGCGTCCCGTCGCCGTCCCGGTCCGCCAGCGCGTGCAGCCCCAGCGCGGTGGAGCCCAGCGCGTGGTTCGACACGCCCGCGAGCGCATCGCGGAACACGAGCCCACCCTCGCGCCAGGTGAACACCCGCAGGATGCCGCCGATATGCGGCGTCTCGACGAAGGCCACCTCCATCGCCCCGTCCCCGTCGAGATCCGCGGCGCCGACGGGGTTCAGCCAGCGGTTGGCCCGGCCGATCGGATCGGTGGCCGCCTTCTCGACGAGCGCGCCGCCTTCGATCCCGTAGACCGCCAGCGCCGCCCCGAGCCGGGCGTCGGCGCGCACGACGATCACCTCGTCGCGCCCGTCGCCGTCGAGATCGGCGAGGCGCGGGACGAGGTCCTCGAAGACCCGGCGCTCCGGCAGGCGGTGGACGAGACGCTCCCCGCCCCGCGTCTCGACGACCAGCGCGCCGGCCTCGATCGCGTCGCCGAGCACGCCGTGGGCGTAGCGCGCCGTCGGCTCGGCGAGCCAGGCGCGGGCGATGTCGCGACTGCCGGTCGCGACCGTGGACTGCGGGATGCGCGCCTCCGGGCCGGGGACCTGCGCGAGGGCGGGGGCGGCGAGGAGAATGGCGAGGAGCGAAGCGAAACGGATCATGCCCGGACGCTGCCGCGCGGCGCGCCCCCGCGCAAGCGCCTCACGGCCCCCTCCCCCGCTTGTGATCCGCGCGGACCTGCCGCATAAGCGCGAAAACACGCCATGCGCTCTCGGAGGCCCTCCCGTGCCCGTCATCGCCTCGCAGATCGACCTCGCCGCGCCGCAGGCGCAGGAGAACCGCGCCGCGTGGGGCGCGCTCGAAGCCGAGCTGAAGGCGCGGCGCGCGGAGGTGGCGCAGGGCGGGCCGGCGAAGGCGCGCGAGCGGCATCTCGCGCGCGGCAAGCTCCTGCCCCGCGAGCGGGTGATGCGCCTCCTCGACCCCGGCGCGCCCTTCCTCGAGGTCGGCGCGCTCGCCGCGTGGGGCATGTACGACGACGCGATCCACGCGGCGGGCGTGATCACGGGCATCGGGCGGGTGTCGGGCCGCGAATGCATGATCGTGTGCAATGACTCGACCATCAAGGGCGGCACCTACTACCCGATGACGGTGAAGAAGCACCTGCGCGCCCAGGAGATCGCCCGGGAGAACCGGCTGCCCTGCATCTACCTCGTCGATTCCGGCGGCGCGAACCTGCCGCACCAGACGGACGTCTTCCCCGACCGCGAGCACTTCGGGCGCATCTTCTACAACCAGGCGCAGATGTCTTCGATGGGCATCCCGCAGATCGCCTGCGTCATGGGCTCGTGCACCGCCGGCGGCGCCTACGTGCCGGCGATGTCGGACGAGACCGTGATCGTGCGCCGCCAGGGCACGATCTTCCTCGGCGGCCCGCCCCTGGTGAAGGCCGCGACCGGCGAGGTGGTGACCGCGGAGGACCTCGGCGGGGCGGACGTGCACGCCCGCCTCTCCGGCGTCGCCGACCACTACGCGGTGGACGACGCCCACGCGCTCGCCATCGTCCGGCGCATCGTGGCGAACCTCAACAGCGTCAAGCGCGTCGACCTCGCCCTCGCCGACCCGGTCGCGCCCGTTTACGACGAGGCCGAGCTCGAGGCGGTGGTGCCGACCGACCTGAAGCAGCAGTACGACATCCGCGAGGTGATCGCGCGCCTCGTCGACGGCTCGGAGTTCGACGAGTTCAAGCGCCTCTACGGCACGACGTTGATCACCGGCTTCGCGCGGATCCACGGCATGCCTGTGGGGATCATCGGCAACAACGGCATCCTGTTCTCGCAGAGTGCGCAGAAGGGCGCGCATTTCGTCGAGCTGTGCTGCCAGCGGGGCATCCCGCTCCTGTTCCTCCAGAACATCACCGGCTTCATGGTGGGGCGCGAGTACGAGGCCGGGGGCATCGCCAAGGACGGGGCGAAGCTCGTGACCGCCGTCGCCTGCGCGCAGGTGCCCAAGCTCACCCTCATCGTCGGCGGCTCCTTCGGCGCGGGCAATTACGGCATGTGCGGGCGCGCCTATTCCCCGCGCTTCCTGTTCATGTGGCCGAACGCGCGCATCTCGGTGATGGGCGGCGAGCAGGCGGCCTCCGTGCTCGCCACCGTGCGGCGCGACAACATCGAGGCCGAGGGCAAGGCCTGGACGGCGGAGGAGGAGGAAGCGTTCAAGGCGCCGATCCGCGACAAGTACGAGGCCGAGGGCTCACCCTACCACGCCACGGCGCGGCTGTGGGACGACGGGGTGATCCTGCCCTCCGAGACGCGCCGGGTGCTGGGGCTCGCGCTCGCGGCGACGCTGAACGCGCCGATCCCGCAGACGCGTTTCGGCGTGTTTCGGATGTAGTCTCGTTTATGATGCGCAGGGCAAATTCATAAGACACAGGCGGCATCCGGAAAACTCCGCCTTGTTCCGTAGCGTCTCGTCTGAAAGCGTAGCCATGACGACCTCGGCAGAACGCTGGTATCGGAGACGCTCGCCATGAAGAAGACCCTCCTCGCCTGCGCCGCGCTGGCCCTCGTGCTCGGCGCCTGCAGCCCCAACTCGCGCACCGACCGCGCGCTCGCCGGCGGCGCGATCGGCGCGGGCACGGGGGCCGTGATCGGCGGGGCCGCGACCCGCTCGGCGGGCGGCGCGATCGTCGGCGGCGTGCTCGGCGGCGCGGCCGGCGCCATCATCGGCGCCGAGACGACCCCGCGCAATTGCCGAGCCCGCGACTCCCGCGGCAGAACGGTGTGGGTGCAATGCCGCTGATCCGTGATCCGGCGGTCCATGTCGCCCCGACGTCGCCGTGACGTCGCCGTGACCTGGACCGATAGGCGCGATGCGCTTTACGGAATTTTATCGCTGCGGTGACAGCTTGGGCCCGAACGCGACGCGACAGGCCCATGCTCAATCGTTCCAGCCTCAGCCGAATCATCTACTTCAGCCGGTGCAATCTCGACCGGGACCAGCTCGTGCGCGACGACCAGCTCGACAAGCTGGTGCGCGCCAGCCGGCGGCAGAACGAGTTCGCGCTGGTCACCTCGATCCTCGTGATGGAGCGGGGCTGGTTCTGCCACATGCTCGAGGGCGACCGCGACGCGCTGAACGGCACCTTCCGCCGCATCGCGTCCGACAACCGCCACAAGGAGGTGCGCATCGTCGAGTGGCGCGAGATCCCACGGCGCGAGCTTCTGCCCTCGCTGGAGCTGCTCGACCGCAACCTGATCACCCAGGACATCCTCGACAAGTACCTCCTCGACGAGGCCTTCACCCGCGGCACGCCCAAGCCCAGCGCGGTCCACGCCTGCATCCTGGCGCTCCAGCAGAACCTCCTCGCCAAGCGCGGCATCGAGGCCCTGACATGAGCGCGCGCATCGACACACGCCAGCGAACGGGAGCGATCTGAATGTCGGACGATCCGTTTCCCGCAGTCCTGATCATCGACGACAACGCCAAGATCGGCCGGCTGGTGGCGGAGATCTTCTCGCGGCTGGGCTTCGCCGACGTGGACGTCACGCGCTCGGGGGTCGAGGGCATCGAGATGATCCGCAACGGCAATTACGGCCTCATCGTCTGCGACCTCGACCTCGAGCCCGTCGACGGGCTGCAGGTGCTGCGCACGGTCAAGAGCGACGAGGAGATGTTCAAGATCGCCTTCATCCTCACCGAGACGTCGATCACCTTCGAGCAGGTCACCGCCGCGCATGCGGCGGGGGTGGACGCGTTCCTGCTCAAGCCGTTCGACATCGCGCTCCTGAAGTCGAAGCTCAAGACCGTGCTCCGCCGCCAGGCGCGGCGCCGCCGCATCGTCAACGATTGGGCCCCCAAGAGCATGCACGACGCGTTCTGAGTGACGCTCTCGCACCCGCGGGCGTCCGGCTGTAAGGTCGCGGCCATGACTCACACCTCCCTCCTCGACCGCCTCTCCGACGCCTGCCCCACCTGCTCGGCCAAGATCGCCAAGACGCGGCTCGCCGAGCTGATCGCGGCCGCGCGGGAGCGCGAAGACGCCGCCGCGCTGGCGCCGCATCTCGAATCCGGCAGGCTTCGCAACCTCGTCGGCCTGCTGTTCGAGCACTCGCCCTTCCTCACCCGGCTCGCGACGCGGCCCGAGCGGCTGGCGCGGCTCGTGCTCTCCGCGCCGGAGGAGAGTCACGCGCGCATCGTCGCCGAGCAGAGGAACCGCTTCCGCGCCGTCGCCGCCGCCGAAGCGACGCGGGCGGACGTGGCGCGGGCCTTGCGCCGGGCGCGGGCGGAGCATGCGCTGCTGGTCGCGCTCGCCGACATCGGCGGGGTCTGGAGCGTGGACGAGGTGGTGGCGGCGCTCTCGGAGTTCGCCGACGCGTCGGTCGAGGGCGCGGCGAACACGCTCCTCGTCGAGGCGGCGCAGGCGGGCAAGCTCACGATCCCGAACGCCGACGACCCCGGCGCGGGCACGGGCGCGGTGATCCTGGCGCTGGGCAAGCATGGCGGGGCGGAGCTGAACTATTCGAGCGACATCGACCTCGTCGTCTTCTTCGACCCCGCCTGCCCGGCCTTCGCCGAACCGCTGGAGGCGCCGCCGTTCTATGCGCGCTTCGCCCAGAACCTGGCGAAGCTCCTGCAGGAGCGCACCGGCGAGGGCTACGTCCACCGCGTCGACTATCGCCTGCGGCCGGACCCGGGCTCCACCCCCGTCGCGGTCGCGCTGCCCTCGGCCTATTCCTACTACGAGACGGTGGGCCAGAACTGGGAGCGCGCGGCGATGATCAAGGCGCGCCCGGTCGCCGGCGACATCGCGCTGGGCGCGGCCTTCCTCCAGGACCTCGCGCCGTTCATCTGGCGCAAGTATTTCGACTTCGCCGCGATCGCGGACGTGCACGCCATGAAGCGCCAGATCCACGCCGTGCGCGGGCACGCGGAGATCGCGGTCGCGGGGCACGACATCAAGCTCGGGCGCGGCGGCATCCGCGAGATCGAGTTCTTCGTGCAGACCCAGCAGCTCGTCTTCGGCGGGCGCCGCCCGAGCCTGCGCGGCCGGCGCACGCTGGAGATGCTCGCCGAGCTCGAGGCGGAGGCCTGGATCACGGCGGAGGCGCGCGACGAGCTCTCGGACGCCTACCGCTTCCTGCGCGGACTCGAGCACCGCATTCAGATGGTCGCCGACGAGCAGACGCAGCGCCTGCCGGCGGACGAGGCGGCGCTCAAGAGCTTCGCCCGCTTCTGCGGCTACAAGAGCGCCAAGGCCTTCGGCACGGCGCTGACCGACGTCGCGCACACCGTGCAGAAGCACTACGCGCTCCTGTTCGAGGAGGGGCCGGAGCTCGCCTCCGAGGCCGGCAGCCTCGTCTTCACCGGCGCCGAGATCGACCCCGAGACGCTGGGCACCCTGCGCAAGATGGGCTTTCGCGAGCCCGGGACGGTGGCCGAGACCGTGCGCGGCTGGCATTTCGGGCGTCGCCCCGCGATCGTCAGCGCCCGCGCCCGCGAGGTCCTGACCGAGCTCACCCCGGCGCTGCTCGCCGCGCTCGGCGGCACGGCGGACCCCGATGGGGCGCTCGAGCGGCTCGATGCCGTCTTCGGCCGGATGAAGGCCGCCGTCGAGCTGATGACGATCCTGCTCAACCACGACCGCCTCCTCACCCTCTTCGCCGACCTGCTGGGCACGGCGCCGCGCCTCGCCGACACGGTGGCGAAGAGCCCGCACGTGCTCGACGCCGTGATCGACCCCGCCTTCGGCGATCCCGTGGTGGACGAGGGCGCGATGCTGGTCCAGGTCCGCGACGCGCTCGGCCGGCCCGCATCCTACGAGGACTTCCTCGACCGAACCCGCGACGTGGCCCGCCAGTCGACCTTCCTCACCGGCGCGCGGATGCTGTCGGGCGTGTTCTCGGCGGAGCGCGCGGGCCAGGCCTATTCGGCTGTGGCGCAGGCGATCGTCCAGACGTCCTTCGAGGCGGTGGAGCGGGAATTCGTCGCCGATTACGGCCGCGTGCCCGGAGGGCGGATCGCGATCCTCGGGCTCGGGCGCCTCGGCACCCGCGAGATGACGGCGACGTCCGACCTCGATCTCGTGGTGCTCTACGACTTCGACCACGAGAACCGCGACAGCGACGGCGCGAGGGCCGTCGACGCCACGGTCTACTACACCCGCCTGACCCAGCGCCTCGTCTCGGCGCTGACCGCGCCCACCCGGCGCGGCGCGCTCTACGAGGTCGACCTGCGGCTGCGCCCCTCGGGGCGCTCGGGACCGGTCGCGACGCAGTTCCGCGGCTTCCTCGCCTATCAGCGCGAGGACGCCGAGCTGTGGGAGCACATGGCGCTCACCCGCGCCCGCGTCGTCGCCGGCGACGGCGCGCTCGCCGACGACGCGACGCGCGCGATCGCGGAGGTGGTGGGGCTCGCGCGCGACCCCGCCTTCGTCGCCCGCGAGGTGCTCGCCATGCGCCGCCTCATCGCGCAGGAGAAGGGCGAGGGCGACCCGTGGGACATGAAGCTCGCCGCCGGCGGACTCACCGACCTCGATTTCCTGGCCCAGACCTACGTCCTCGCCCGCGCCCACGAGACGCCGGGGCTGGTGGGCCTCTCGCCGGGCCAGGCGCTGGCGCAGGCCGGCGACGACGGGTTCTTCGGCGAGGCGGAGGCGGAGCTGCTGGTGGGCGCTCAGGCGCTGCTCTCGCGCGTGTTCCACTGGCAGCGGCTCACCGTCGAGGGCCGCTTCGACCCCAAGACCGCGCCCGCCGCCATCCTGCGCCGGCTGGCCGCCGAAGCCGGCCTGCCCGACGCCAAGCGGCTCGCCGCCCAGCTCGACGAGACCCGCGCGCAGGTGCGGGAGAACTTCACGCGGACCCTGGAGCGAATGGCGAAGGTGTGAGCCGCGACGGGCCCCGCGCTCGGCCCGCGGCCTCAGAACAGCTCCGTCTCGAGGCCGAAGGTAGCGCGCACGAGCGCCGCGAGGGAATCCCCCGTCGCCTGTCGGGGCTGCATGTAGCGCTCGGCGGCGCCCGGCACGATCGCGCCGTCGCGGATCGGCCATTCCACGCCCCACATGCCGCCGAGCGTGCCGTTGGGGAAGCCGTAACGGGCGTCGCCGATGCGCAGATACTCCCGATCGTCGCGGGTCACGATGTGGGGGTGGATCGTGCCCGTGGCGAAGCGGCGGTAGCGGACGCCCTGCTCGGTCGCGAGCGCCGCGTCGGCCAGCGCCTCGGCGCGGGGGTCCTTGGGCAGCGCGTACCAGCGGATCGGCCTGTCGGGGGCGAGCGTCGAGACGAAGCCCACGTGCCGCGCGTCCTCCTCGACGGTCGCGACGCGGCGCAGCCAGGGCGAGAGGAAGGTCGTCGTCACGCGCGTCTCGATGGGGGCGCGCGCCGAGAGCCCCGGATCCCGCAGCGCGATCGCCTCCGCCCGCTCGTTCTGCCACAGCCCGATCCCGGCGTAGAGGGTGGTGAGGACGAGCGCCGCAACGGTCGCGCGCTTCGCCCCCGTCGTGCGCCAGCCCAGCCAGCCCGCCACCGCGAGCGCGACGAGGAGCGGCAGCGTGTAGACCGGATCGATGATCGGCAGGGCGGGAAGGGCGAAGCGCAGGTCGGAGAACGGCGCCAGCAGCTGCGTGCCGTAGATCGTCGCGGTGTCGAGCAGCGGATGGGTGACGAGCGCGCCGACCCATACCGCGATCCAAGCCGAGGTCAGGCCGGAGACGGGCTTGCCCTTCAGCGCGCGGCGGCGCGCGTGCACCTCGGCCGTCGCCCAGCCGAGCGCGGCCCCCACGACGGGGCCGAAGAACAGCGAATGCGTGACGCCGCGGTGCAGCTCCCAATAGGCGATCGTATCTCGTCCCCAGCCCGACCAGATCACGTCGAGGTCGGGGATGAGCCCGCCGAGCGCCCCGCCCGCGGCGGCAAGGCCTCCGAGGCGGCGTCCGGCGACGGCGTGCCCGACGGCGGCGCCGAGCGCGATCTGGGAGACGGGGTCCATGGGGTTTCCGAAAATCGAGCGACGGGGGATACGGATCGCAAATAGCTCCCGGGAGCGGCCGCGCAAGCCCCGGCGATCTCGCCGCTCAGCCCGCACCCTCCGGCGCGAGGCGCAGGATGCCGCCCCGATCGTCGTCGACGAGGAGATAGAGCGCCCCGTCGACGCCCTGCGCCACGGCGCGGATGCGCCGGCCCAGCGGGATGATCTCCTCCGACAGGATGCGTCCGTCCTCGACGTCGAGCCGCGCCAGCGCCTGCCCGGAGAGCGCGCCCACGATCAGGTCGCCGCGCCAGGCGGGGATCGCCGCGCCGTCGTAGAAGGCGATGCCCGACGGCGAGAAGGACGGCGACCAGCCCCAGAGCGGGGGCTCCAGGCTCGTGTTCGTCCTATGGTCGGGAATAGGGACGCCGCTGTACTGCCGGCCGTCGGAGACGCGCGGCCAGCCGAAGTTCACGCCGGGCTCCGGCGCGTTGATCTCGTCACCGCCGCGCGGCCCCATCTCGGCGGTCAGCAGCCGCCCGCTGCCGGGCTCGAGCGCCGCGCCCTGCGGGTTGCGATGGCCGTAGGACCAGATCTCGGGCAGCGCGTCGGCGCGATCGAGGAACGGGTTGCCCGGCGCCGGCGCGCCGTCGAGCGTGAGCCGCAGCACCTTGCCGTGATGCTGGCGCAGGTCCTGCGCGCTCTCGGCCTCGCCGCGATCCCCGATCGTGACGAAGAGGCTCTCGCCGTCGGGCGCGACCACCACGCGCGAGCCGAAGTGGCGGGTGCCGGAGAGGGCCGGCTCGGCGCGAAACAGCACCTCGACCTCCCCCAGCGCGGTCATGCCCTCGTTCAGGCGCGCACGGGCGAGCGAGGTGGCGGCGCCGCCGCGGCGCTGCTCGGCGAAGGTGAGGTAGAGGCGCCGGCTCGTGGCGAAGTCCGGGGCGAGGGTCACGTCGAGGAGGCCACCCTGCCCTCCGTCGAAGACCGTCGGAACGCCAGCGAGCGGCGGCGAGACGGCGCCGTCGGCGCGCACGTGGCGCAGGCGCCCGGGCCGTTCGGTGACGAGAAAACCGCCGTCGGGCAGCGCCGCGATGCCCCAGGGGTGGACCAGCCCGCGGGCGAACGGCTCCAGCGCCAGTTGCCCGGCGCTCGTTTCCAGCGCCTCGCGCTGCGCCAGGGCCGTCTGCGGCGCGGCGAGCGAAAGGCAGGCCAGGAGGACGGCGAGCCGGCGCGTGGGGCTGAAACTCATGTCGAGGCCTCGTCGAGGTGATCCATCTCGACGGGGAAGCTAGCACCGATGCGGCGATCGTCCAGGCGGGGCGGCGACGCTCAGTTCGCGAATTCGCTCGCGCGAAGGCCGATCCCGAGGGCGGCGCCGAACTCGCGCGTCAGATCCTCGGCATGCGGCGCGCCGAGGACGGCGGCGGTGGCCACGATGAGCAGCAGGGCCAGGACGGCCGCCACGCGGGCGTCGCCGCGCATCTTCATGAGCGTGATCAGGCGAGCGGCTCGGAAGCCCGGCCATACGGGTTCGGCCCGCTCCAGCTCGGGATGGTCGGGATGCAGCTCGCTTTCGAGGGCGCCGTCCTGCATCTGGTCCCGGTCGCTCCTGATCGTCACCATGACGTTCTCCGTGTTCAGCGACCCGGATCTGAATTCCGCCCGGGTCGCCAGTCGTAGCGCGACGTCGTTTCGGCCCGCAGTCCCGCCAACGCGTCCGATTTTCATCGCTCGCGACTTCGGTCGCAAGTGGTCGTCGCGACGCGTTTTCCGGATGCTTCACTATCGCTGCCGGTGCTCTCTGGTTAACTACGTAGCCGATGCATGAGATCGACGGTCCGGAAATTACGCAGCTGCAGAGTGTAATCGATTTAGATCGACAGCGATGGCCTATGGGAAGCGTACGAATACAATAGACTATTTTCGAAGCTAACAAAGTGTAGAATCGTCGCCGCAGGTTTTTAAACTTAAAAGAAACGTACTGCTCGCCTGCGACATCAGCAGAGGCGCGCCGAATCCGTAGGCGCGCTGCCCTCCGCGAGGCACTACGGGTTTTCACTGATTCACGCGCGCTCCAAAAGGGCATGCGGCAAAACAGCGCATCTTGCCTCCATGTGCCGTCGGGTCGCGAAAATAACGTGGACGACCCGAGTCCGGTGGTGCAGGCGGCCGCGAATCACCGCGCGGCACGCACCCTCGGCGAGGGCCCCCCATGGCGCGGGGCGCGAAACCCCACGGGCGATGCCGGGAAATCGGAGAAAAAGCCGGGGTCGATTGTTTCCCTTTCAGAAAAGATGAAAGTCAATGCCGCCGATTGAAGGAAGCCCGCCGCGCTGATAGCTCCTGGGGTGCGGCGACCCGCAGGGCGGCCCGCGACCGGCTCGAGAAGCTCCCCGCGAGACGTCCACGGACGACGCGAACGGCGTGTAAGGAACACATCATGACGCAGCGCATCGACGCCTTCGGCCTGCAGGTCGCCGAGGAGCTCCACGCCTTCATCGAGACGGAGGCGCTGCCGGGAACGGGCGTGCCCGCCGAAGCCTTCTGGCAGGGACTGTCCGGCCTGATCCACGACCTCTCCCCGAGGAACCGGGCGCTGCTCGCCCGTCGCGACGCGCTCCAGCAAACGATCGACGCGTGGCACCGCGAGCGCCGCGGCAAGCCGCACGACGCCGCCGCCTACGAGGCCTTCCTGCGCGAGATCGGCTACCTCGCGCCCGAGGGGCCCGCCTTCACGATCGCCACCGAGAACGTCGACCCGGAGATCGCCGACATCGCCGGCCCGCAGCTCGTCGTGCCGATCACCAACGCGCGCTATGCGCTCAACGCCGCCAACGCCCGCTTCGGCTCGCTCTACGACGCCCTCTACGGCACCGATGCGCTGGGCGACGCGCCGGCCGGCGGCGGCTACGACCCGGAGCGCGGCGCGCGGGTGATCGCCTGGGCCAAGGGCTTCCTCGACACCGTCGCGCCGCTCGGCAACGGCTCGCACGCCGGCGCGACGGGATACCGGGTCGAGAACGGCGCGCTCGTGGTCACGCTGGAAGGCGGCGCGCAGACGCGGATCCTCGACCCGTCCCGCTTCGCCGGCTATCGCGGCGGCGCCGACGCGCCGGACGGGGTGCTCCTGCGCCACAACGCGCTCCACGTCGAGATCGTGATCGACCGCGCGCATCCGATCGGCAAGACCGACAAGGCGGGCGTCGCCGACGTGGTCCTGGAATCCGCGGTCTCGACGATCATGGACTGCGAGGATTCCGTCGCCTGCGTCGACGCGTCCGACAAGGTGATCGCGTACCGCAACTGGCTCGGCCTGATGAAGGGCAACCTCTCCTGCGAGGTCTCGAAGGGGGGGAAGAGCTTCACCCGCCGTCTCGACCCCGACCGCGTCTACACCGACGGCGAGGGCCGCGAGCTCACGCTCCACGGCCGCTCGCTGATGCTGATCCGCAACGTCGGCCACCTGATGACCAACCCCGCCGTGCTCGACCGCGACGGGAACGAGGCCTTCGAGGGCCTGCTCGACGCGATGATCACCTCGCTGATCGCGATCCACGACCTGAAGGGGCACGGCCCGGGCAATTCCCGCGCCGGCTCTGTCTACATCGTCAAGCCGAAGATGCACGGCCCCGAGGAGGTCGCCTTCACGAACGAGATCTTCGGCCGCGTCGAGGACGCGCTCGGGCTCGCGCGTCACACCCTCAAGGTCGGCATCATGGACGAGGAGCGGCGCACCACCGTGAACCTCAGGGAGTGCATCCGCGCCGCCAAGGAGCGCGTGGTGTTCATCAACACGGGCTTCCTCGATCGCACCGGCGACGAGATCCACACCTCGATGGAAGCCGGGCCGATGGTCGCTAAGAACGACATGAAGGGCACGGCCTGGATCCAGGCCTACGAGAACCGCAACGTCGACGTCGGCCTCGCCTGCGGCCTGCCCGGCAAGGCGCAGATCGGCAAGGGCATGTGGGCCATGCCCGACCGCATGCAGGCCATGCTCGAGCAGAAGGTCGGCCATCCGATGGCCGGCGCCACCTGCGCCTGGGTCCCCTCCCCCACCGCTGCGACGCTGCACGCGACGCACTATCATAAGGTGGACGTCAAGGCTCGCCAGGACGAGCTTTCGAAGCGCGGTCTCGCGCCCCTCGCCGACATCCTGACGATCCCGCTCGCCGACCGTCCGAACTGGTCGGAGGACGAGGTCCGCTCGGAGATCGAGAACAACGCGCAGGGGATTCTCGGCTACGTGGTGCGCTGGGTCGATCAGGGGGTGGGCTGCTCCAAGGTGCCGGACATCCACGACGTGGGCCTGATGGAGGACCGCGCCACCTGCCGGATCTCCTCCCAGCACCTGGCGAACTGGCTGCACCACGGCGTCGTGACGCGCGACCAGGTGATGGACACGATGAAGCGCATGGCCGAGGTGGTCGACCGCCAGAACGCGGGCGACCCGCTCTACCAGCCGATGGCCCCGTCCTTCGACGGGCCGGCCTTCCTGGCCGCCTGCGACCTCGTGCTCGCGGGCCGCGAGCAGCCGTCGGGCTACACCGAGCCGGTGCTGCACGCCCGCCGGCTGGAGAAGAAGGCGGGGTCGTGAGCCCCGTCAGGTCCGGAGTGATCGCCTAGGGCGGGGATGCGCCATATCGTCGAGGCCCGCCCACCCGTGAAGGCCGCTGCCGGTCTCCCCTCCCCCTTGCGGCTAGCCGATGCCCACGTCTTTCCGCGTCGTCGGAAGGTCCGCACGAGGGGGCCGAGCCCTTCTCCTTCCCTGTAGGGGAAGGTGGATCGGCGAAGCCGAGACGGATGGGGCGCGCGGGACGCGCGTTCGGCGAAGCCGAAATCGTGCAGGGCTGGACGGCGCAGTGAAACCCGACTTCCGCTGCGCGGAACACGCCTTCGGCGTGCCCCATCCGTCACCGCGCTACGCGCGGCGCCACCTTCCCCTACAGGGAAGGAGAAGGTTCGGCGCGAACCCGCGCGTCGGCGTTGGCGCGCAGGAGGGCTTTACCCTCAGGGTAATGAACAGGCGCGGCGGTGTACAGGCCGGGTACGGCCGTATGCGATAACCCCGTCAGGCCAGCTTCGCCAGCAGCTCCACCAGCGTCTTCGCCTCTTGCGGCGTGAGCGGCGCGAGGGTGCGCGTCGAGACCTCCTCGGCGACGGCGCGCATCGCGCGCGCCGCCCGCTCGCCCTCCTCGGTGAGGCTGACGGCGACGAGGCGCGCGTCGGTGTCGACCGGGTCCTGGCGCACGTAGCCGCGCTTCATCAGGCGGCCGACCACGCCGAAGATGGTCGCCGGGTCCATCGCGGTCAGCCGGCCGAGCTGGTTCTGGGGGGTGGCGCCGCGGTCGAGCAGGGTGACGAGCGCCGCGAACTGCGTCGGCGTCACCGAGAACGCGCCCATCACGGCGTTGAAGATCTCGGTGTTGCGCTGATGGGCCCGCCGCAGGAGATGCCCGACCTGGGTATCGAGCCGGAAGGCGGGATCGTCGGCGGGCTCCGAGACGTTCCGGGCACCCGCCGTCTCCTGCGCCTCGGCGTGCTTCGTCATGCTCTCGGCTCACTTCTTCTTCCACAGGCGACGCGGAGAGCATAGGCCGCGGGCGGGGCGCACGCCAGCCCGCGGGGGCTCACTCGCGCGGCGGCAGCGCGATCGCCGGCAGCTCGGTGGGCGGCAGCGACTGGGTGCGCGTGGGCGCCTCGCCCTGGAGCCGCGCTCCGCGTGCGCGCATCGCGAGCGCGATGGTCAGGCGCTCCGCCGCCTCGGGCGACATCATCGCCATCACCTCCGCCATGGTGCGCGGATTCATCTTCTCGACCAGGGGAACCAGCACCTCGAGGGCGAGTCGGTCGAAGACGCGCGCGGCGTCCTTGGGGCGCATGGCCTCGTACATCGAGACGAGGCGCGCCAGCGCCTCGGTATCCTCCTCCTGGGGAGCCGCGGCGGCGGCCCCGGCCCCCGCTCCCGCCGCATCGGCGGCCGCGCCCGGCTGCTGCCCGACGATACGCTCCTCGATGCGTCGCTCGGCGGCGTCGAGCAGCTCCTCGCGCATGGCGAGATCCCGCAGCCGCCGGTCGAGCTCGGCCCGCTGCTCGGCCAGGCGCTCGAGCAGCGCCTGGCCGCTCGGGGACGCAGGGCTCGACAGGTTCGGCAAGAGGTCGGATTCGAGGCCCGGAGCCGCGGGCGGGACAGCGGGCTCGCCCGCCCCGTCCTCCGCACCTTCCCCCGCCTCGCCGTCGCCGTCCTCGGGATTCGATCCCGTCGTGATCACCTCCGGCCGGGACTGGCCGGTGCGCGCGAAGGCGAGCACGCGGGCGAAGGCCGGCAGCTCGGGCTCGCCGGGCACGACGCTTGGGCCGGTCCCGACGATCTCGACCGCCGCGGCCGGCTCGGGCTCGCGCAGGACATGGTCGACGCCCTTCATGAGCAGAAGCGCGGCCGCGGCGATCACCACCGCGTCCGTCAGCCTCAACTTGGCGCCGCCGATGCGGCGGATGGCCTCGGAGATCTTCATGCGTCGGGCCTCACGCCTTCACTCATGCGCGCCCCACCCTGCGGGCGACGCGCTCGGCCAGAAGCTCGGCGGCGGCGCTGATCCGGTCGCTGGTCCCTGGGGACGCGGGGCGACGCGCGGGCTCGGGGGCCGGCGGCGCCGCGACGACGATCGGCTCGGGACGGCGGATCGGCTCGGCACGGGGCTCGGCACGAGGCTCGGCACGAGGCTCGGCACGGGGCTCTTGCGTCCGCGTCGGCGCGACGGCGCGACGCTCGGGCTCGGGCGCGATCCGGGCCGGCGCGGCCTGCGCCCGGCGCGAGTTCTCCGCGATCTGCATGATCCGCCCCATCATGCTCTCGCCCGCCTCGACCTGGCTCGCGAGGTCGGCGGCGTAGCGCTCCGCCGTGCGCAGGCGCTCGGCGAGCGTGCGGTCGCATTCGCCGAGCGTGGTGCGCAGGCCCGCGATGGCGCGCTCGGCATTCTCGGTGGCCTGCACCAGCTCGCCGATGGTGCGGCGCATGGAGGTCTCGTCCGCCTGGAGGCGGGCGATGCGCTTGCCCAGCCGCGAGCAGACGACCATGCAGGCCACCAGCAGCACGCCGACCAGGATCTCCGCGAACAGCATCAGGACCGACGTCATGGGCTCATGGCTCCTTGTGGCCCTTCATCGCGGCCTCGAAGGCCGCGAGCGTGGTGCGCGAGCGCCGCAGCGGCCGCGCGACCTGTATCGCGATCTTGTCGTCGACGCGCCCCACGCGCCCCTGCGTCAGCCGCCAGTCGCCGGAGCGCAGGGTGACGAGGTCGGAGGGCTTGGCGTCCAGCATCAGCGTGTCGCCCACCTCGAGCGCCATCACCTTCTTGAGCGGCAGCCGCATCTCGTGCAGCACCGCCTCGATCTCGAAGTCGGCCTGCCAGATCTCGGTGGCGAGGTGGCCTTCCCACACCGAATCGCGCCCGAGCTTCTCGCCCATGAAGCTCTGCAGCAGCAGGTCGCGGATCGGCTCGATCGTGGCGTAGGGCAGGAGGATCTGGAACGTGCCGCCGCGCCCTTCCATGTCGAGCTTGAGCTCGATCAGGATGGCGGCGTTCGCCGGGCGCGTGATCGTGGCGAAGCGCGGGTTCGTCTCGATCCGGTCGACGGAGAAGTCGACCTTCGAGAGCACGCCGAAGCAGGTCTCGGCGTCGGCGAGCACGATCTCGACCATGCGCTTGACGAGTTGCATCTCGATCGTGGTGAAGGGCCGGCCGTCGAGGCGGGTGCCCTGGTTGCCGCGCTTGCCGCCCAGAAGCAGGTCGAGCGTGGCGTAGGCGAGGTTCGATTCGATCGTCACCAGCCCCGAGCCGTCCCAGCCCTCGGCGTGGAACACGGCGAGCTGGACCGGCAGCGGGATCGAGTTCAGGTAGTCCCCGAACCTCACCGAAGAGATGTTGTCGAGCTGGACCTCGACGTTGTCGTTGAAGAAGTTGCGCAGGCTCGTCGACAGGAGGCGCACCATCCTGTCGAAGATGATCTCGAGCATGGGCAGGCGTTCGTACGAGACGACGCCCGAATCGACGATGGCCCGGATGCCCCCCGCGCCCGAGGCCGACATCTCGTGCAGCGAGAAGCCGAGGAGCTGGTCGATCTCCTCCTGGATGAGGATGCGGTCGGCGCCGGCGAACTCGGGGGACGAATCGTCCTCCGCCTCGTCGATCATGGTCGCCCATTCGGCCGCCATGTCGGAGGCGGCCGCCGCGGTGCCCTGCTCCGCGAGCGCCTGGCCCCACTCGTCCGCGAGATTGGCGTCGGCCTCCTCGCCCGCCTTCTGCTCCATCAGGGCGGCGGCCCAGTCGTCGTCGACCTCCTCGGGCTCGTCTGCCATGCCGGACCTCCTACTGGACCACCACCTCGCCGAAGAGCACCGCGTCCACCTTCGCCGGGTGGACCGCGATGTTCACGCGGCGAAGCAGCTCCTCGCGCAGGCGGTAGACCCCGGCCGAGCCGTGCAGGTCGCTCGGCCGCAATTCGCGCACGTAGGTCTGGAACGTATCCTCGATCCGAGGCATCAGCGGCTCGATGTCGACGACGGCCTGCGCCTCCGAGACCTCGAGCCGGGCGGTGAAGCGCAGGAAGCGCGGCCGCTCCTCGTTGGGCTCGGGCGCGAGGTTGATCGTCATTTGCGGCACCGCGATGAAGGCGGCCGGGCGCGCCGCGGCGGCTGCCTCGGCCTGCGCCGCCTCGTCCTCGACCGGCTCCTCCCCGCCCGAGAGGAAGAAGAAGGCTCCGCCGCCGCCCGCGAGCAGCAACACGCCGGCGACAGCCCCGATGAGGACGAGCTTCTTCTTCTTCGAGGGCGGAGCGTCGCCGCCCTCGCCCTCGACCTCCGCTTCCTCGCCCTTGCCCGGTTTCTTCGCCATCAGCCCCTCGCGCGCCTGTCTCGTCGGCACGGACCAGTCCCGGATCGAACCTTCGTTCGGTCGTGGTTAACGCCGCGTTAAACCGGCAAAACCTGCCGGGCGTTTCTTGCCGACGCACGCGATCGACCCCGTGTCGTGGTGAACGAACCCTTTCCGGAAAGCCTTGCTGCGCCGGGGTTTCAGCGCTCGGAGGACGCTTGGCACGCGCCTCGCACCGGCAAGAGCGCCGGGTCCGCGCTGGGGAGCGCTTCGGAGCCGGCGGGGACACTCGGGAACAAGGGAGCGGCTCTCATGGAGAACACGCTTCTCATCGGCCTCTCGCGCCAGGTGGCGCTGGCCCGTGAGCTGGACGTGATCGCCAACAACATGGCGAACGTCAACACCAACGGCTTCAAGGCGCGATCTTCGCGCTTCGAGGAATTTCTCGAGCCGGACGCCTCGATCGAGACGTTCCCGTGGCCCGACCGCACCCTGTCCTACGTCATCGACGGGGGGACCCCGATCGATCTGACCGACGGCGCGACCGAGCCCACGGGCAACCCCCTCGACGTCGCGATCCGCGGCGACGCCTTCTTCGCCGTGCAGACGCCCGCGGGCGAGCGCTACACCCGCAACGGCGCGTTCCAGATGGACGCGCAGGGGCGCCTCGTCACCTCCGACGGCTTCCCCGTCCTCGGCGATGGCGGCCCGATCCAGCTCGAGCCCGGCGATTCCGACGTCGTGATCGGCCCCGACGGCACGGTCTCGACCAATGCCGGCGAGCGCGGGCGGATCGCGCTCGTGCGCTTCGAGCAGCCCGGCTCGCTCTCGAACCTGGGTGCGAACCTGTTCGCGCCGCTCGAGCCCGCCCAGGAGGCGATCCCCGCCGGTACGGCGGCGCGGGTGGAGCAGGGTTTCGTCGAGCGCTCGAACGTGCAGGCGGTCCACGAGATGACCCGCCTCATGGAAGTGAGCCGGGCCTACACCCGCATCGCCTCGACGCTGTCGAGCCTGTCCGACCTGCAGCGCACCGCAATCCAGACGCTCGGCGAAGCGGTCTGACGAGCAAGGAGACGCCGACATGCGCGCCCTCTATTCCGCCGCCACCGGCATGATGGCCCAGGAGCTGAACGTCCAGGTCATCTCCAACAACATCGCCAACATGCGGACCACCGGCTACAAGCGCCAGCAGGCCCATTTCCAGGATCTGCTCTACCAGACCATGCGCCGGGCCGGGGCGACCACCTCGGCGCAGGGCACCCAGACGCCCTCGGCGATCGAGATCGGCTCGGGCGTCAAGGCCGTGTCGACCGCCCGCGCGATGACGCAGGGCAACCTGACCCCGACCGAGCGCGACTTCGACGTCGCCATCCGCGGCGAGGGCTTCTTCCAGATCCGCCTGCCCGACGGGCGCGCGGCCTTCTCCCGCGACGGCGGCTTCGACCTCGACGCCCAGGGCCGGCTCGTCACCAAGGACGGCTACCAGGTCGAGCCCGGCATCGAGATCCCGCAGAACGTGCAGAACGTCTCGATCAGCGCCTCGGGCGTCGTCGAGATCACCACCGCCGACAACGCCCAGCCGCAGGAGGTGGGGCGCATCCAGCTCACGCGCTTCGTCAACAAGAGCGGCCTGGAGTCGATCGGCGACAACCTCTTCCTCCAGACCGCGGCCTCGGGCGATCCGGTTCAGGGCAACCCGAACGAGGAGGGCTACGGCTCCCTCCAGCAGGGCTACCTCGAGGAGGGCAACGTCAACGCGGTGACGGAGATCTCCTCCCTGATCGCGGCCCAGCGCGCCTACGAGATGAACTCGCGGGTGATCTCGGCCGCCGACCAGATGCTGCAGGCCGCCAGCCAGATGTTCCGAGGGTGAGGATCATGACCAGCCACCGCCTCTCCCGCCCCATCCGCGCCGGCGCCGGCCGCCTGCCCCTCGGCGCCCTCGTGCGCGTCGTCGCGATCCTCGCGCTCGGGATCGCGGTGCTCGTCGCGGTCGCCCGGCCCGGCTTCGCGGAGGCATCCGCGCCGACCCTGCGCGGCGACGTCGTGGTCTCCGGGGACGCGATCCGCTTCGGCGACCTCGTCGCCGGCGCGCCGGCCGAGGCCGCCGCGACGCCGGTCTTCCACGCTCCCGCGCTGGGCGCGGTGGGCACCATCCAGGTCGCGCGCATCCTGATGACCGCCCACGCGCTGGGCGTCGCGGGCGTCGAGACGGCCGGGCGCGATCAGATCACGGTGACGCGCGCCGTGCGCCGCATCGACCAGGACGCCGTCGCCGCCGCCCTGGCGCAGGACATCGCGCGGTCGCAGGCGCTGCCGCCGGGCGAGATCGAGATCGTCTTCGACGGCGCCCCGCCGGCGCTGCTGACGAGCCCGGACGTGCTCGAGCCCGTCGCGATCACCGATCTCGCCTACGACGCCGTGAGCCGCCGCTTCACCGCGACCGTCTTCGTCGGCCCGAGCGCCGCCGAGCGCCGCGTCCAGGCGGCGGTTAGCGGGACGGCGCGCCGGGTGGTCGAGATCGCCGTCCTCACCCGGGCGGTCGAGCGCGGCGAGGCGATCCGCGACGGCGACTACCGGATCGAGCGCCGCGCCGCCGAGCTCGTCCCCGCCGACGTGCGCCTCGAGGCGCTCGGCCTCGACGAGCGCGTCGCCCGCCGCGCCCTCGCGGCCGGAACCGCGCTGCGCCCGGGAGACCTCGAGCGCCCCGTGCTGGTGGGCCGCAACGACGCGGTGCTGATGATCTACGAGCAGGGCGCGCTGACGCTCACCCTGCGCGGCCGCGCCCGCCAGGCCGGCTCGCTGGGCGATCTCGTCGACGTCGAGAACCCCGTCTCCGAGCGCGTCGTCCAGGCCGAGGTGATCGGCCCGGGCCGGGTGCGCGTCGGACCCGCCCTCTCCGCCGGCCGCATGGCCGCCCTCGCCCGCTGACGGAGCGCACAGATGCCCGCCCCCTCTCTCCTCCGTTCCGGAATGCGCGCACTGGCCATCGGCGCCCTCGCGTTGACGCTCGGCGCCTGCGGCGCCGTCGACCGGCTCGCCAATGTCGGCCGCGCGCCGGCGCTGACCGCGATCGAGGACCCCACCGCCCAGCCCGGTTACGTGCCCGTGCGCATGCCGATGCCCGAGCCCGAGGTCGTCGCCTTCGCCTCGAACTCGCTCTGGCGCCAGGGCGCGCGGGGCTTCTTCAAGGACCAGCGCGCGGCCCAGGTGGGGGATCTCGTCACCGTGCGGGTGCGCGTCACCGACCGGGCGCAGTTCGACAACCAGACCCGCCGCTCGCGCCAGAACGGCGAGAACCTCGGCGTCGGCGGCCTGTTCGGGCTGGAAACCCAGTACGGCCAGGTCTTCGGCGACGACGTCCAGGCCGATGCGCTGGTCGCCGCGAATTCCGACAGCTCCAGCCAGGGCGCGGGCTCGGTCCGGCGCTCGGAGAACCTGACGACGAACGTCGCCGCGGTCGTCACCCAGAGGCTTCCGAACGGCAACCTCGTCATCGAGGGCAAGCAGGAAATCCGCGTCAACTTCGAGGTCCGCGAACTGATCGTCGCGGGCATCGTACGCCCGGAGGACATCGAGAACGACAACACCATCGATTCGACCAAGATCGCCCAGGCCCGCATCGCCTACGGCGGCCGCGGCCAGCTGACGGACGTGCAGCAGCCCCGCTACGGCCAGCAGGTTCTGGACGTGCTCCTCCCCTTCTGAGGCTCCCCACCTCCCTCCCCCACCCCTCGTCCTCCCCTCCCCCCGGATCGCGCGGAGCTCCCCAACGCCGCCGATCCGACCCCGAGCGGCCCCGGTCTTCCTCGGAAGGCCGGGGCCGGTCCCCTCCGCGGGGATTGCCCGGCTTCGTCATCCATCCTCTCGTCGACGTCGAGACGCAGGCCGTGACAGGGCTTGCCGACGCACGGATCCGGACGCGCGATGCCGCGCAGGCCGGTCGCGGGTCCGGTCGCCGCCTTCCGCCGACGCGAGCGGCCCCTGGACTCTCGTGGATGCCGCTCGTGTGCGGCCGGCGTGCGTCGCGTCCGCGCGGACGGTTTCAGCCGGCCCCTTTCCCGCGCGCCAGCCTCTCCTCCAGCTTTCGTACGAAGTCCACGAGAGGAATTCCGATCGCCGCGCAGAACAGCCGCAGCTCGATCACGTCGAGGCGCCGCTCGCCGCGTTCGATCTTGCTGATGACCGGCTGCGGGAACGGCAGACGTTGCGCCAGATGGACTTGAGTGAGCCCTCTGGCTTGACGCTCGTCGATCAGGAGCCTGAGGAGTTCCGCGTACTCGGCGGTGTGCGTGCTTTTTTGACTCATCGCATTCAGAAGGTGGATGCGGTTCACGAATATACGAAATTATAATAGTCGAATTAATTATATTTGGCAGCAGCCCCCGATAGAGTCTTCGGTTGCTCGACACCCGTTCTATCCACCTACGCGAATCACCTCGCCATCGCACGCACCATGGCGTGGATTCCCGTCGGCTGTTCTGCTCAATTGCAATCGGAACGACCGCAGGGGAAGCCGACATGACGTTCGACAACCACGCGGCGCCGGGGGACGGCGCCGCGAACGGGGAAGCCTTACCCGCAGACGCCTTGCCCGCGGACGCCTTGCCCGCAGACGCCTTGCCCCGGCAAGAATTGCCCGAAGACATCGCCTTCCTCGTCGCTCGCGGCGTTCCCGACGATGCGCTCCACGCGGCGGCCTGGCATGCGCGGGCGGAGGGGACGTCGGCGGCGGAGGCGCTGCTGGCGCACGGGCTGTGCGCGCCCGAGGTATTCTACCGCGCGCTGGCGCAGGATATCGACGCCCCCTTCCTCGCCACGGTCGTGCTGTCGGAGGCGACCCATCCGCGGGCGCTCGAGGTCGGCATCGCGCCGCTGGAGCCGGCCGGCGACCTGCCCCGCCACGTCGCCGCGCCCCGGGGCGCCGCCGTCGCAGCGCTGCTCGCGCGACCGCGCGGCGTCGGCTGCGGCATCGCGCTGACGACGCCCGAGGCCCTTCGCGCGGCCGTATTCGCCCGCTGCGGCGCCGCGATCGCCCACGAGGCGGCGAACGGGCTCGCCGAGCGCCGGCCGGAGCTCTCGATCCGCACCGGGGCGACGCCGGCGCAGCGCCGAACGGCGCTCGGCGCCGGGCTCGCATTCGCCGCGCTCGCGCTCCTGGTGGAGGGCGGCTTCGCCTTCGCGGCGCTGGCGGCGTGCCTCGTCTTTCTCGCGCTTTCGCTGTTGCGGCTCGCCGCCTGCCTGGAGCCCGCCAGCCCGGACCCGGCGCGCGACCCCGCGCGCATCCGCGACGCCGAGCTGCCGGTCTACACCATCCTCGCGCCGATGCACGACGAGGCGAAGGTCGCCCCCGACCTGTGCGCGGCCCTGAGAAACCTCGACTATCCGCTGGCGAAGCTCGACATCAAGCTCCTGGTCGAGGCGCACGACACGGCGACGATCGAGGCCCTGCGCGCGCTCGACCTGCCCGGCGCCTTCGAGATCCTCATCGCGCCCGCGGGCGAGCCGCGCACCAAGCCGCGCGCGCTCAACGTCGCGCTCCCCCTCGCCCGGGGCGCCTACACCGTGATCTACGACGCCGAGGACCGGCCCGCGCGCGACCAGCTGCGCCGCGCCGTCGCCGCCTTCGATCGCCACGGCCCCGACGTCGCCTGCCTCCAGGCGCGCCTCGCGATCGACAACGCGCGGGAGAACCGGATCGCCGCGCTGTTCGCGATCGAGTACGCGGCCCTGTTCGACGTGGTGAACCCCGGCCTGCTGCGCATGGGCCTGCCGATCCCGCTCGGGGGCACGTCGAACCATTTCCGCACCCCGGCGCTGCGGCGGATCGGCGGCTGGGACGCGTGGAACGTCACCGAGGACGCCGACATGGGCCTGCGGCTGGCGGCGCTCGGGCTGCGCACGGCGGATCTGCCCTCTACCACCTGGGAGGAGGCGCCGACGACGAAGGCCGCCTGGCTCGGCCAGCGCACGCGCTGGATGAAGGGCTACATGCAGACGCTGATCACCCACACCCGCGCGCCCGCCCGCGCGGCCCGGGCGCTCGGCCCGGCGCGCCTCGCCGCGACGCTGCTGCTCGTCGGCGGCACGGTGGCGTCGGCGCTGCTCTTTCCGCTGAGCCTCGCGATCGTGGTCGCGCTCTTCGCCGGCGCGAGCGTCCCGGGCCTCGACCTCCTGCCGCTCGAGCACGTGCACGATCCGCTGGTGCTGGTCGCGACGACGATCGCGACGACGGCCTTCGGCGCGGGCTTCGCCATCTCGGCGGCGGTGGCGCTGGAGGGGCTGCGCCGGCGCGGCTGGGCGGATCTCGGCGCGTTCGTCGTTTGCCTGCCGGTCTACTGGGCTTTCGTGAGCCTCGCCGCCTGGCGCGCGCTGATCGAGCTGCACCGCCGCCCGCACCATTGGGAGAAGACTGCCCACGGCCTCGCCACGCGCCGCGACCCCGCCCCCGTAAGACGCACGGGGGAGCGCGCCGCGGGGCCAGCGGCGGCGGAATGAGGCCTCAAATCCGCGACAGCAGCTCCGTCGCCACATCCTCCGGCGCCTGGGCGGTGTTGAGCCCGGCGACGAAGCGGCCCTCCTCGTCCATCACGTAGACCACGGCCGTGTGCTCCATCGTGTAGTCCCCGTCCTCGAGCGGCACCTTGCGGGCGTAGGCGCGGTAGGCGGAGACCACCTCGGCCACCTGCTCGGGCGTGCCGGTGAGGCCGACGATGCGGTCGTCGAAGCTCGAGACGTAGCTCTTCATCGCCTCGGGCGTGTCGCGCTCGGGGTCCACGGTGACGAACAGCGCGCGGACGTCGCGGCCGGAGCGCTCCTTCACGGCGTCGAGCGCCTGCGCGATCTCGAACAGCTTGGTGGGACAAACGTCCGGGCAATGGGTGAAGCCGAAGAAGACGAGGTGGGGCTCGCCGAGGAAATCCTGCTCGGTGACGGGGCGGCCCTCCATGTCGACGAGGCTGAAGGCGCCGCCGACGTCGGAGGCCGCGACCTCGCGCCCGGCAGGCGTGAGCGTCAGCACCGCGGCGATGCCGAGCGCGACGAGCCCGAACAGGAAAGCCGCGAGCGGCAGGACGAGGCGGCGGGTGCGGTCTGTCATGTCACGAAGCCCTGATCTATCCGGCTCCGAGATAGTCGCTCAGAAGCACCATGCCAATGCGGCGAGAACGACCTCGTTGAAGACGGCCGGCCCCTGGGCCGACCAGAGCAGCAGCCCGGCCCCCGCGAGCGCGGCGAAGGCGAGAGCGATGAGGCCCACCGCCGCGCGCGACACCTCCGGCGCGGCGGGGCGCGCCGCGTCTCGCGGAAAGGCCGGGGGCGGCGCCGATTCGGCCGCGGCCGCCGGCGCGAAAACGGGCGTTTCGTCACTCATGGCCGGAGTGTAGCCCGACCTCCACGCGCAAACAACCCCTGATCAAGACATTCTGCGCGCATAGCATCCAACTGTGAATAAGCGGCTTTCAACAACTGCTAAGTATCCAACTCGGCAATGTTTCCGCGAGAACCTCAAATAATAAGATCGCTTTTACCTTGCGACTTTTTTGCTCGTGACAGATTCAACTCGAAGTGCGATTGTAAGACGCCGATGTGTCGCCCAGAGATCCCTCGTATCATGTCCCCGAAAGAGAAGATGCTTCGCCGCCTGCGCGAGATCGCGTCCGTCCTCGAGTCGGACCTCGGCTGGATCGACCCGCAACGGCGTCGGGCTTTCGTGGAGCAGCTGCGGCGCGAGCGCGACGAGACGCTCGACCACGTCATGCAGGAGACGCCCGAGGCGGCGGATCTGCCCAACGCCGTGCGCGTGCTGGAGCACCTGCGCGCAGATCCCGCCGCCGCAACCCGGGCGGACGCGCTCGAATCCTGGGTCGCCAAAGCGTGAACCCGACGTGAGCCAGTCCTGATCCCTGCCTGATCCCGGCGTGATCCGGAAGATCCCGCGCGGCCGGCCTTGCGTCCGCCCCGTCGCGCGGGGCACGATGGCGACATGCCCGTGTCCCCCGCCTACCGCCCCGACCCGCGCCACCTCGCCCTCGGCGAGGCCTTCTACGACCCGGTCGCGCCCTCGCCCTTCCCCGCCGCCGTCACCCGCTGGCGCAACGACCGCTGGGCCGCGCGCGTGGGGCTCGACACGCTCGACGACGCGGAATGGGTGGCGCACATGGCCCGCTTCGCGCCCCTGCCGGACAACCTCCCAGAGCCGCTGGCGCTGCGCTATCACGGCCACCAGTTCCAGTCCTACAACCCCGACCTCGGCGACGGCCGCGGCTTCCTCTACGCGCAGATGCGCGACGTCGAGGACGGCCGCCTCCTCGACCTCGGCACCAAGGGCTCGGGCCAGACGCCCTATTCCCGCTTCGGCGACGGCCGGCTCACCCTGAAGGGTGGCGTGCGCGAGATCCTCGCCACCGAGATGCTGGAGGCGCTCGGCGTCTACACCTCGAAGTCGCTCTCGCTCGTCGAGACCGGCGAGGCGCTGATGCGCAACGACGAGCCCTCCCCCACCCGCGCGAGCGTGCTGGTCCGGCTCTCGCACACCCACATCCGCGTCGGCAGCTTCCAGCGCCTGCTCTTCCTCAACGAGGGCGCGGCGCTCGAAAAGCTCGTCGCCTATTGCCTGGAGACCTACCATCCGCAGGCCCCAGCCTACGAAAACCCAGCGGTCGCGCTCCTCGCCGCCGTCACCGAGGCGGTGGCGAAGATGGGGGCGGAGTGGTTCCAGGCGGGCTTCGTGCACGGCGTGCTCAACACCGACAACATCGCGATCACCGGCGAGAGCTTCGACTACGGCCCCTGGCGCTTCCTGCCGGAGCTCGACACCGGCTTCACCGCCGCCTATTTCGACCAGACCGGCCTCTATGCCTTCGGCCGCCAGCCGGCCGCGCTGCACTGGAACCTCTGCCGGCTGGCCGATTGCCTGCGCCACCTCGCCGACCAGGAGGCCCTCGTGGCCGCGCTCGAGCTCTTCGGCGAGGTGTTCGACGCGCATCTCTCCCGCCTCACCCGCGCCCGCCTCGCGCTGGACCCCGACGACGACGGCGCCGCCGACGCGCCGGCCTTCTTCTACCGCGCGCTGGCGCGCACGAAGCTCCCCTTCGAGCGCGCCTTCTTCGACCTCGCCGGCGGCGCGGACCCAGAGCGCCTGGCCGGGAGCCCTCACGCCGACGCCTATGCCGGCCCGGACTGGGCCGAGGCGATCGCGGCGATCCGCGCCGCGCGGGCGCACCCGCGGCGGGACGAGGCGCTGGCGCACCCGTATTTCTCGCGCGCGGCGCCGGTGACGATGCTGATCGACGAGGTGGAGGCGATCTGGAGGCCGATCGCGGCGGGGGACGATTGGGGGGCGTTCTCGGCGAAGATCGCGGAGGTGGGGGAGATGCGGGGGGCGTATGGGGTGTTGCTGGAGGGAGTGGGGCGGGGTCTTGCCCATCCTCACGCTGTGGGAATCGGCTCCGACCTTTGATTTGCATTGCCGAGCAACAGCGTTGACTCTACAATGGTAGCTGCATTCCAATCGTGTTTCGCGAGGCTCAATGGCATCGGCGACCAGCAGCGCTCTGATAGGCGTAATTGCCGCGGTTTTTGGATCCGCCGCAACGATTTTTGCTGGTGGATTCGAGTACTTCAACAAAGACAAGGAACTAGACATCCAACTTGTAAACATCGGCCTGTCAATACTCCGGGGCGAAGCGACCGGTGACGCCGAATCTGTTTACGCGCGACGATTCGCATTGAGGCTATTGCGCGAGTATACAGATGTTGAAATTCCTGACGACGATTTCGAACAGTGGGCCGCAGGCGGAACAACCCCTTTCGAAGCCACTTCCACACTTATGACGCCTCCCTTTAGCAGCAGAGGTGTCGAGCGTTCAAGTTTTGTTGACGGATTATATTTTTTCCTTCGCTCATGTCTCGCCTCTGATGGATATGAAGTACCAACCAATCAAACGAGCAGCAACATCAACATCAGTGATGCAATGCAAAATTTGAGATCAAGTATCCCAGTTGACGTTTGGAACAGATGCTTTTCTCAAGCAGCGACCTCGACTATCGAGAACGCCTTTATCTCAAACCCCTGAACATAGAACGTAATCACGTTTCATTATTTCATCTCTAGAAGATTGCGGCGTCGTGCTTCGATCAAACATCACACCCCCAAAAACAAACCGCCGCCCGGTTTCCCGAACGGCGGCGACACTGTCGGGGCTGTACGCGCCCCCTCTCTCGGCCGTGCTCGTCAGTGGAGCGTGGCGGCGGGTGCCTCGGCGCCGCGCAGGCGCATCATCTGGTCCTTGAGGACGAGCTTCTTACGCTTGAGCTGAGCGATTTCCACGTCGCTCGACGAAGGGCTGGTCACCGCCTTCTGGATCTCCTGCTCGAGAGCCTGGTGCTTACGCTCGAGCTCGGCCAAGTGGCTATTCAGCGACATGCGTCGTCTCCCTTCCATATGTTCGCTTCGAACGGACCCATGCTCTCACGGATTCGTTCGCCTGTCGAAGCTTTCATGTGCTGCGCCGCAACCTAAAAGCGTTAACCGCCTACGCTCGGACCTTGACGGCGACCCTTTTTGCCGCTCTTGGTGAGGAATGCGTGAAGGTGCCCGGGCTCGTGCGGGCTGCGACTGGTCATCTTGGAGCGTGAGAGTGGACGGCGCCGAGGATCCCGCAGAGCTGCTGGGCGAGCTGGCCCGGCTGAAGGAGGAGCACCGCGACCTCGACCACGCGATCGAGGCGCTGGAGAGCGCGCCGTTCAGCGACCGCCTGCAGCTGCAGCGTCTGAAGAAGCGCAAGCTGACGCTGCGTGACCGCATCCACCGGATCGAGGACCAGATCCTGCCCGACATCATCGCCTGAGGGCGCCCCGGCGCGGGACTCGAATCCGCGCGAGAGGACGAGAATGAGCTACAGCACGCCCCCCGTCGCCATCATCATGGGCAGCCAGTCCGACTGGGCGACGATGCGGCACGCCGCGCAGACGCTCGACGCGCTCGAGATCGCCTACGATGCGCGCATCGTCTCGGCCCACCGAACGCCGGACCGGCTCTTCGCCTTCGCCAAGGGCGCCAAGGCCGAGGGCTTCCGGATCGTGATCGCCGGCGCGGGCGGCGCGGCGCACCTGCCCGGCATGGCGGCGGCGCTGACCCCGCTGCCGGTGTTCGGCGTGCCGGTGGAATCGAAGGCCTTGTCGGGCGTCGACAGCCTGCACTCCATCGTGCAGATGCCCGCCGGAATCCCGGTCGGCACGCTCGCCATCGGCCGCGCCGGAGCCGTCAACGCCGCATTGCTCGCCGCCGCCGTGCTGGCGCTCTCCGACGAGGCGCTGGCGGCGCGCCTCGATGCCTGGCGAGCGGCCCAGGCCGAATCAGTGGCCGAGCGGCCGCGCGACGAGGGCTGACGAATGGCCGATCTCCCGACCGACGTCTCGGTGCGCGTCTCCCCCGGCGACGTGCTCGGCATCCTCGGCGGCGGCCAGCTCGGGCGGATGATCGCGGTCGCGGCCGCGCGGCTGGGCTTGAAGGTCCACGTCTTCAACGACGACCCGCACAGCCCCGCCTTCGACGTCGCCGCCCGCGCCACGACCGCGAGCTTCGCCGACACGGAGGCGCTGGCGGAGTTCGCGCGGGGCTGCGCCGTCGTCACCTACGAGTTCGAGAACGTGCCCGTCCCCGCCGCCGAGACGGTCGCGGCGCACGCGCCGCTGCGGCCGGGCGTACGGGCGCTGGCGACGGCGCAGGACAGGCTCCTCGAGAAGCGCTTCGTCGCCGAGCTCGGCATCGCCACCGCGCCCTTCCGCGCGGTCGACGACGCGGCCTCGCTCGCGCGCGCGCTCGCCGAGATCGGCCGCCCGGCGGTGCTGAAGACGCGCCGCTTCGGCTACGACGGCAAGGGCCAGGCCGTGATCCGCGACGGCGACGACCCCGCCACCGCCTTCGCCGCCATCGGCGGGACGCCCGCGATCCTGGAGGGCTTCGTGCCCTTCGCGGCGGAAGTGTCCGTGGTCGCGGCCCGCGCAGCCGACGGGACGATCGCGGCCTTCGACCTGTGCGCCAACCGCCACGAGGGCGGCATCCTCGCCCGCACCAGCGTGCCCGCCGCGGTCTCGCCCGCGACCGAGGCGTCGGCGCGCGACATCGCCGGTCGGATCGGCGCGGCGCTCGACTATGTCGGCGTGTTCGCGGTGGAGCTGTTCCTGGTGAGAGAGGGCGGCGAGGAGCGGCTCGTCGTCAACGAGATGGCGCCGCGCGTGCACAATTCGGGGCACTGGACGGATTTCGGCGCGGCCACCTCGCAGTTTGAGCAGCACGTGCGCGCCGTCTGCGGCTGGCCGCTCGGGCCGACCCGCCGGCTCGGCGCGCGGGTGACGATGGACAACCTGATCGGGGCCGACGTCGAGGGCTGGCGGGCGCTCGTCGCCGACCCCGGCGCGCGCCTCACGCTCTACGGCAAGGGCGAGGCCCGCCCCGGCCGCAAGATGGGCCACGTCACGCGGGTCGAGGCCGCCGGCGAGCCGCCCGCGGGGACGTCCGAGACCTGAGCGCATTTCAGCGTTTGCGGGCCGTCGGCAGTCTCGACAGGCAAAACCGTTTCTGCTATGCGCTCGGGCTCACGGTCGACCCGCGCCGCCGCGCGACGCTGGCGTTGTCCCGTACCAGTTCAACGGTCCCGATCGCCAGAGCGCACCACAGCTGAAGGAACACGACGCGTGCAGGTTCTCGTTCGTGAAAACAACGTCGATCAGGCGCTCCGCGCCCTCAAGAAGAAGATGCAGCGCGAAGGCATCTTCCGCGAGATGAAGCTGCGCGGGCACTACGAGAAGCCCTCGGAGAAGAAGGCGCGCGAGAAGGCCGAGGCCGTCCGGCGCGCCCGCAAGCTCGTCCGCAAGCGGATGCAGCGCGAGGGGCTGCTGCCCTCGAAGCCCAAGCCCACGCGCTGAGCGCGGTCTTCGCTGAGCGCGGTCTTCGGCGAGGCGATCGCGGCGCGGCGCCCTCGGCATCCGCGCCGCGGCTTCCCGGGGTCTCGCGCCGCAATCGCGCGAGCGGGCCTGAAATCGCCGAATTCGGCCGTCACGAGATCGGCGCCCCACGGCTCACGGCGGGGCGCTGATTTGTTTTTGAGCGTGCGCCCGGCGCGCGTCTGGGGGAGACGAGAGCGATGACAGCGACCACGACGATCGCAACCGGCGCCGCCGAGGCGCGGCCGACGATCCGGAGCCTGCGACTCTGCGCCCTCCTCCTCGCCGGCGTCGCCCTCGCCGGCTGCGAGACGGTCGCCACCCGCGGCCCCGCCCAGCAGGTCGCCGTGCTCGAGCGACAGGACAGCGCGGTCACGGGCACCAACATCGCCTCGCTCACCGAGGTCGTCCGCAACAATCCCCAAGACGCCAACGCCTACAACACACGCGGCGCGGCCTTCGCCCGCGCGGGCCAGTTCCGTGAGGCCCTGGACGATTTCAGCCGCGCGGTCGAGCTCGACCCGCAGAACGCGGCGGCCTACACCAACCGCGGGCTCGCCCTGCGGCAGACCGGGCGCGACGACGAGGCGCTCGCCGACTTCACCCGCGCGCTCGCCGCCGATCCGAACTACGCCCCCGCACTGATCGGGCGCGCCAACCTGCTGCGCGCGCGCGGCAACACGGCCGCGGCCCTCACCGATCTCAACGCCGCCCTGCGCGTGAACCCGGAATCGGCGGAGGCGCACCACGCCCGGGGGCTGGTTCACCAGCGGCTCGGCCAGCATCGCGAGGCGGTGCTCGACTTCGACGCGGCGATCGACCGCAACCCCTATGTCGCCGCCCCCTACCAGGGCCGCGGGCAGAGCCTGACCGCGCTCGGCGACTACGACAAGGCGATCGAGGACCTCAACGCCTCCCTCAACGTCCAGTCCCAGAACGCCGACGCCTGGGCCTGGCGCGGCGTCGCGCTGGAGCGCTCGGGCCAAAGGGACGAGGCGCGCGAGAGCTACCGCCGGGCTTTGTCCATCGACCAGACGAACAGCGTCGCTCGCGAGGGCGTGCAGCGAGTGCCGGGCTGACGCGATCGTGAGCGGGCTTCCCGGACCGATCCGCGCCGCGTTCGCCCGCCAGGCGGACGCGTGCGGACGTCTCGGCTCGCCGTTCACCGCGGCTCTGTGCCTCCTCCTGGCCGAGCGGCTCGATCCGTCGGCCTCCGCCTTCGGCCGGCGCATCGCCGGATGGCCGGGCGATCCCGGCGACGACGCCCTGGCTCTGCGGGCCTGCGGTGCGCTTCATGCGCTCGCCCGATCCGACGGCGTGCCGGCGCTCGCGGCGGCATATCCGCCGAATACCGGCGACCCGGAGAATCTCGCCTCCGCCGTCGCCATCGCGGTCACGGCGCACGACGCGCGGTTGACCGCCTGGCTCGAGTCGCCGCCGCAGACGAACGAGCCGAAGCGCTCGGGCGCGCTGCTCGGCGCACTCGCGATCCTGACCCGCGAGACCGGTGGGCTGCCGATCGACCTCCTGGAAATCGGCGCGAGCGCCGGCCTCAATCTCTGTCTCGACGGGTTCGCCTACGCGCTCGGCGCGGCTTCGCGACCGGGCGACCCGGCCACGGCCGTGACGATCCGCTGCGACTGGCGCGGTGCGGCGCCCGATCCGCTGACCCCGATCGTCCTCGCCGGCCGAGCGGGCTGCGATCGCAACCCGCTCGATCCGGGCTCGCCCGACGACCGCGAGCGGCTCCTCGCCTACGTCTGGGCCGACCAGGGCGACCGCCTCGCCACCACCGCCGCCGCGCTCGACGCGGCCGCCGCCGCGCCCTGGCGCGTCGCGCGCGCCGACGCGGCGGCATGGGTCGAGACCATGCTCGCCGCGCCTCCCGCAGCGGGCCGCGCGACGGCGCTCGTCCACACCATCGTCTGGCAATACCTGCCGGCCGACATCAAGGCCCGCATCGAGGCGGCGCTCGCCGCCGCGGGCGCCCGCGCCACGCCCGACGCGCCGCTCGCCCGCATCGCCATGGAGCCGGGCGACCGCACGGGCAGCGCGGCCCTCACGCTCACGCTCTGGCCCGGCGGCGAGACGCGCACGCTCGGGCGCGCGGACTTCCACGGACGCTGGGTGGACTGGGGCTGAACCTCAGCCGACGTCCTTCACCAAGATGGTCAGGTAGTCGCCGAAGCCCGCCTTGCGATAGGCGTCGAGCGCCCCCGTGTTCGCCGACAGCGCACCGATGGCGAGGCGCACGAGGCCGGCTTTGCGGGTGAGGTCCTCCGCCGCCGCGATAAGCGCCCGGCCGACACCCCGTCCGCGCGCGTCCTCGACGGCGATCAGGTCGGCGACCTGGCCGTAGCGGCGCACGTCCTCGCGGACGTAGGGCTGCTCGACGTCGATGACGAAGACGAGGAGCCCCACCGGGCGCCCGTCCTCTTCCGCCAGCAGGATGCGCCCCTTCGTCTCAGCCACGCGCTCCACGGCGCGCTCGTAGGCGGCCTCGGCGGCGGCGCGGGTGGTGAGGCGGTCGTCGACGAGCGTCGCCTCGAAGGCGTTGAGCGCGTCGATCAGGACGATGCAGGTCTCCCGGTCGGCGGGGCCGGCGGTGCGGATCGAGAGCGTCACGACCCGCCCTCCCCCGCCAGCAGCGCCGCCGCCCGCTCCTCCTCCACGGCCTCGAGCAGCGCGCGCACCTCGGCGAGACCGCCGTTCTCCAGGAGCCGCGTGTGGCCCTCGCCGTCGAAGGCGACGAAGCGCTTGGGCTCCCCCGCCGCCTCGTAGAGGGCGCGGCCCTGGGCGAAGGGGGTGATCGGGTCGGCGGTACCGTGCATCAGCAGGACCGGCTCTTCCACCGCGGCGATCCGCGCGGCGGAATCGAACTGGTCGTGCATCAGGAGGCCGATCGGCACGAAGGGATAGCGCGTGCGCGCCACGTCGGCCGCCGAGGTGAAGGCCGCGTCGAGCACGACTGCGCCGGCCTCGACCTCGGCCGCGAGCGCCACGGCGACGCCCGTGCCGAGCGATTCGCCGTAGAGCACGATGCGCGCGGCGGGCGCATGCTCCCGCGCGAGTGCATAGGCCGCCCTCGCATCCTCGAGGAGCCCCGCCTCGGTGGGCGAGCCGGTGGAGCCGGAATAGCCGCGGTAGGAGACGATCAGCACCCCCCGCCCGCCTTCGGCGAGCGCCGCCGCGCGCGGAGCGCGCTGGCGGATAGAACCGGCATTGCCGTGGAAGTAGATCGTCAGCGCCCGCCCGGAGTCGGGCGGGCGGAAATAGGCGGTGAGCCGCTCGCCGTCCGCCGTCTCCAGCGTGACGTCGGCGAAATCGGCGAGGCCCGCCTCGGCCGCGCTCGCGGTACTCTGCGGCGCGGGATATTGCAGCTCGCGCTGATAGACGTAGAGCGCCCCGACGAGGGCCGCGTAGACGCCGGCGACGAGGACGAAGGCGCGCGCGAGACGACGAAGCATGACCTGCTCCCCTCCCCCTTCGCGCCCTCTCCCGATACGCCCCCTCCGATCAGAAGCTCTTGACGATCTCGTCGACCATCTTCTTGGCGTCGCCGAAGAGCATCATCGTGTTGTCGCGGAAGAACAGCTCGTTCTCCACGCCGGCATAGCCCGAGCCCATGCCGCGCTTGAGGAACAGCACCGTGCCAGCCTTCTCCACGTCGAGGATGGGCATGCCGTAGATCGGCGAGGTCTTGTCGGTCTTGGCGGAGGGGTTCGTCACGTCGTTGGCGCCGATGACGAAGGCGACGTCCGCCTGAGCGAACTCGCCGTTGATGTCCTCGAGCTCGAAGACCTCGTCGTAGGGCACGTTGGCTTCCGCCAGCAGCACGTTCATATGGCCCGGCATGCGGCCCGCGACCGGGTGGATCGCGTACTTGACCTCGACGCCCTCCTTCTTGAGGAGATCGCACATCTCGCGCAGCGTGTGCTGGGCCTGCGCCACCGCCATGCCGTAGCCCGGCACGATGATGACCTTGGAGGCGTTCTTCATGATGAAGGCGGCGTCCTCGGCCGAGCCCTGCTTCACGGGGCGCTGCTCCGCGTCGCCGGCAGGGCCGCCCGACGTCTCGCCGCCGAAGCCGCCCAGGATGACCGAGATGAAGCTCCGGTTCATGCCCTTGCACATGATGTAGGACAGGATCGCGCCCGACGAGCCGACCAGCGCGCCGGTGATGATCAGCGCGAGGTTGCCCAGGGTGAAGCCGATGCCCGCGGCCGCCCAGCCCGAGTAGGAGTTCAGCATCGACACGACGACGGGCATGTCCGCGCCACCGATCGGGATGATCAGCAGCACGCCCAGCGCCAGCGCGATCAGCACCAGGAGCCAGAAGGCGAGCGCCGATTCGGTGATCATGAAGGCGCCGATCAGGATGACGGCGCCCGCGGCGAGGGCGATGTTGATCACGTGCCGCGAGGGCAGCATGATCGGCTTGCCGGACATGCGCCCGTCGAGCTTCAGGAAGGCGATGATCGATCCGGTGAAGGTGATCGCGCCGATGCCGGCGCCCAGCGCCATCTCGAAAAGGCTCGCCCCGCTGATCGCGCCCGGCGCGCCGATGGCGAAGGCCTGCGGCGCGTAGAGCGCGGCCGCCGCCACCAGCACCGCGGCGAGGCCGACGAGGGAGTGGAAGCCGGCGACGAGCTGCGGCATCGCCGTCATCGGCACGCGCTTGGCGATGAGCGCGCCGATGCCGCCGCCGATGGCGATGCCGACGATCACGAGCAGCCAGCCGCCGAGCGCCGGTGGGGCGTAGACCAGCGTCGTCAGCACGGCGATGGCCATGCCGATCATGCCGTACATGTTGCCCTGGCGCGACGTCGTGGGGTGCGAGAGCCCCCGCAGCGCCAGGATGAAGAGCACCCCCGAGACGAGGTAGAGCAGGTTCGCGAGTTCGGCGCCCATCGGCTCAGCCCTTCTTCTTGTACATGGCGAGCATCCGCGCCGTGACCAGGAACCCGCCGAAGATGTTCACCGAGGCGAGCACGAGGGCGATGAAGCCCAGCACCGTCGCGCCCCAGGCCGCGCCGGAGGAGGCGACGTCCGCCACCTGGACGCCCACCGCGAGCAGCGCGCCGACCACGATCACCGAGGAGATCGCGTTGGTCACCGACATCAGCGGCGTATGCAGCGCCGGCGTCACCGACCAGACCACGTAGTAGCCGACGAAGATCGCCAGCACGAAGATCGCGAAGCGGAACACGGTGGGATCCACCGCCCCGCCGGTCGCGGCGGCGACGCCGGTCGCGACCGCGTCGGACGCGATCATGTCGGCATAGGACTGCGCCGCCTGCGCGGCTTCGCGGGCGGCCTCGGCGGCGGCCTGCGCGCGCTCGAGAGCCTGCTCGGGTGTGAGAGTAGCCATGGCCTTCCCCGTTCGTTGTCGTCGGCGCCGTCTGTCGGCCTCACGCGGCCGCGGGCTTGAAGCTCGGATGGACGATCGCGCCGTCCTTCGTCAGGAGCGTGGCCTTGACGAGCTCGTCGTCCCAGTTCACGGCGAGCGTCTTCTTCTCCTTGTCGATCATCGTCTCGACGAAGGAGAGGAGATTCTTGGAATAGAGGCTCGACGCGGTCGCCGCGAGGCGGCCCGGGACGTTGAGATGGCCGACGATCTTCACGCCGCCGTGGTCGTAGACCTCGCCGGGCTTCGAGAGCTCGCAATTCCCGCCGCGCTCGACCGCGAGATCGACCACGACCGAGCCCGGGCGCATCGACTCGACCATCGCCGCGGTCACGAGCTTGGGCGCGGGGCGGCCCGGGATCAGCGCGGTGGTGATCACGATGTCCTGCTTGGCGATGTGGGAGGCGACGAGCTCGGCCTGCTTGGCGCGGTACTCGGCCGACATCTCCTTGGCGTAGCCGCCGGCCGTCTCGGCCTGCTTGAACTCCTCGTCCTCGACGGCGATGAACTTGCCGCCGAGCGACTCGACCTGCTCCTTGGCGGCCGGGCGCACGTCCGTCCCGGTGACGACCGCGCCCATCCGGCGCGCCGTGGCGATCGCCTGGAGGCCGGCGACGCCCGCGCCCATGACGAAGACGCGCGCGGCCGGCACGGTGCCCGCGGCGGTCATCATCATCGGCATGGCGCGGCCGTAGACCGCGGCGCCGTCGATCACGGCGCGGTAGCCGGCGAGGTTCGCCTGCGAGGAGAGCACGTCCATCGACTGCGCGCGGGTGATTCGCGGCATCAGCTCCATGGAGAACGCGCAGAGCTTCTTCTCGGCCATGGCCTGGAGGGCCGGCTCGTTGCCGTAGGGGTCCATCGTCGCGATCACGACGGCGCCCTCCTTCACGGCCGCGAGGCGCTCGCCCTCGGGGCGGCGCACGAGCAGCACCACGTCGGCCTCGCCCGCGGCGGCGGCGGCGTCGGGCTCGATCGTCGCGCCGGCGGCCTCGAACGCCGCGTCCGTGATCCCCGATCCGGCGCCCGCGCCGGACTGGATCGCGACCGTCGCGCCGTAGCCGACCATCTTCTTCACCGTGTCGGGCGTCGCCGCGACCCGGGCCTCGTTGGCGTCCGTTTCCGTCAGGACGGCGATACGCATGACCCTCTCCCCCAAGCTCTCGTCGGTGAGGACGCGCGCGTCGGCGAAAGCCGCCGCGGCGCGCCCGCGCGGCCCGTTCAGGACAGGATGAACACGACCAGCATCAGGCCGAAGACCGCGCCCGGAGCGCGCCAGCCGACCTTCGGGAACAGGCCGCCGATCGCGCCCGCGACCATCGAGGCCACCACCCCGACGATCCCCGAGAGCCACGCGTCCTTCATGCCTCCAAGCGCCAGCGCCATCACCCAGCACAGCACGACCAGGCTCGAGATCGTCGTGAAATGCACGAAGCCGTCGTAGGTTTTCTCGTGGGTCTCGCCGTCCATGTCCGGGCTGTAGCCCTCGTCCGGTCCACGCTCGCTCTGCACCATGGTCGCCATCGTCCTGCTCGTCCTTCCACGCAAACGACCTCGGCTTTAGCCGATGCCGGCGAGAGGAGCAATCCATATAGCGGCGGAGAGTCGCGCGACCCGCGTCTGCGCCGGCCCGCCCGCGTGGTGACTTCCCGCCCGCGCGGCTCTATCGTGCCTGCGGCGTCGCGCGCCGCGCACCAGCCCGTCCAGCCGAGAGCCCGCCACAGATGCCGAGCCAGAGCCGAACGCCCGATCGCGGCGGACCGCGGGGCGGGTACGAGGTCACCACACGGATCGCCGCTCGCACCGGCGCGCCGGCGCTGGAGATCGTCGAGACCGCGCCGACCGGTCCGCGGATCGGGCCGCCGCTGCTGCTGCTGCACGGCGCGTTCGGCGGCGCCTGGATGTGGGCCGAGCACCTGGGCCCCTACCTCGCAGAACGCGGGCGCGCCTCGCTCGCGGTGTCGCTGCGCGGCCACGGGGGCTCGGAAGGCCGCGACGCGCTCTCCGGCACCACTCTCGACGACTACGTCGCCGACGCGCGGTTCGCGCTCGAGCTGCTGCCGCAGGCGCCGGTCGTCGTCGGCCATTCGCTGGGCGGGCTGATCGCGCAGCGTTTGATCGGGCGCGCGCAGATGCGCGCCCTCGCGCTCGTCTGCTCGCTGCCGCCGGAGGGGCTCGCCCTGGTGAACGCGCGCACCGCGCCGACCGAGCCCGTCGTCTGGCTCGACGCCTTCGCCGGCTCGGCCCAGCTCGGCCGCAGCGCGATCTCCGGCGGCGGCACGGCGCAGCTGCTGTTCTCGGAGGGCCTGCCCGCCGCGCGCATGCGGCGCTACGCCGCGCTGATGACGCCCGAGGCGCCGCGCGCGCTCTCCCAGGCGCATCTTCCGGGGCCGGTGCTCTCCGCCTTCCTCACCCGCATCCCGACGCTGGTGATCGGCGCGGCGCAGGACCGGCTGGTGCGACGCTCCTGCACCCTGCGCACCGCCTTCTACCACGCGGCGCGCCACGAGACCCTCGACCCCTCCGGCCATTTTCCCATGCTCGACGTCTCCGCCGAGGCGCTGGGCCGGCGGCTGATCGACTGGCTCGACGCCGAGCGCCTGTGAGGCTTACCGGCCACCCGGGTCTTGCACGCCACGGGTAAGATCGAGGATCGCGCGCACCCGCGCGACCCCGTCCTCGACGGGCGCGCCGGCGGTGTCGACGAGGATGCGTTCCCCCGCCCACGGCTCCCAGGTTCGGCGCTGGACGTCCTCCCAGGTCGGAAGGCGCAGGCCCGGGATGTCCGTCGTCCGGCTCTCGACGCGGCGGCGATGTTCGCCGGCATCCGAGCACACGACCTCGACGGCAACATGCGCCGCGCCGGCCCGCGCCGCGGTATCCGCCCAGGCGTCGCGGCTGAGCGCGATGGGGTTGACGCAATCCGCGATCACGGACAGCCCGTTGCGCAAATTGTCCTCGGCAACCGCATAGGCCGCCTCGTAGCCCGCATCCTCCGCGGGGCGAATGGCCAGCGCGGAGCGCGCGAGCCCCGCCTCGATCGAATCGATCCGCAGGTAGACCGCCCCGATCTCCGCCGCGAGCCGCCGCGCGAGCGTGGTCTTGCCCACGCCGGGCAGGCCGGAGACGACGATCCGTGATGGTCGGGTCATCGACGGCCTCCCGCCCCCTCACCGCCCCTTCGAAAACTCCTCCGCCCGCACCTCGTGCGCCACCGCGTCGAGCACGGCGTTGACCAGCCCCGGCTCGTCCTCGCCGTAGAAGCCGTGGGCGACGTCGACGTATTCGGTGATGGCCACCCGCGCCGGCACGTCGCGGCGGTACATGAGCTCGTAGGCGCCCGCGCGCAGGATGGCGCGCAGGACCGCTTCGACGCGCTTGAGCGGCCACCTGGCGGCGAGCGCCGTGTCGACCTTGACGTCGATGGCGCGCTGGTCGCGCACCACGCCCTGGAGGATGTCGCGGAAGAAGTCGAGGTCGGAGGGGGCGCCCTCGACGCCCTCGACCTCGCGGCCGATCCAGTAGGCCTCGAACTCGGCGAGCGCGTCGACCACGCCCTTGCCGGAGACGTCCATCTGGTAGAGCGCCTGCACGGCGGCGAGGCGGGCGGCGGCGCGGGCGGCGGCGCGGTTGGGCTTGGCGCTGTCCTTGATCGTATTCTTGGCCATGGCGGCTCAGCCCTCCCCGCGCAGGCGGCGCGCGATCGCCGCGAGGCCGAGCGCGGCGCGCGCCGCGCCGCCGCCCTTGTCCATCTCGGAAACCTTTGCGCGGGCCCAGGCCTGCGCCTCGTCCTCCACCGTCAGGATGCCGTTGCCGATCGGCGTCCTTTGCGCCACCGAGAGGTCCATCAGCGCGCGGGCGCTGTCGAAGGCCACGATGTCGAAATGCGCGGTCTCGCCGCGGATGACGCAGCCGAGAGTAATAACCGCCTCGTAGGGCCGCCCTGCGGCCGCGGCGGCGTCGAGCGCGATGGCGACGCAGGCGGGGATCTCGAGCGCGCCGTCGACGGTCAGCACCTCGACCTCGACCAGCGCCTGCGCGCAGACCGCGCGCACGCCCTCGAGCAGAGCATCGGCTATCGCGTCGTAGTAGCGCGCCTCGACGACGAGGACGCGCGCCCCGGGCAGGGGTGCGAGCGGGCGGCTCTGGGCGTGGGTGGCGACCATGAAGGGGGTGTCTCGTCGGGGGTTCGCGTCTCGGGCGCCTCAGTTAAGGGCCCCGGCGCGCGGAGGCAAGAGCGGCGTGACGAGAGCGACCTGACGCATGCGCGAGCCGCAGCGAGGGGGAGAGGCGACCTGCAGCGGCTTCCACGGGCGGTCGGCTCGGGTCGCTTCCGAACACTGCGCCGAAGTCGTGCTGTGCGCGGCCCTGGAAAAGCGCAACGCCCGCGGGGCTGCCGCGGGCGTTCGACCACTATCGGACGAGCGAATAACCGCCTGGGGGCTCACCCCCGCCGCACGACCACCCGGGCGCCGGTCGGAACCCGCTCGTAGAGGTCGACGATGTCCTCGTTGAGCAGGCGCACGCAGCCCGAGGAGACCGCCTCGCCGATCGACCAGGGCTCGTTCGTGCCGTGGATGCGAAACAGCGTGTCGCGATTGCCGTCGTAGAGGTAGAGCGCGCGGGCGCCGAGCGGGTTGCCGATACCGCCCTCCATGAAGGCAGGCAGGCCGGGCGTGATCCGGCGCATGTTGTCGGTGGGGCTCCAGTTCGGCCAGACGCCCTTGCGGCCGACGCGGGCGGCGCCGCGCCAGGAGAAGCCGTTGCGGCCCACCCCGATGCCGTAGCGCATCGCCTTGCCGCCCTCCTCGACGAGGTAGAGGAAGCGCGCGTTGATGTCGACCACGATCGTGCCCGGCGCCTCGCCGCCCGAATAGCTCACGCGCTGGCGCATCAGCTCGGGCTTCATCAGGGCGCGGTTCACGAGCGGGATGTCGAAGGGCTCGTCGTCCTTGTAGCCGGTGTACCAGGCGTTCGTGTCGCCGAGGCCGACGGCCTGCGCGAGCATCGCGGGGGAGACCCAATCCCCGCGCTGGGCCGGCGCGTCCGCCGTGGTGGCGGCGTTGCAGGCGGCGAGACCGCCGACGAGGAGAACGACGAGAAGACGCGCGAGCATGGTTGGTCGATCCGGCAAGCCGCGACGAGCCGCGGCGGTCTCTGACAGGCGCCGCGAGGATTCGCGACGCCGTCATGGTTAACGAACGCTCTTACGGAATGCTTACCGCACCGCAAGGCCGCAGCCCTCCGGGGAGTCTTTTCCTGCCGCCCTGTTGCGTTATTGCCGCATGTAGAGGATGCGCGCCCGGATGGTCCCTTCGAGCCCGCGCAGGGCGGCGAGGATCTCGCGGCTGTCGTCGGGCACGCCGTCCACCTCGACGACGACGTAGCCGATCTCGCCGTCCGTCTGCAGGTACTGCCCGGCGATGTTGATGCCCCGCTCCGAGAAGATCCCGATCAGCCGCGAGAGGATGCCCGGCACGTTCTGGTGGACGTGGACGTAGCGGGTGCCGTGGGCGCGCCCCGGCAGCTGGGCCTGCGGGAAGTTCACCGCGCCGACGGTCGCGCCGACGTCGGAATATTCCACGAGCTTGCGCGCCACCTCGACGCCGATGCGCTCCTGCGCCTCCATCGTCGAGCCGCCGACGTGGGGGGTGAGGATGACGTTCTCGATCCCCTGGAGCGGGCTCTCGAAGGGCTCGTTGTTGGAGCCGGGCTCCTTGGGGAAGACGTCGATGGCGGCCCCGCGCAGATGCCCGTCCTTCAGAGCCGCCGCGAGCGCCTCGAGATCCACCACGGTGCCGCGGGAATTGTTGATCAGGTACGCGCCGGGCTTCATCGCGGCGATCTCGCGCGCGCCGATCATGCCGGCGGTCTCCGGCGTCTCGGGGACGTGGAGCGTGACCACGTCGGCGCATTCCAGGAGCTCCTGGAGCGTGTCGACCGGCTCGGTGTTGCCGTGGCGCAGCTTGTCGGTGCGGTCGTAGTAGACCACCCGCATGCCGTAGCTCTCGGCGAGCGTCGAGAGCTGCGAGCCGATGTTGCCGTAGCCGACGATGCCCAGGCACTTGCCGCGCACCTCGTGGCTGTCCGTCGCCGACTTGTCCCACCCGCCCAGGTGGGCCGCGTTGGAGCGCGGCACGATGCGGCGCATCAGCATGACGATCTCCGCCAGCGTCAGCTCCGCCACCGAGCGCGTGTTCGAGAACGGCGCGTTGAACACCGGCACGCCGCGCCGGCGCGCCGCGTCGAGATCGACCTGATTCGTGCCCACCGAGAAGCAGCCCACCGCGACCAGCCTGTCGGCGGCCTCGAAGATCTCCTCGGTCAGCTGCGTGCGCGAGCGGATGCCAAGGATGTGCACGCCCTTCAGCGCCTCCTTCAGCGCCTCGCCGTCGAGCGCGGTCTTGAGCCGCGTGATCGAGACGTAGCCGGCCGCCTCCATCAGCGCCACGGCGCTGTCGTTGACGTTCTCGAGCAGCAGGATCTTGATCTTGTCCTTGGACAAGGAGAGGGGCGCGGTCATCGGGCGATCTCGGGGTTCGGCGACGGTGCGGCGGACAGCCGCCACCGATGTCGCAGCACGGGCGGGTGGAATCAAGCGCCGGATGCGCATGACAGGGCTCCGAACTCGGGTTAACGCCGCTTTCGCTCTTGCTCGAAGCCTGATTCCGTTGACGGACCTGATTCGGAGGCCGTCATGAGCGCGCAGATCGTGGTTCCCCTGGCAGACCTGGAGCTGC